>JGI24003J15210_10000999_pt1 | contig 12288 bp, 19 predicted proteins | sample LinPmetageLP28_FD_15210 | JGI IMG/M metagenome (IMG submission 15210)
CGCACAAAACTCGAAAAAGCTTTCAAAAACCCTGAACCCTGTTGAAGCAAGCGGCACTGATGAATGCTTGGCTGACTATTTATCTGAACACAAAAAACGTTATTGGGTCAGTGTGCCTTCATTGGTGGATCATCTGCCGGTACGTTCCATGATTGACGGGAAAAGAGGACGTCATGGGAAATACCGGCAAGCGCGAGTTTTTCGAGACCCAGAGTTCTTGCATTGTCCACCAGAGCTTGCTCAGCAATGGAACCCAATTTCTACTCAAATTAAATGACTGACTCTGTTTACGACTGCATTAAAACTGTTTTGGAGGAGCTGACCAAACTGGAAGCTAACGAGCGTTTAAAACAAATTGAAAAGATCCGGCAGATGCTCCATGAAGTGTCGCCAAACAAAGAGCAGCCAGTCGATCGGATCCAATGGGTGCCGCTCGAAAAAGTCACCCCTAACGAATACAACCCAAACGCAGTTGCAAAAGTCGAGATGGGGCTGCTTTACACCTCAATTCTCCATGATGGATATACGCAGCCTGTGGTCACTGTCTACGATTCCGAGAAAGACATCTATGAGATTGTTGACGGCTTTCACCGTTACTACACCTGCAAAAGCAACAAAGACATTCGTGATCGGAATCACGGGTTGCTACCGATTGTGGTGATCGACAAGAAAATAAACGACAGGATGGCAAGCACTGTCCGTCACAATCGAGCCAGGGGCAAGCACTCTGTAGATGGAATGGCCTCAATGGTGTTCTCCATGCTTGATGAAGGCTGGACAGAGGCGCAGATCTGCCGGGAATTAGGCATGGAGCCAGAGGAAGTGCTTCGGTTAAAGCACATCACCGGCTTCTCAAAGCTGTTTGAAAACAGCAAATACCGCAGGGCTTGGGAGACTAAATCAATGATTCGGATCAGAGAACAGCACGCAGAATCTGCCAAGGAGGCCGTTTAATGTTGCAGATCAAAACTTATGTAGGCCCATCCGTTATTCATGGAATGGGCGTGAAACTGGCGGAGCCGGTCAAAGCGGGTGATGTTCTTTGGCGTTATGTCCCAGGCCAAGATTTTAAAGTGCATCGCGATGATGTTCCTGATCCAGCTGCAAAACATTTCAAGCACTATGCCTATTTACATCCTGAACGTCCTGAATGGTTTGTGATGTGCGGTGACCATGCCATTTTTTGGAATCATCCGAAAATTGGTCAGGATGCGAATGCAGTGCTGTCAGACGAACAGGTTGAGGGCGAATGGAGCATCAAAGCTGCTTTTGATATAAATCCAGGGGAAGAACTGCTGATCTGCCCGGAAAGCGATGCAGATTATGAAAGAAAACTGGGGCTAAAGGGAACAGATCACAACTGATCCACTCCTATTTCATTAAGGCGCTGCATCACATCCCAGCGCATACATTGAAACTGGCCGCCACTGTGAGTAACAGTGCAGCGATTGCCGTTCAGCTTGACGGATGCTGAGATTCCCCAGCTGTCGCAGATCTGCTGACATTCGGTTATCAGTGTTTTGCCTTTGATGTTCTCGGACATTTTGTCCGGGTTCATGTAAGCCTCGCGTGTCATGACCGTGGTGGTGAACTGCAATAACTATACCATGCTTAGCTAGCAATGGTAGTAATCAGCCAATCGAGTGGGAAGGCTTGCGAACAGGCTTAGCCGGGGTGCGCTTGCCGTGCTCAAGCTCCCAGATAGCGTTTTCCAGCTGGGTCACGAAACCTGTGATTGCGTAGTTGTCGTCTTCATTGACGTAGCCATGGACTTTATAGAGAGCGGTCAGAATCTCTTTCTCGTAAGTGCTGAGGTCAGTGCTTGTTTTTTGGGTGGACATCGTTGGTGGTGGTTGACTGCAATAACTATACCACGTTTAGCTAAGAGTGGTAGAGCGCATCAAAAAGCTCCCTATGTGGGAGCAAGTCAGAGCGCTCGGACTTGGTGCTCAGGCACCTGCTGGCCCCAAGCGGTAGCCGGGAGACTTGACCATGAACTCGTCATTCCAGTCAAGATCAGAAACTTTGACTGGAGCAGCAGTGAAATGCTGTATTGCGCGAACCGTAACCTCAACCTGCTCGCGATCGACAACCTCATAAATGGGGTTTCTCCAATCAGCAGGATCAGCAACNTTGTCNAAGGCAGCAGTCAGTTCAGCCTCAGTGAAAGCCATGTTTAAAACCGGCGCCGTGCCGGTGGTGGTGGGGTTCCCCCCTGTGGGCTAACTATACCACCATTAGCTAGAACTGGCAACATTAAGGGTTGGTGGAGCTGGCCCGAATCCAGCTAGGCGGTCAACTGGCATATCTTTTTTAAGGCTTTGGTACTGACTAGCAGTGAGCCAGATAGTCAAGCCGCCTTCCTTGAAGTAGTAAGGAGTTTTTGATTTGTTGATCCCTCTAGCAAAATCCATCAGGCCTTGACCACCAATGGGGTGGAATTGGCCACTGAGGCCCCGATGGATCCCGCCCAGTAGCGGTAGAAACCGGGCTTAGCTGCCAGGGCCTCCATGGCCGCTGTTTCGGTTTTGAACCTGCCAGGAAGCGCATAAGCTCCGGCGGTCAAGACCCAGGAGCGGCGGATCTTGGTGGCGGTGATGTTGTGCATCAGGCTTCCTCGGCAAGTTCAGCCATCAAGTCAGCCATGCGCTCCAAGCTGATGTCGTGAATCTCGCGCTCTTCCTCGGTGGTGCATTTGACGATCGCCATCATCGCGTTCGTCAGTTCAATGGCCCGTTCTTTGTTGGTCATCTGGGGGTGGTGGTTGTTGATGTGATAACTATACCACCACTAGCTAAAAAATGGCAATAAAAAAGCCCCCAGGGTGGGAGCTGTTAGCAGCGCCTAGCTAAAGCAACCTTCCAGGTGAGCGCGAGGCACCATCAAGTAGGCCCCGTGTTCTTCATCAGACCACGCAGGATAGACCGACTTGCGGTAAGACTGAAATGTCTTTGAATCCATCGCAAACAGGGCTGAGACCATATCTTCTAAGGGTTTAACACCGATGACCCTGCTCAGCTCATCGGGGCAGCAGTCGTGGGCAGCAGCTAAAAGCATTGAAATCTGGCTGTAGCGCACGTTTTTGTCAGACATGTTGGGTGGAAGTTGACTACACATCAAACATACCATCACTAGCTAAAAATGGCAACACCTAAAATGGGATTGTGGTTTCTGGCCTCTAGCCATGAAAAAAAAGCTTTCCAAAGCTCAAAAAATTAAAAAACTCAAAGCACAAAAACCGGGGCTTTATCGCAACGTTGCACTCAAAAAACTAGGTGCAGGCAGCAAGAAAAAAAAAGCTAAAGGTTACAAGCCACCAACAAAAAAAGATTTCGCCCGATCAGCCAAGACCGCTAAGAAAAAGTATTGAAGCATTGCCCAGGCTTCGCGGGGCGCTGGGCTCACTCCTGATGCTTCGGGCAGGAGAGGACAAGCCGACCTCGATAAAAGATTGGCTCATGAATTGTAGAGAACACCGGAACGCAACCAGCGCTTACTCAAACGGCCCCCAGTTTTCTTGAATTGCAGCCAAAGCTTTTGCCGCTAGCTCAGGGTGGTGATAATCCTGACCACGATCAACCCGAAGCTCCCAATACTGCAACAGCAAACCTTGAAGCTCACGCCAGGCCCCTAGAACATCCTCTTTCTCGTAAACCGCAAGCTTGTAGCCATCGGGGGCGCAGTAAGCATTTGCAACGCGCAACGCGCAGATCCCGTCTTCTTTGAAAGCATGGTTAATGGCGCCGAGATAAGCCGCCATCTGAAACAGCTGCCAGCGCTCTTTCTTTGCTTTCTTGATTTCGCCGGTTGTCTTCCAATCCAAAACGGTAATTCCGTCAGGTGTCTCAACAACAGCGTCAACCGTGCCGCAGTAATGGCCGACAGGGTGGACAAGCTGCATTTCTACACCTAGAAATTTTTGAACTTGTAGCTCTTTCATCGCTTGTTCAGATCGCATCACAAAGAGCTGTAAGTCTTCCTTGCTAATTGCCGCTGGAAGTTCACGGTCAAGCTCTAATGGTTCATTCCTGCAACGGCGTTCAATCGAATAATGGGCTTCTGATCCGCGTAGGCAAGAATCATCACGGACTTTGTCCATGTGCGTTTCTGCTTCTTCTTCTGTCATGCCTTTACGCATAAGACTGCGCTGCCAGAAGAAACGGTTAAACGGCTCCTTTATTCCTGTTTTGTCTAGGAGGTGAGAGACCCCAGGAAGCGGGAATCCCTGCCAGGTATAGCTGTGATCCTTATCGTTAAAAACGGGCGTCAGATCCGGCAAAGGCGGCAAAGGATCAAAACTAAAATCCGTATAGGTCATTGAATAGTGTGGTGGCTATCCTACATGCTACCACAACTAGCTAACAATTAGTTGTAATCAGGCCAAACCTTCAGGCCCCCCGTTTGCCGCCACGTCAGCAAAAACTCTTCCCAGCTAGCCGTTGATACCGTCGCGCCATAAATTCGCTTCTCACTCTCAGCGATCCCCTCCATCCATTCGCTAAAGCTGCTGCCAGGATTGGGGTCAGCTATTCGCAACTCGATAATCAGATCTTTTTCAGTTCCCCCAGGAGCTTGCACCAAGTGCCTTACCCCTCTTCTTTGCGCTTGCAATTTCGTGTCCAGCCCCTCTGTCAATAATGCAGGTACTCAGGACATCAAGCCTTAATTTGCTTTTTGTCTGCTTCTTCCCAGCTTGGGTCAATGGCAGCTATTGCTTTGTCCAGCAGAATCCGCGCCATCTCATGCCGACCGCGTACACCGTTTTTCAGGGCCAGCTCGTCAAGCTTTTCAAACTGCTCAGGGCGGCAATAAAGCTTGAACTTCGGGCTCATGCTCTGCGGGTTTGATTCTGGCTTGTCAATGCAATAACCATTGGCCAGCAGGTGTTTTCGGATGATCATGTGGCTGATGCCAGTGATCCGAGCCGCACCGCGCAAACTTCCAGCTTCTTGATACGCCGCCCAAAGCTTTTCAGGATCTACTTTTAGGGCGGCAACCATGGGCTTTAAAGAATATGACCCATACTACCTGATCATAGCTAAAAGCGGTAGCCAAGAGCTTGGCTTGCCAGTTTCGGTAACATTTACTTAGCTAAAAATGTGGACGGCGTCCTTCAGTCAATGTCAGACGACACGTTAAATGTTGACCATGGGCTAAAGATCAAAGCGTGGGAGCAGCAAGAAGATGAAAGCGTCCTGCATTACACCTATTTCAAAACCTACCTAGACCTTGGCCCTCAACGCTCAATACTTGAAACAGTTAAAGCGCTTGTCGCAGATCCGCAGATCTTGCGATCGCCTAAGAAAGATACCCTTCAAGAATTGCTTAGAACCAATAAATGGATCTACCGCGCTGAGCTATACGATCGCCACGATTTAGCCACCTCGACAAGGCTTGACGCCGAACGCAGGAGAGAAGAACTGCGAATCTCTTTAGAAGAGTACGCAGACTTTCAGAAAAAAATGGGGAGAGGTCTTTCCGCATTGGCGGCAAAAGTCTTGACCAAAACCACCGATGCTGTTGAACGATCGCAAGATACAGACTGGGATCTTGCTTCTGCTTCGCGCTTCATGGCAATGCTCAATCAAACGGCTACAACGGCTGCCGGGTTATGGGGTGACAGCCTCGGCGTTGACAAGCTGAATCAATCATTAGCCGAACTGGATTCCAAAGTTGCCGATGAAACAGCTCGGCTAGACGCTAACAATCGCTAGCTAATAGCGGCATAATCAGTGAAGATTAAATAGGGCGGCCATCAGAACTGACTTTTTGCTTGTAATTAGGACGGCTATGGCCCCGTGCAGCGTCTTCAGTCATGGTCGTACTTGCATCCCCGTCACCTCTTGTGAATGGCGTTCGGCTTGCCATCGATTGACGCGACAGCTCTTCAATTGCCGGGTTTCTGCCACCGCTTTTGTTGCTCGACCTATATCTCATATTTGGTGTAGCCATGGCGTTTAAGAAAAGATCTTCCTCCATTTTGGCGGAAACTTTGTTTGCTGATTTGACCGTTAGCAGTTTGGTGCGGGGCAATGACGATGAAAACCTCAAGCAACGCCTAGAAGCTCAAAGAGAGCGCGACCGTGTTTCTTCTTTGTTGGTACATCAAAAAGCATTCTTAGAAGACAAAACAACTCGCCATCTCGGCCTAGTTGCCGGGTTTGGTGCCGGGAAAAGCTACAGCCTCACTGTCAAAATTTTGCAGCTCTGTTTTGATAATCCTGGCTACACAGGAATTGCACTAGAGCCAACCTATGGAATGCTCCAAGACATCCTGATTCCGCAGTTACAGGATATTTGGGATGAGTGGGGCATTTCATACACCCTTTTCCGTGGCGCCGCTGAGCTTAAGGTCCAATGCCCAGACGGTGAAACGTCAAAGGTTTTGCTCAGGTCGTTCGAGAATTACCAACGTCTTCGCGGTATCAATGCCGCATGGGCAGTTGTCGATGAAATTGATACAGTCAAACCTCAGATAGCGAATCAAGCATTCCAGCTCCTGCAAGGTCGTATTCGCTCAGGCATCAATCCGCAAATTGCTGTTTGCTCCACTCCTGAAGGTTTTGGATGGCTATACGAATTTTTCGTGAAAAACGATGATGAAAGCAAACGCCTTATAAAGGCCAAGACGACAGACAACCCCTATCTCCCTGACTCCTATATCGAATCTCTTCGCGCTCAATACCCTCCAGCGTTGATTGAGGCATATCTCAATGGTGAGTTCTGCAACCTTGCTCAATCATCTGTTTTCAACGAATTTGATCGGGCGCGAAACAGCTCAGCGGAAATTGTTCAGACAGACGATCAGGTATGGATCGGGGCTGATTTCAACATTGGGATGTGTCATTTCTGTTGCGCTGTTTTGCGTGAGGAAGCCGGGAAGCGAGTTATGCACGTTGTTGCAAATCACGTAGTCAGAGACACTTATGCAATGGTTGCCAAAATCCAACAGCTTTTTGGAAACCAAATCCTTCGCGGGGCTTGCACTATTTTCCCTGACCCTGCCGGTCAAGCACAGTCAACCTCAAGCACAAAGACCGATCATCAAATCCTTCGCGAGGGTTCAATTCAGGTAAAAGCAGAACGCAAGGCGCCAAACGTTCAAGAATCCATTGCTCACTGCAACGTTTTATTCCACCAAGAAAAAATCAAAGTCGTTTGCGAGCGCTGCCCAGAACTGACCGCTTCCCTAGAGCAATGGTCATACGATGATCGAGGCAAGCCAATGAAAGGCGGCAATAACGATTACAGCCATTCCGGTGATGCGTTGCGTTATCTCGTTTGGGGGCTCATGAATGGCGCCGGACGATCAATGCAGCGTGGCATCCGTAATTACTGATCACGTTCAACCCAGAGCAATAGCGAACAACAGGAATAGCAAAGCAAACGCGATTAATGCCCAAGGTCGCGATCTTTTCTTGACTGGCTCATCGCTATTCACACCTTGCAGCTTTGCAAGACCGCGATCCAGCTGTTCAATCGCATCTTCAGTTTCATCCCGCAACTCTCGATATTGATGAAGCTGCTCAACAGTCCAGCTAGAAGGAGCATTTTCAAGCAACTTTTCGCAATTGTCACGTTCAAGGCAAAGGTTCTGACGAAGGCTTAAACAGCGATCGAGAAGAGTTTGCTGGTCATTCATGTGATCATTTTCGTGTGTGTTTGTGGCTCATCATCAGAGTGAGCTTCTGGCCCAAAACCTTCCGCCTTGACTCTCTCCATATCAAGGTCAGGCCCATTCCCGACCTTGGCATGTAGTGCAGCATCAGCTTCAACAAACTGATCCAGCCATTCCCTCAAAGCGTCTCCTGTCGGCGTTGCTTTTGGCCACTTAAAAAATCTAAGTACCGATAAGCGATCAGAACAAAAAACGCTTGTATGCGGTTTCCAGCAGACGTAATGAACAGGTGGCCCCTCTCGTAATCGGTGCCGCTCAATCAAAAGAGTGGGCCGCTCAAATACTTCCGGTTTCATACTCAGCGTTGTCAATGTTTCTTGTAGACAGATAAAGCCCGTTCATGACTTGAAGCACGTCATGGTCCTGAATCACATTCATTACTTCCAGAGCTTCCTGCTCGGTCAGTAATTCAACGATTTCTTCTTTGGTATCTATGCCCGTCAACCACAAAGGGCCAGCGAGAACATCCAACGGGTTAAGGCCAGCAGCATCGGTGTTAATGACAGCGCTAGGCCGCAGAGCATCAATTTTTCCTTGCTCAATGCACCAAAGTAAACCTTTTTGGTGATTGCTGGTCTGATACTCAAAATGCTCAAGCTTTTGATTAGCACAGCACCTTGAGATGAATTTTGGAACATTATTGACGACTTCATCAGAAAGCGGACCAATGCACATAACCATGCCGGGTCTTAGATCTTTAACCGCAGGAAGAATGCAAATCAGCCAACGCTTAGCTGTCAAAACATTTGACCTTGACGCTTTGGCCTGTTGTTTGTTCCCATGCCTTAGCCGCGATGCAGCACGTTTCAATATCAACCCAATTGAATGCCAGACACGGATTTTTTGACCAGTCCTCACCCTTACGGTTGCAAAAAAACTTGCCGTCTTTCTCCCTAATGACGACATAGCGCGATCGTTTCATTGTGGTGGTGGCTCGTACAACCTTATTCTAGCTAGCCTGTGGTCAGCTTACAAGGGTGTGCGGCGCTTCCGGTTACCCCGTTTTTTTTGTTTTGCTGTCCCAAGGCTTGCCTCAAGAGCAGAAATCAAATCACGTTTATCCGATCTTGCTACCCACTCCATTTCATGGCCACCAATAGCTTTCCCCCGATACTCATAACCCTCTCGCACCTGATAAACATGGCCCATCAACTCATCCCCAATACGAAGCTCACAATGATGAGGTGCATTTAATGAGCCCTTCTTTACTGGCCCTAAATCATCCCCAAACGTCAGCATCAAACTTCAAGCATTAGCCCAAATCCTAGCTAACCTTGACGCTGCGTTATCCTGGGGTGGTGGCGGGTTTAGTGGGCGCCAGCAAAGGCTGTTCCCTCTTACGGCTGTTACCCCTTCTTAAACCCCTTTGGGTGACTGCGAAGCGCAAAGCGCAAGCAGGAGAGGGAGCGAAAGCGACCGGGGATTAAGGCTGTTATTTCTGGCCAAGCTATGCTTATTTTTGGGAACACCTCTAGTTAAAGAATGGCTATAACCTCTCTACCTCCCGCAGACTACGGCGCAATTCCTACAGCTCCTTCTGCTGGTGATCCTTACCAATCAGTTGCTGTCTATAGCGATATTCAAACTGCCGCTCTACCTTCCTTAACTCCTATTGGTTACTGCAATAAACCCGAAATCTTTCTCTCTGAAGCCGCAGAAGAATATATCCCTAAAAATTGCTACGAAGATTCCGATAGTTATCAAATCCGACTCTCAACCGCACTCTCTAGTTTTCAACCCTTTTATCGATCGCTCAAAGATCTGACCATTGGCACTGCCCTCAGAAAATCTATATCCCTGTCTGATGAGCAATCCACTGAAGAATGGGAGTCTTTTTTTCGGAATAGCACTCTTGAAGGCGACAGCATCACCGTCTTTGCTAAACGGCTGCTAGCCGCAAGCATTGATTCTGGGTTGGCCGGTATCTTGATTGATTTTCCTCGCACGGAAGCAGCAGAGAATCTGGCCCAGGAACGAGCACAAAAGCTTCGACCTTATTTTCAAATCATTAATTTTGCAGACATCCTTGGCTGGAAATCTGAAATTGCTACAACTCAGATCGGAGAGACCACTGAATACGGCAACCGACTAACACAGCTCAGAATTAAAGACAGTGTTTCCGAGTCGGATCCGCTTGACGAGTTTGTTGAAATCACTAGGCCAGCGGTTCACGTCTTTGATCAAACCTCAGCAGAAGAACCCGTAAGGCATCGCCTTTTTGTTCAAAAGCCGCTCAGTTTGAATTCCCCAGACAAATGGTGCCTTGAGGAAGAAACACTCCTCAGCATCCCGTTTATTCCTTTCGTTCCCTGCTACGCAAATACATGTGATGGGTACATGAGAGCCCGTCCTTTGTTGCTCGACATTGCACGGCTCAACCTGAAACACTGGCAGGTTTCTAGCGATTTAGCCCATAGCCTTCACCTGACAAGCACACCATCTTTAGTTATTGCTGGTGTTAATGCTGTTGGAGAAAACGGCGATTTACAGGTCAGTCCTGATCGTTCCCTAATCCTTGCCGATCCAGCATCAAGAGCGGATTGGATTGGCGCACCTTCTGACGGCGCTGACGTAATGCGTGAATGCCTCAAAGATTTAGAACACGCAATGATGACCTTGTCTCCTGTTCAAAAGCAGGACAAGACCACCACGGGAGTAGAAAGTGCAGCAGCAAAAAAAATAGACCGTGCTCAGTCCGACGCTGTCTTAAGCCTGTTGGTTTCCAACCTCGAAGATGCTTTGAACCAAGCCTTGGCAATTGCTGCCGTGTATTGGAACACGCCTCCAGTCATGTTGGATTTACCCCGTGATTTTGTTCCTGAAGCAATGACTGCTCCTGAAATCAAAGAATATGCAGCTTTAGTGGCAACCAATCTGATCAGCCATGAAACATTCTTGCGAAAGCTTCAAGTGTCTGAGGTGTTTGACGGCCTTGACAACTGGACCGTAGAAGATGAGCTGGAATTGCTTGTTGAGTCTGAAACAACGGTTGACCCGTTATTTCTGCCTGAAGAAGAGATACCAGAGCAGACCGACAAGATAGAGACAAATAATCAGGAGGATTTCAGCAAAGACGATCCTGATGCTGTCAATGAAACTCAAGATCAACCTTTTGCGAACAGCGATTCTTAAGCGGTGTCTCAAAGGTTCGTTCTACGGACCAACCGGAACGCAACCTTGTCCGAATAACTGAAGGTCTTAAACCAATGATCCGACCCCATTGCGAGATAGTCCGGGTTTTACCTTGATAATCCAAGGTTTGGAGTGCAGGCCGTGGCATAGCCCTTATCCTAGCCAGTTGTTAGCTAGTCATTCACGGCATAATTAAAAGAAGAAATTTGGGCAAGACGGATCAAAAGCCCCGAAGCCGCGCATATTGATAATGTTCTCAGGCTTGCTTCTGAAACTCAGCGCATAGGCGTTCGTGCTGAGCGAATCCTTGCAACTGCCGCAAAACAATCCGCGAGAAAATTAACGGCTTCCGGTCTGAAAACAGGCCAAGCAATGGAGCAGCAGATTGCAACCATTGGCCAGGTATTAGATGAAGCAGGAGTTAAAAGCTATTCACAATACGTTGGTGATCTGTCAGACAGCCTCTCTCGCTGGTCAGGCAGAGAACAGCGCGAAGTTAAAGCTGTTATTGAATCAGCTATTGATCAAGGTGATCTTGCTGTTGCTTCTGGCAATGTTTCTCCTGCCGCAGGAGTTAATACCCCTAGCTCTGCCGCGCAGGCGCTTATCAGTGAACAGGCTTTACGTGTTGCGGCCACATCAGGGCCTCTTGAACTAACGATCGCAGGATCTAGCAAGCAACCGTATTCATTGGGTCGTGAGTTCTCTAATGCGTTTATGCAGCCGAATGCCCAAAGCGTTCAGCAAGGTTTCGGCCAAACAACCCAGAGACTTAAACAGATCTTTGAACGAGAGATTCGCGCTGCGGTACTAAACGGCCAAACCAATGCCGATCTTCAGCGTTCCTTGCTTGGGGAAGGTTCAGAGATCGGGAGTTTGCAGGCGCCGTTAAGCCAAATTCAAACATTGGCAAGAACAGGTGCCCAATCAGTAGCGAATGCGGTTCAGCACGATCAGATCGAACAGAACACAGCGATCGAATATGTGCGCTATTTGGCGACTCTCGATGGCCGCACGTCTCCGATCTGTCGGAGCTTAGACGGCGAGATTTTCAAGAAGGATGAGGCCCCTCGGCCCCCGCTTCATTTCAATTGCAGATCGACAACGGTGGCCCACATTGCAGGCCGCACCCGTGGAAGCCGGTCTATGACCATGGCGGTCACCGATGAGAAAGGAAAAACCAAGTTTGTTGGTGCATTTGATAGCAAGTATTCAGATCAATTCACCGACGCGCAGAAAGCGCTGATCAAGGCCAATGAAGAAGGCAAGCCGCCTAAATATGCGGACTGGTTAAAAGCACAGCCTGCCGATGGGCAGAACGCAATTCTTGGCAAGAAAAACGGCAGGACATACAGAAACACCGGATCGCTTACGCGGACTGAATCAAAGGCAGTGAAGCGTCAAGCGAAGGCGTTACCCAAGCCATTGGCAGCAAGTCAGATCAAGGTACGGAAGAAGGTCAGCGCAAAAGATCGGGC
>JGI24003J15210_10001000_pt1 | contig 12287 bp, 11 predicted proteins | sample LinPmetageLP28_FD_15210 | JGI IMG/M metagenome (IMG submission 15210)
AATCTACCAGAACAATTATGGAGAGTATGTGCTTACACACCTGTAGAAGGACGTATGATCTTTTTTCCATCTTGGCTTCCACACGGTGTTGATATAAATTTAAATACAGACAAAGGTGAAAAGAACTGGAGAATATCTGTATCTTATAATTTTATACAAATATGAGTTTTAAGAAAAATAAATATCAAGTTATACGTGGTGCTATATCTAAAGAAGTAGCAGACATAGCTTATAGATATTTACAAATATCTGCTGAAGCAGACCATTGGATGTTAAACAATGGTGTAACACATTCAGGTAATAAGCTTATTGGTAATTTTAACGATACACAAGTTCCAAACTCTTACGCTAAATATGGTGATAGGTTAATGGAAACATTACTAATTAAAACTATAGCTGTAATGCAGAAGAAAACAGGACTTAAATTAGTGCCAACGTATTCATACACAAGACTCTATAGAAACGGTAATATTCTTAAAAGACACAAAGATAGACCTAGTTGTGAGATATCAACCACACTATGTTTAGGTGGAGATCCTTGGCCTATTTATTTAGATCCCACAGGAGGAGACTATGTTATAGATGAGCATAAAAATATACATAAACCTGGTGCACCCAAAGGTATAGAAGTCAATTTAAAACCTGGTGATATGCTTATCTATTCTGGCTGTGAGTTAGAGCACTGGAGAGAGCCTTTTCAAGGGCAATTATGTGGTCAAGTATTCTTACATTATAATCACGCAGATGGAAGGTTTGCAAAGTCCAATTTGTATGATAAAAGACCTATGCTAGGAATAGTCAAATAACGTTGAATATCGACGCAATCTAATATAATCTGGAGATCTATGTTACAGAAGGTTAACTTTTTACCGGGTATTAATAAGCAAGTAACTGCTACTGGTGGTGAAGCACAGTGGATAGACTGCGATAATGTTCGTTTTAGATATAAGACTCCTGAAAAGATAGGGGGTTGGAAGCAGCTAGGTGCAGATAATGTAACTGGAGCTGCTAGAGGTTTACATCAGTTCACAAATAGTGCTGGTCAAAAATATTCTATTATAGGAACTAACAGAGTTTTATACGCTTACTCAGGTGGTGTATTCTATGATATTCATCCGATTAAAACTACGACAACACTTACAAATGCATTTAGCACAACTAACGGATCAGCAACCGTTACTATAAATTTTTCTGGTGATCACGGTATTCAAGCAGGTGATATAGTTTTACTAGATAATTTTACATCGATTACTAATTCTAACTTCAGTGCTTCTGATTTTGACGACATAAGATTTATGGCCACAACGGTCCCTTCTTCTAATACCATTACTATAACAATGCCTTCTGCTGAGTCAGGATCTGGAGCAACACAATCAGGTGGTATCAGAGTTAGACTTTATTATCACATAGGTCCTGATGTACAGGCACAAGGTTTTGGTTGGTCTCTTGGGTCTTGGGGTGGAGAAGAAGTTGGAGCAACTTCAACAACACTTGCCTCTGGTATTAACTCAAGTACAACAAGTATTACATTAACAGACGCATCACAGTTTCCATCTTCAGGTACAAACTTTATACAAATAGGATCGGAAGAAATTTCATACACAGGTATATCAGGTAACAGTTTATCGGGTGTAACAAGAGCAGTCAGAAACACAACAGCAGCCTCACATTCAGGCGGTGCAACAGTAACAAGTTCATCTAATTTTATAGCGTGGGGTGAAGCAGCTTCAGGTGACTTAATTGTAGAACCTGGATTCTGGTCGCTAGATAATTTTGGTGACAAAGCTATTTGTTTAATATGTGATGGTGAAGTATTTGAATGGAACTCTGCAGCAACAGATGCAACATCTACAAGAGCAACTATTATTTCAGGTGCTCCTACAGCATCAAGACATATGCTAGTATCGACACCGGATAGACACTTAGTGTTCTTTGGAACAGAAACTACAATTGGTACAAAGTCTACGCAAGATAATATGTTTGTAAGATTTTCTTCTGTTGAGGATATTAATACATATACCCCTACAGCAACCAATGATGCTGGTACACAAAGACTAGCTGATGGATCTCAAATTATGGGAGCTATCAGAGGACGAAATGCAATCTATGTATATACAGACACAGCATTATTCTTAATGCGTTTTGTTGGTCAACCTTTTACCTTTGCCTTTGAACAAGCTGGAACTAACTGTGGATTAGCTGGTAAGAATGCAGTAGTTGAAGTAGACGGAGCTGCTTACTGGTTATCTGAAAATGGATTTTTTAAATACGCTGGTAATTTAGAATCATTACCTTGTTTAGTAGAAGACTATGTTTATGATGATATAAATTTAAACTCTGGTAATCAAATGATTACAGCTGGATTAAATAACTTGTTTGGTGAAATTATGTGGTTCTATCCAACAACTAATTCATCAGTCGTAAATAGAATGGTCTGTTATAACTATTTTGATTCTGAAGTTGCACGACCTGTGTGGACAGTTGGAACTTTAGCTAGAACCGCGTGGCAAGACTCTGCTGTATTTGGTAAACCTCACGCATTAGAATATGATGCTGATGGTGTTGAAGGAGCTACGTCAGCAACTTATGTACAAGGTAATACAGATGGTGTTTCAACATACTATGAACACGAAACGGGGACCGATCAAGTTAAAGGTGGTACGACTACAGCTATTACATCAAATATTTTATCTGGTGATTTTGATATTACACAAAGAGTACAAAGAGGAGCTACATCAGCAATGCCAGACCTTAGAGGTGATGGTGAATTTATTATGAAGATTAGAAGATTTATACCTGACTTTTTATCACAAACAGGTAGCACACAAGTAACATTAAACTTACGTAATTACTCAAATGATACAGCTGCAAGTTCATCACTTGGACCCTTTACAGTAAGCTCATCAACGACTAAAGTCGACACACGAGCAAGAGCGAGAGCGATTGCATTAAAAGTAGAAAACACAAGTACAAGTCAAGAATGGAAACTTGGAACGTTTAGATTAGATATACAACCGGACGGTAGAAGATAATGGCAACACTATTTGAATTACTAGGTGGAGGTTCTCCAACATCAATTTTAGATTCTACAGCTAATTTAGCTGCAGAAAAATTAGCTAGCAGTTTACCTGTTTCTAGTCAACCTCCCGCAGATGCTTTTGAGTATTTTAATAATGATTTTTTTAATCAAGATAATTCAGGAATACTAGGAACTGACGAAGCTCAGAATACACTTTCTGCAAACCCTATTCTTGCTAGTGAATTAAACGATGCAAGAAACCTTGGTGTGCCACAAGACAATAGATTTACAGGCATTATGAGAAACACATTTGCTCGACCCTTAATGTTTCAAGCCGGAGCAAACTTAGGTTTAACAGGCGGTCAAATTCTGACTGGAGCAGCTAGTCTTCCTTTTGCCTTAGCTGGCGGTATTGCATCTCAGTTCTTACCATTAGGTAGAAGTAAACCAGGTATGGACTATCAATATGTGAATCAACCTGGTGGTGTTAATGTTGTAGATAATAAAATTACAACAGGTGTTCTTGCAGGTAAAAATTTTGAAAGCGCTTTTGGTTCAAAAGACTTAGGAGAGATGTACCAAAACTATATTGACAATTTAGAAGAGGAAGAAGATCTTACAGATTTTCAACAACAAAAATTAAATGATGCTAAAGCAGAGTTAAATGCTTATCTAACAACAGGCGCTAAAATGAGAGGGTATAGAGATTCGGTTGCAAATAGAACAATGACTCCAAGAGAATTTGCTTTTAATTACAATCAAGGTATTGGTCAGTTCGCAATGCCAACAACAGATGCTACCGGCAAGACTTTAGACTACACAGGAGAGTCTGATACATACTCTGGCGGTGAGTCAACACCAGGAGATGATACTTCATATAGTGATCCATACGATCCAGGTGGAGGAGAGTAATGGCAAAGATAGTACAAGTATTAACAAGACCTAGTAAAGAGTATCAACAGAATATAGCTGACTCACAAGTTAGAGATCTCGATGCTGTAATACAAAAACTAAATACAACGTATCAACAAGAACTTAAAGATGAGGTAGAAGCATTTAACTTCTTTTTAAATTAATGGCTAATAGTTTTATAAATAAAAAAGCAGACTTAACAACAACGGATTTAACAACGTTGTACACGGTCCCTTCTTTTAAAACCGCTGTTATTAAATCTATTTTAGTTTCTGAGGATGCAGGGTCCGGGGCTAATATAACTGTGACTTTGGTAGACTCATCATCAAATATATTTAGCTTATTTAAGACAAAAGCTATAGCTTCAAATGCTACAACAGAGCTATTAACTCAACCCCTTGTTATGGAAGAAAGTGAGATACTAAAGGTACAGGCTAGTGATGCAAATGAGCTACACGTTATAGCCTCAATATTAGAGATACAGCCAAGAGAGGTAATTTCATAATGAAAGATATACCGGTTATAAAACCATCAAAAACAATAACAAAAATAACAAATATGAAGACAGGCGTAGAATATAAGGATGATACAGAGTGGAAAGCTCTGAATATCCCAGAATCAGATATCAGAAAAGATGTTACATTAATAATGCCTGCGCTTGATTTGTTTGGAAAAACAAAGTAATGTGGAAAACTCAGGTACTATACCTGCCTTAATTAGAACTAATTTACAACTATGACAATATCAAGAATGCAAGAACCTAGACAACTATACGGACTTGGAAGCTTCGTAAAAAAGATTACTAAGCCTATTAAAAAGATAGTTAAAAGTCCTATTGGTAAAGCAGCTTTAGGAGCTGCTGCATTATATGGTGTTAATAGATTTGGCATACCTGGAACAAGTGGATTTGGACAAGGAGCTATCAGTAGACTTCTATCAGGAAGAGTTACTAATCCAGCAGGTCCTGGATCAACTGGTGGACTAGGTAGTATAATAAGTAGAGTATTAGGAAAAGCTAAAACAGGTTTTGGTGGTTTATCTGGAGGTCAACAAGCATTTTTAGGTGCTGGAGCCGCTGCATCTTTGTTACCTTTCCTTATGGGAGGTGAAGAAGAGGAGGAAGAAATTTTAGAGGATCCATTTAGTGTAACACCTACAAATATTTCTGATATTGTAGCGCAAGCTAGAAACAGAGATCCAAGTTTAAGATTTTTACCTAAAACATCAGTAGCTCAATCGGGTTTCTTTAATGCAGCTGAAGGTGGTAGAGCACAATTAGCTGGCGGCGGAAATAGAGTTACTCAATTATTACAATTACTAGAAGGCACAAAAGATCCTATGGATAGAAGAATGATTCAACAAGAGATTGATATGTTGCTAGGTAAGTTTGCAGGTGGTGGTATAGCAGATCTACCAGCAGTTAGGATGTTAGAGGGTGGTGTACCGGAAATAGATTACAGACAATCAGGGGGCTTTGTACCTGTAGGTAAAAAAGAAAAAGCAGATGATGTCCCAGCGATGTTATCAAAAAATGAGTTTGTTATGACAGCAGATGCTGTTAGAGGTATGGGTGAAGGAAATGTAGAAAAAGGAGCCCAAAAGATGTATGATCAAATGAAACAATTGGAGAATAGAGTAGTATAATGGCATTACCAGATTATTTACAGGATACAGCAAAAGATTTTGCAAAACAGTTAACAGCAACAACAGCTGTTCCAATAGATACAACAAAATTTACAGGCAGACAATTCGTTGGAACTGAAGATCCATTACAAACACAGGCTATCGGTATAGCTCAACAAGGTGTTGGGTCTTACTCACCTTTCTTAACTGCAGCTCAAGCAGCAGGTACACAAGGAGAAGCAACGTTAGGCACAGCAGCTACAACATTAGGTGGTGCTCAACAATTTTTAACAGGTGCTCAAGGTCTAGCGCCAACAACAGGTGCAGCGGCACAAACGTTAACACAAGATTTTATGTCTCCGTATCAACAACAAGTTATTGATACAACACTAACGGAGTTTGATAGAAATAGAGCAATACAAGAACAATCTATTAGAGACCAACAAGCACAAATTGGAGTATTGGGTGCAGGTAGAGCTGGAGTACAATTAGCTGAGTATGGTTCTGGAGCAGATAGAGAAAGAGCTTTATTACAAGCTGGATTATTACAACAAGGTTTTGGTCAAGCACAACAATCAGCACAACAAGCATTAGCTAATCAATTAGGTTTAGCAGGTGCTCAACAACAATTTTCTGGAGCACAACAAGGTTTAGCTGGACAACAATTTGGTCAAGCAGGATTTCAAACAGGTTTATCAAACTTTGAAGCCGCAAGTAGAGCAGCAGATATACAAGCTTTAGGTGGCTTAGGATCTTTAAGACAAGGAATTTCACAAGCACAATTATCCGCTGATCAACAAGCAGCACAATCAGAAGCCTTTGAAGCACAACAAAGATTACAACAATACGGAGCTGGTTTAGGACAACTAGCAGGATTCGGTGCAGTTGCTCCACAACTACCGACAGGTGCAGAAACAAGTGCGTTAGATAAAGCATTAGGAACTGCATTAGGTGTTGGTGGATTGTACGCTAAGATATTTGCTAAACCACAAATAGTAGTGAGGTAAGATGAAACCATTAAATAGACCAATGTTCAAAATGGGCGGCCCTGTAAAAGAAGGTATAATGGATGGCATTAGAGAACCGAGACAGAATTATTTTTTAGGTGGAGGTGTTGCCCCCATCCTTACAGCTCTCTCAACTAGAGCAGCACCATTACTAGCTAGGGCGAGAGGTTTGTTTGGAACTAATGTTGCTAGAACCACAAATGTTCCGAAACTAGGCCCACCTACTGCAGGCACACCAGGAGCAACACAATTTAGTGGAGGCTTTCCAGGACCAAGATTACCAGGCACACCAGGTGTCGGACCAGGTTCTGCACAAGTAACCTCACAAGTATTTCAACCTAATCGGTTAAGTAAGTTTTTTACAAATGATCCTATTTTAGGTTTAGTATTAAATCCTACAGCAGGAGGTGCTATAAAAAAAACTACACAAAAAGTTCTTAAGAGTGCGTTGACGACCCCATCTGGACTTTTAACAACTGGTTATATTGCAAAAGGATTTCTTGGTGACGATGATCCAGAAGTAGATCCAAACGTTGGACAAAAAGGTAGCACTGTTGGACAAAGAGGTAAAACGCCAGATACCATAAATCAAGGAACTGAGAAAGGAAATCAGTTTAATGATGATGGAAGTAAAAAAGAAACATCAGTATCAAGATTATTAAAAGCTGTTGAGAAAAGATCTAGAGATGCTGCTGTTGCAGATTCTTTAATTGCAGCAGGTGACGAGATCAGAACAGGTGGTATTGATTCTGATACAGTTGGAAATATTACACAAAGAGTAAGTAAAGAATTTGATAAAGATGTTGAGTTAAGACAAAAATTAGATCTAGCTAGAATTGAAAGTGAACTTAAAAAAGAACAAATTCAAGCACAAGCTATAGCAACAGACCCGATTGCAATTGAAAAAAGAAAACGATCGCTAACTACAATTGGTGATTTAGATAGAGCAGATAGAGGCGGTATAAGATATGGAGTTAAGGGTGGGGTTAATATTTTAGCTCAAGATTATGAAGAACTTACTGGTACATTATATCAAGGATCGCTTGGCGGTGAAGATACCTTAAAGAAACTTCAAGACAACGAATCATTTAAACTTAACCCAGAATCTATAATAAAAGCAGATATTGAAAAAAGAAATGGTGGAAACGGAACATATACTTTAGGTAATCAATTATATGATTATGTGAATGGTGTAGTAAGAAGACTAAAATAGTTTCATACCTATATATTAATGGTAGGCAGGAATAAACAATGGCAACAATAGACGAATTATTAAGTAATACATCCTCAGGTCCCAACAATAGAGTTGGCACTCTTGAATCTGTTTTCTCAGGAGTTGCATCTGGTCTTATCGCAATACCTAAAGGTTTCTTTTCTCTCGGTGCAACATTAATTGATCTTGGTGCGGGTACAAACAAGGCCGCAGAGGTCGAAGCATTCTTTGATGATCTTACAACCTTTGATGAAAAAGCAGAAGCAACAGCTGCAGGTAAACTTGTAGAGACACTTGTTAACATTGGAGTCCCTGGTGGTATAGCTTTTAAACAAGGACAGAGATTAGCTAAGTCTGCAGTAAGAGCAGTGCAGGGCAATACTTATTTTAAACCAAGTAAAGAACTAATTGAAACTGCAGCAGGTGTTGGAAAATTAAATACAAGACAAACTAGTTTACTTGCCGTTGGAACAGGTACTGCAAACAAAACAAGACAAGATATACTTAGACAACGTTTAAGGAGATCTAAGTTTTTAACAGGAGCTGCCGCTGGTGGAGTTGCTGAAGGAGTTTTCGTTGGGGATGTAGAGGGTATCGGAACCTTTGGTGATTTATTAGGTGGGCCTACAGAAATAAATAGAGAAGAAGATCAAAGAGATCCTGCTAGACAATTAATTAATAGAATTAAATTTGGAACTGAAGGCGCATTATTTACAGGAGTGTTAGGTGGTATTGGAGCTACAATAAAAAAATTAGCTACAAGATCTGATGATGCTTTTAAAAATGGCTCAAGATTAGACCAATGGTTCTTTGATGTTATTGCTACTAATTTAAGGAAACAGGGTAAGACTACCAAAGAGTTTTTTGATCAACAAAGATCTGAAATTGGAAAGAGATCTTCCGATGCAGCTAGAGCAAAATTTATTAGTAAAGAAATAGAACAGATTATTGATGAAATCTTTCCACCTTTTAGAGGTGTAATGTCTCAAAAATTTAATTTAAAGGGTGCGGACATATTAAAAAAAAGAGATGCTGCATTAAAAGTTATTAATGATATTCTATTATCAGGTGATCCTAAAATTATAAATAAACCTATATTAAATGAAGCAGGTGAAGAATTATTTAAACAAGCTAGAACAACTACACCTAATCTAACTAAAGATGATTTCATTAAACAATTAGATGTTACTAGTCGAAGACAATTTTCAACATATAAACAAACAGCAGACTTTGGTCCAATAGCAGATGCAGAAAAACAAAAATTATTTAAACTATTAAAAGACGAACCAAGATTAAAAGATAAAGAAAATATTAATGCAATATTAGGTGGATTAAGTAGAATACGTAGTAAATGGGGAGATATGTTTACAACCCTAGGTGCAACTCAAAGTAAAGAAAACTTTGATGAATTTGCAAAAATATATAAAGATACAGTATCTAATTGGTTAGGACAAACTTATGAATTATTTCAAAACAGAAATGTTATGGGTATAGAATCTTGGAGACCAGCTGATGAAACAATCGCTAAAGCTGTAAAAGAATTTCAAAAAGTTGCCGCAACAAAAGGAATAGATTTACAGAAAGAACAGGCTTTGTATTATGTTAATAACATATTAAAGACAGCAAGACTTAAACCTAGGATGGCTGAAAGTCTTGAAATGACTGGTCCATCATTTAAAGTACCTGAAGATTTTTTTACAAAAAAATCTGCAACCAATAAAATTACAAGCTATTCAACCGTAAAAGGATTAAATCAGCTAGAAGAAGCTGGTTTTGATAGAAAAGTATTTGAAGAGCTGTTGGGTAAAACACAAAACCCAATGCAAACTATTTTAACAGCTACATCCAGACTGGCACTAATCACAAGGCGTAATGAATTTTTTAGCAACTTAGATAACCTATCTAAAAATGCTATTGAAGAAGCAGATGGATTTTCAAAAAAATTAGATGATTGGAGAGCAGCAGGATCTAATCCAGCGCTTAGACCTAAAAGACCAAACGAACCATTTCTCGTTGAAACAGAGGATCAGGCAAGAAGATTTTTTGGTAATGATTTTACAGGACCACTTAAAATTGATCCTGGAAAAAAATTAGAAGCAATTTCTATTAATCCTATTGATGGAAAATATGCAAGGAGAGGTGTAGCAGAAGCTTTAATTGAAACAAACACAACTAATAGAAGTAGCGGTGCAATGATGAGGCTTTATGAAAATTTTATTCTGTATCCAAAGGCTACTTCTCAAATGGCAAAAACAATTTTTTCTCCAGTTACACACGCACGTAACTTTATTAGTGCTACAGCTTTTGCTGCTGCAAACGGTATTATTCCGTTACGAGATCCTGACGCAGTTAAAAATGCATTTCGATTAGCGGGAGCTAATTTTAAAGGTACCAAACAACAACAAGAATTTTATGAGGAGTTATTAGAACTTGGTGTTGTAAATAGTAACGTACGATTAGGAGATTTAAGTAGACTACTTGAGGACGTTAAGTTTGGTGAAACAATGACATCAGATAAAGGTTTACGTTTATTACTAAAACCTCTTTCACGATTAAAAAAAATGTCAGAAGATTTATATACAGCTGAGGATGATTTTTGGAAAATATATACATTTTCTCAAGAACAAAAAAGATTAGCTGATGCGTTATTAAAAAATGGTATTAAAAAAGGAGAGACGTTTACAGATGGTGCTGGAAAAACAATAAAATTTACAGATGAATATATCAAAAGAGAAGCAGCTGATATTGTTAAAAACAATGTGCCTAACTATGATTATGTTGGTGAGTTCATTAAAGGTTTAAGAAAGGCACCTATTGGTAACTTCGTATCTTTTCCAGCAGAAATATTAAGAACAGGAACTAATATTGTAAGAAGAGGCTTAAAAGAAGTAAATGAAACTATTGTAAGAGCTGACGGCACAACGGTAAAACCGTTCCAAGGTATAGGTTACACAAGATTATTTGGTATGGGCGCTACAACGGTTGCTGTTCCATACGCGTTAACAGAAGCATTTAAAGCTTTATACAATGTTACATCCGAAGAGATGGAAGCACTAAGAAGATATGTTCCTGATTGGTCAAAAAACTCTACTTTAATTCCAATTAAAGGTGAAGATGGTAAATTTAAATATATCGATTTTAGTCATACCAATGCTTATGATACTTTAACAAGACCTATACAAACAGTATTGAATTCAATATCTCAAGGCAGAACGGATCAAGATGGTATTATGGATGACTTTCTTGCTGGATTGTTTAATGCTACAAAAGAATTAGGTGAGCCTTTTGTTAGTGAATCGATCTGGACAGAAGCAGCTGTTGATGTTTTACCAAAAGGTATACTAGGTAGAGGAGGAGTTTCAACATCCGGCTCGAGAGTATACAATCCTGAAGATAATTACGGAGATAAGGCAGGAGCAATTTTTAAACATATTTTTAAATCACAAGTTCCATTTTCAGCTGAGCAACTAAAAAGACTTGGTATGGGTGCTCTTAAAGAAGTAGGAGTAGAGCAGAAAGGTGTATTTAATAAATACGGTGAAACATACGAATTAGGAAATGAATTAGGGGGCTTAGTTGGATTTAGAGCCGTTGAAGTTAATCCTGCTAAATCTTTAAAATTTAAAATTAGAGATTATCAACAAGGAGTTAGAGACTCAAGATCTTTGTTTACAGCAAAATCTTTAAGAGGTGCACCAATTGATCCTCAAGAAATTGTGCAGAATTATATTAATGCTAATAGGGCATTGTATAATACACGACAAGATTTTCAAAAAGATATAGATGGGGCTAGAGTTTTAGGGTTGAGTGAAACAGATTTATTTAATGAAGTTTCTGATCGTATGTCGACAATAGATTTTAGATCAGTTGATAATGATATCTTTAGACCATTAGCAATATCAGATAATGTAAGATTAGCTTTTGCAAACAACGCAGCTAATCTAGGAGTAACAAATCCTTTCTTAGAAGCTTTTTCTGCTATCCTGGAAGTTCAACAGGAACTAAGAAGTTTGAACTTAAGTGATGATTCGTTTCCTTTAATACAAAATCCTCTACTACCATCAACATCACCCGTAAGTGGTCCAAATACCCTTAATTTACCTGGTGCTTCTCCTAATTTAAAAGTAGAAAATAACTTAACAAACCCCAATAGATTTGCTAAGTTCTTTCCATTCGGATAAAATTAAATATGGCAATAGAACCTAAAAGCACCCGAGAACATATTATAGCCCTGTACGGTTATCTTACAGGAGTTAAAAGAGATATTTCCCAGATTAAAAATAATCATCTTAAACATATGCACGAAGATATTGATAAATTGGGTGGCAAGGTAGACAAAATCTACTGGGTTCTTTTAGCTACAGTGGGGACTGTAGCCTTATTCTTTCTAGACAAACTCTTGACATAATGAAACTCAGTAAAAATTTTAGTCTCGAAGAGATGACCCGTTCAATGACGGCTGCTCGTAAGGGCATCGACAATACACCAGGGTCAGGTGAGATACATAATCTTA
>JGI24003J15210_10001012_pt1 | contig 12228 bp, 19 predicted proteins | sample LinPmetageLP28_FD_15210 | JGI IMG/M metagenome (IMG submission 15210)
ATCCGAGCGCTGGGCGATCCAAGAGTATCAGCGTCAACCTTCAGAGTTCTCGCAGCTTACTGCTCATACGCAGACCGAATAGGTAGAACATTCGTAAGCCAGGGCAGACTATCGGAAACACTTGGTTGCAGCAAAAGCGGAGTATCCTACCATGCTGTTAAACTTCGCAAGCTGGGTTACATGGTGTATTGTAAACCCTTCTATCCTGGGCAACGGTCAACGTCTAACCGTATCGTCTACGAACCAAAGATAAAGCTAGAGGAAACAATCAAGTCTTCATTGTCAGTTAAACACCAGATGGAGATTTCAGAAGCCGAATCAATGCTAAAGGATCAATCAAACAAGGAATGGCTGGGACTAACAGCGGGACTGATCAGAGGTTATCTAAGTTAATGGTTGAATTTCAGTCTTTGACAACCGACTTTTTTACAGCAGCAATTGCAAAAGGCTGGTGGATCTCGCACGATCAGGCACAAAGATCAGCTAAGATGCTGGCTAATCAGGCCGTAGAGCTATTGAGAGAGCCGCACAGCAACGAAACGGGTACAGCATGACCACAGGTAGCCCAAGAGATGTACCGAGCTTGTACGGGTCAGGCATTGAATGTGGCCTACCCACTGGCAAGGTGGTTGCGGTTTTGAATGAAGGCAGGGCAAAAGCTTTGTCTTTCTGCAGGGAAAAGTTGCAGTTTTGCGGGAAACGACCCCTTTCCCCTCCCCCCGCGCCCTCTATAGCTGCAGTCCCTCACGCAACTATTTTCCAAAAAACCATGAAAGGAGCCTAATATGGCAAAACGACCAGGACTATACGCGAACATCCACGCGAAGAAGAAACGGATTGCTGCTGGTAGCGGCGAGAAGATGCGCAAGGTTGGCAGTAAGGGTGCACCTACTGCTGACGCTTTTAAACAGGCGGCTAAGACCCGCATGAGAAGGAAGGGATAAGATTATGCCGATGGGTAAGGGAAGTTATGGAAGTAAGGTTGGGCGTCCGTCTAAAGCGGATAAGAAGAACCCTGCTTTAAAGAAGGCAGCTATGAAGAAGATGGCGGGTAAGAAGAAGAAGTAATGCTTGACCCTGGCGATCCTTTGTCGGTTGTTAGTTGGCAAGTTAGGTCTGATGGTCTTTATGTTTGGCGCGATGCTGAATTGATAGCTGTTATTGGGCATGATTTGTTTCCTAATATGATTGAGGATTTAGCCAGGGGATTGCTTCGTGAAAGGCACTGTATTTATCACTAGGTATTGTAATATCGCTTGGTAAAGGTTATCACATTGCTAGTGATGTTATGGAGCAATGTTATGATACGATCATGTGAGTATGACCAGAACGAGATATTAGCGAGTATTATGCAGCTTTGCGCTATAGAGCGCTTCGATGCTGATATTACATACGGCAATGGTTCTTTTTACAAGAAGATCCCAGAGCCTAACTTAAAGTTTGATATAGACCCTCAAGTTGATGGGGTTATGGAGGCAAGTAGTGTGGGCTTGCCTATAGAAAGTTCTTCTTTGCGTTCTTTAGTTTTTGACCCTCCGTTTATGACTTACGTTAGGGCTGGAAGATCCGGTAACGGCAACATGATTATGGCTAAAAGATTTGGCGGCTACTGGAGATATGATGAGCTTGAGGCTCACTATAGGGCTACGCTAAAAGAAAGTGCGAGAGTTCTAAGCAAAAAAGGCATTATGGTTTTTAAGTGCCAAGACATAGTACATAACCATAAGCTGCATCCCACTCACATCTTTGTAACTGAATGGATGCGTGATTGGTTTCGCTTAAAGGATATGTTTGTTCTTGCAGCTAAGAACCGGATGCCTATTCCCCAAAAGTCCGGTGAGAAAAAGAAAGTTCAGAGACACGCCAGAATACACCATTCTTATTTTATGGTGTTAGAAAGGTTCTAGCTTGCGGTATCGCTTAGTAAACGATATCGTTATTTCATTGCAACGCGATATAGGAGAAAACAATGTCGAAGCGATTTAGTGTTGTGCAAGCGAAGGAAGTACCAGGTCGGGATAAGCCTGTTTGGTTACGTCATGGTATTGCTTTTGAGGGTGAGAAGGGGATCAGTATTAAGCTTGAGAGCTTACCCCTTCCTAACAAGGATGGTGAGGTTTGGTTAAAGTTGTTTGTTGATGATGGTAATCGTCAGCAGCAATCTACACCGGCTGCTAAACCTGCTGATTTAGATGATGAGATTCCATTTTAATGGCAAGAAAAAAAGAGGATAAGATTAAACCTATTCCTCCGGTTGGTCGGTTTGGCGGTGCGCGATTGTTGCAGCGCCGGATCGGTCGGTCTGAAACTCTTGCTCAGAACAAGGAAGCTGTTGCTACTGAGTTGATTGCTATGGGTACTGCTCGGATTACCGATATCATTAATTTAAGTACGGGCGAGATAAAGCCTATTGCTGATATTCCTGATGAGGCTTTGGCGGCGATTAAGAAGGTTACTGTTGGTCAGCATGGAACAACGATTGAGATGTTTGACAAGGTGAGTGTTCTACGCATTTTAGCTAAAGCTAGTGGTTTGCTGGATGTTGAGGCAAATGTTGATAAGCCTTCGATTATTGGGATCAATATGAAGGGTCCAGAGATTACCACGACTTATGAGGCTGGCGATGAGTAATCTTCCTAGCATGGATTTAGACTTTTCTAAGTCTGCTACTGTATGGAAATTTCTACACGATAAATCTTTTGTTCGTGGCCTGATGGGTCCGGTTGGATCTGGTAAGTCATATGGGTGNGCTGCTGAGATAATGCTTAAAGCTGTGCAGCAAAAGCCTTCTCCGCGAGATGGTATTCGGTATTCTCGGTTTGTTGTCGTTAGAAATACCTATCCAGAACTAAGAACAACCACAATTAAGACCTGGGGGGAGTTGTTTCCAGAAGAAACTTGGGGTCCGATGCGGTGGCAACCGCCTATAACACACCATTTGAAGCTGCCCAGCCGCGATAATGCACCTGGTATTGACTGCGAAGTTATCTTTATGGCNCTNTCTACGCCGCAAGATGTGCGTAAACTGCTTTCNTTGGAACTNACTGGTGCCTGGGTAAATGAAGCNAGAGAGTTACCAAAGGCTGTTATCGATGGTTTGACCCANCGTGTAGGCCGTTACCCTACTAAATCGGACGGAGGAGCGTCCTGGTACGGCATTATTATGGATACAAACCCGCCTGATGCAGATCACTGGTGGCATGAGCTTGCAGAGAAGAACCCTATTGGCGGTCGGTTTCCCTGGAAGTTTCACCGGCAACCTGGCGGTGTGCTGGAGGTAGGGGCTAAAGATATACCTGAGAACCCAGAGGCAAACGGATTTGTTTTTTCTGGTGGCAAGTGGTGGATGGTTAACCCGTCAGCGGAAAACAAGGTTCATCTTCCTGATGGGTACTATGAGCAGCTACTTGGCGGTAAAAATGCTGATTGGATCAGGTGTTACGCAGAAGGTAAATATACTTTTGTGCAAGAAGGGCGTCCAGTGTGGCCTGAGTACGATGATGAGCTAATGTCAGCGGAAGTTCAGTATGATCCTCAGTACCCGCTTCAGATCGGTGTAGACTTTGGATTAACACCAGCCGCNATNTTTGGACAACGTACTGCTGGCGGCGCCTGGAAGGTCTTAGATGAGCTAGTTACGTTTGATATGGGGCTCGAACGGTTTGGTCAGGAGCTACTGGCTAAGATAGCCGCAAGTTTTGACAAGGCAGAGGTAATGATCTGGGGTGATCCAGCGGGTAACAAGCGCGATGAGATTTATGAAGTTACCGCATTTGATCATTTGAAGTCTATCGGGTTTAGAGCGCAGCCAACAGATAGTAATGCTTTCAATGTTCGCCGTGAAGCTGCTGCTTCGCCTATGAACCGGCTGGTGAGTGGCAAGCCTGGGCTGATAGTAAATAAAAAATGTTTACGATTGCGTAAATCTCTAAGCGGTGGGTACTTTTTTAAACGTGTTTCAATGGGCGCTGGGCAAGATAGGTTTAAAGACGCGCCGGTAAAGAATGAGCATTCTCACTGTGGCGATGCGTTTGGATATCTAATGCTTGGTGGCGGTGAGCAGCGTAAGTTGCGGCGTGGATCGTATGGTACAAGCTTTGCCGCAAGCTCAAGCTACTCAGCAACAACAGATTTTGAAATTTTCTAATGGGTTTAATTCAGATCCCAGAGTTTAGAATGAGCAATGATGAACATATCGTTGCATTAACCTATGATCATCTTACCAGAATACAGTACAATGAGGATACTAAAGAATATATAAATCATATTCCTAATTATATTCATTACATTTGGGATAATGCCGTTGTCGGATCTAGCTGGGCAGCAATCTGCAAGGGTAAGGTTATTGCTGTTTTCGGTATAAGGTATATATGGAATGGCCTGGCAGAGATGTGGCTGATCCCCAGTAAAGACATTTATAAAAATGCGATATTACTTGTGCGTGGCGCAAAGGCTATAACCGATACCGCAATCCTTGATTATGAAATAAAAAGACTACAAATTTGCGTTAAAGTGGAAAACGATGTTGCTTTAAGGTTTGCCAAATCACTAAATTTTAGTGTAGAAAGTGTTATGACAAAGTTTGGCCCAGAGGGGGCTGACTATTACATGATGGTGAGGTTTTAATATGTCTGGATTATTTGGTAGTAGATCAAGAGCGCCTAGCCAAGCTGAAATTGATGCTTCTGCTGCGCGTCAAAGGGCTTCTAGTAGGGCCGAAAGCGAAGAAATTACCCAGATGCAGGGCGTTCAGTCAAGGCGTAGCCGTATGCGCAGGGGTGGATTAAGGCTTTTATTTTCTCCCGCTAGACGGGAAGGCCCACAACAAGAGAAACTTCAAACAAAATTAGGTGGTGATTACTAATGACACAAATTAAATCTGATCCTCGCGTTCACAACAAAGTTAAAGTGGATGTTCCTGTTAAAAAAGTTCGCGCCCGTAATGAAGACGGTTCGTTTATTGGTGACGATCCCAACACTCCAGAAAATGAAGCTTGGGTTGAAAAGCCAAAGCCCAAAGCAAAACCAAAAGCCAAGTAAATGGTAGCAAAAAAGTTTCAAAGTGCAGCGGGTGGCTTAAATGAAGCTGGTCGAAAAAAACTTGGAATGGGCCGTAAGTTAAAAACTGGCACTAATCCCAGGCGTATCAGCTTTGCTGCACGATTTGCTGGCATGAAAGGACCAATGAAAGATGAAAAGGGCAAACCTACTCGAAAGGCATTGGCTCTAAGTGCCTGGGGTTTTGGATCTGTTGAGGCTGCGCGTAACTTCGCTAATCGTCACAAAAAAGGATAAGCACGATGTCTAGGCTAAATGTAACTGAGATTATTGAACGTGACGCTAAAGCCAACGCTCGCAAAGATGAGTGGAGATCAATTTACGAAGACTGTTACGAATTTGCTTTACCACAGCGCAATCTTTATTCTGGATACTATGAAGGTGGTGTTGCCGGTAAGGGCAAGATGGTTAGGGTTTTTGACTCAACAGCTATCCATGCAACACAAAGATTTGCTAATAGAATACAGTCCGGCTTGTTCCCGCCACAAAAAGAGTGGTGTCGATTAGAAGCTGGCACTGGCATACCACAAGAACAGCGGCCTCAAGCGCAAGCTGCACTAGATGCTTACACAAAACGTATGTTTGAAATCATGCGTCAGACTAATTTTGACCTGGCAATGGGCGAGTTCTTGCTCGATCTATGTGTCGGTACTGCGGTTATGATGGTAACGCCTGGTGATGAAGCTACTCCAATTAGGTTTACACCAATCCCTCAATACCTGGTTGCTATCGAGGAAGGTACGTTTGGCAATATCGATAACGTATATCGTAAGCTTAGAATGAAAGCTGAAGCGATACCGCAAGAGTTTCCTGATCTAGAAATGACATCGGAACTACAAGAAGCAATATCAAATTCTCCATCAAAAGAAATAGATTTAGTTGACGCTGTAATTTATGACTATGACGAAAAACGGTTTTGCTATCATGTTATCTGGCCCAGCAAGCGCCAAGAGCTTGTTTACAGAACTATGGACTCCTCTCCGTTTATCGTTGCGCGTTATATGAAAGTTGCTGGCGAAGTATATGGTCGCGGTCCTTTGGTAACTGCAATCAGCGATATAAAGACCCTAAACAAAACTGTTGAGCTAGTTCTTAAAAACGCTTCATTAGCTATTGCTGGTGTATATACGGCAGCAGATGATGGTATATTGAACCCTCAAAACATTAAGATCCAGCCAGGTGCAATTATTGGCGTGGCGCGTAACGGTGGACCGCAAGGCGCGTCTTTGGCGCCATTGCCTCGCACTGGTGACTTTAACGTAAGCCAGATCGTTATGAATGATTTGCGTATTAACATTAAAAAGATCTTAATGGACGATACTTTGCCGCCTGATAATATGTCAGCGCGATCCGCAACTGAGATTGCTGAAAGATCAAGAGAGCTAGCAAGTAACCTGGGGTCTGCTTTTGGTAGATTGATTAATGAAACGATGGTTCCGCTTGTTTCTCGCATTTTGTATATAATGGATCAGCAAGGCTATATTGACTTACCTCTAAAGGTAAACGGTGTCGAGGTTAAGGTAACGCCCGTAGCGCCTCTGGCTCAGTCTCAGAAGCTTCAAGAAGTAAATGATGTTGTGCAGTTCATGCAGATAGCAAACTCTCTTGGTCCACAGGGACAGGCAGCGTTATCTATTCCTAGAATAGCTCAGTACATTGCTGAGAAAATGAATATAAATCAAGAATTGCTTACTACTCCAGAAGAACAACAAGCAATGCTTGAACAAATGCAGCAAGCAATGATGGCCGAACAAGGGCCACAAACTGCTGATGATGGTGGCGCAACAATGGAGGCGATGCAATGAGTACACCCGATGGATGGGAAGGTTTAATTCAAGCGGAGATTAAAACACCAAGGGCTGATGATATTGATATGATCTATGGCAAAGTGTTTAAAAGCGCTGAAGGTCAAAAGGTATTAAACCATTTAAAAAGTATTACAATTGAACAACCCACTTGGTTCCCAGGAGAAGATGCAAGTTTTGGTTATGCTCGGACAGGCATGGCTGAAATTGTGCGTATGATTGATAAAAGAATAGAAAGGTCAAACAATGGCTGAAGAAATGGCTGCACAAGAAGTTGAGGCTGATGCCCCAATGATTAATGTTACAGAACCAGAAGCACCAAGCGCAGAAGCGCCTATTGCGGTTCACGAACAACCGGAAGAAGATGTTCAAGCTTCTCAGGAAGATGATGCTCCTTTAGAAAGACCTGATTATTATCCAGAAAAATTTTGGGATGAGGATGGGCCAGATGTTGAAAAACTTGCAAAAAGTTATGCAGAACTTGAAAAGAAATTTAAATCTGGCAAACATAAGGCGCCAGATGAGTACGATGTATCTGGCCTTTCGGATCAAGGTCTGGATGCGGAAGACCCAACTGTTTCAGTATATCAGGAATGGGCTAAAGAAAATGGAATTAGCCAGGACGCTTTCGAGGATTTGGCTTCGCGTGTACTTGCTCTGTCTAAGCAAGAGCAAGAAAGCATGGAGTATGATCAGCGCGTTGAAATGGAAAAGCTCGGTAAAAACGCGCAAGAAAAAATCCAAATGGTAGAAAGAAACTTGATGAAAGTTCCTTTAACAAACTCAGAGCGTGAGTCATTAGCTGGATCTTTAAACAATGCTGATGCTATCAATGCGTTTGTAAAATATCATCAATCTCTTACAAATGAAAACATTCCTATAGCTCCTGTTGTGAACAAACCAGAAATGACAAAAGAAGATCTTGAGTCAGCTATTTCTGATCCTAGATGGAAAACAGATGCACCTTGGCGAACCAAAATAGAAAACCAATGGATGCAAGCTAACTCTTAGGGGTTGCAATAAATATCGCTTGCGTGTATTTTAGCTTCAACGGCTAACCGCGTCCGGCCCGTTAAATGTAGTAATCTACTGGCTGGCGCGGCCATGATGCGCAAGCGGATCGCCCGACTATCGGATAACGGATCGCGTTTTGTTGAAACTCAATAGGAGGTATCTGCAATGGCGCAGAACGTCACAACGGCGTTTGTAACCCTGTTCGATTCAGAGGTTAAGCAAGCGTATCAAGCCGAGTCACTACTTCGTGGTACAATGCGTACACGCACAGGCGTGGCTGGTAATACTGTTAAATTTCCAAAAATTGGAAAAGGAGTTGCTACTGTTCGCGTACCGCAAACAGACGTAACACCATTAAACGTAACCTATAGTCAGGTCACTGCAACAATGTCAGATTTCATTGCTGCTGAATACTCTGACATATTCCAACAGTCTCACATCAACTTTGATGAGCGTTCAGAATTGGTTCAAGTTGTATCAAAATCTATTGCTCGTCGTATGGACCAGCTTTGCATTGATGCGTTTGTTGGCAATGCTGGCACAACTGTTGCTACTACAGTGGGACCAGGTGGTAATACAAACATGAACATTGAAAAGCTTCGCGCTACTTCTAAAGCGATGAACGCCAAAAATGTTCCAGCCGAAGGTCGTTATCTACTAATGAACTCATCTCAGCTTGATGCTTTGCTGGGCGAAACAGAGATAACCAGCCAGGACTTTGCTTCTGTAAAGGCTCTTGTTCGTGGAGAAATCAACACGTTCATGGGTTTCACTATCCTCTCTATGGGTGATCGTGACGAAGGCGGCGTTCCAAAGCCAGGCACACGTTCATGCTTTGCTTGGCATAAAGACTCAATGGGTTACGCTGAATCAATGTCTCAGAAAACAGAAGTGAACTATGTACCAGAGAAAACATCTTTCTTGGTAAGCTCAATGTTCTCCGCTGGATCTGTTGCTATTGATGGCGAAGGCATTGTTCAAATCAACTGTACTGAATAGGGGTATTATTCAATGGCATTTACTCAAGCTGGTTTTGCAACCATAGCTGCATCTAAGAAAGGGAACGCGCCAAGTATGTATTCCTATATTAGTGCAGAAGCTAAAGCAACTGTAACGGGTGCTGGTTACTTTAACAGTCTAGCTGATACGCTTGCTGTTGGTGATCTTCTTTATCATTATGATACGAACACCCCTACAGCAACACTAAGCATAGTTTTAAGCAACAACGGCACTGTTGTCGATGTTACTGCTGGAACAGCAATTGGTGTAACCTAAAGGCTTGGGGCGCTCCGGCGCCCCTTTCCAACCTTCTGGAGATAAATATGGCTGTTGGCGATTCTTCTGTTTCTATTTGCTCGGATGCTTTAATTCTTTTGGGTGCATCACCAATCTCATCTTTTACAGAAGGTACAGACGCAGCACTTGCTTGTGATCGTTTATATCCAGATCTACGCGATAATATAATTTCAAACTATATGTGGACTTGGAGCCTTAAAAAAACACAGCTAGCTAGACTAGCTGATGCTCCAACTAATGAATGGAAGTATGCTTATCAGCTTCCAGGCGATATGCTCTCTGGCGTGGTTGCACTATTCACTAGCAGTGGAACCAATCAACAACCAGCTAACTACGGTTGGGAAATATACGCAGATCAGTTATACACAAACTTTGACACTGTATATATTGATTACCAGGCAACGGTATTAGAAAGCAAAATGCCAGTTTATTTTGTGCGTTTGCTTCGTACAGCTTTAGCAGCAGAGTTAGGTTTTGTAATTACAGATCAAGTTGCTAAATCAGATTACTTTAGAGCGTTAGCATTTGGCTCACCGGCAGATGCAAATCGTGGTGGCCTAATGCGTGAATCAATTAATATTGATAGCCGTGGTAGTTTACCACAAGTTATTGAGGATTATTCGTTAATCAACGTGAGGGCTTAAAATGCGCGTTGTTCAATTCCAAACCAACTTTTCGGTGGGTGAACTTGATCCTTTGGTTCGTGCGCGTACTGACTTACAGCAATATCAAAATGCTTTAGAGGAAGCTACAAATGTAGTTATTCAACCGCAAGGTGGTTTTAAACGTAGACCTGGCCTCAAGTTTTGCCATGATTTCGTAAATGCGTTTCAAGTTTTTAAAATTATTCCTTTTGAATTTAGTGTTACCGACAGTTACAGTTTAGTTTTTGTTCATCAAAAGATCTTTGTTTTTAAAAACGGAGTTCAGCAAGAAAACCTTAATGGCGGCACTGATGATTTTATTACTGCAACTGACATTACGGATGGTACGGGCAGCACTACCAATATGTTAGACGAAATAAATTATACTCAGGCAGTCGATACTCTTATTCTTTGCCATGAAGATTTGCAGACTAAAAGATTAATTAGAAACAGTGATACATCTTGGACATTAGAAAACTTACCATTAAAGAATGTGCCTCAATATGCGTATGCTTTAACAACTCATAGCCCTACGTTTACAATCACACCATCTGGTGCTACGGGCAACATTACCATTACAGCAAGCGCCCAAACAACCGACACAGGCACAGCACAAGCTGGTGGTGCAAGTACAATTACATTAAAATCTTCTAGTTCGTTTTCTGCTAATGACCAACCAAATGGAATGTATGTTAAAATTACATCTGGTACTGGCGCTGGGCAAACAAGAGTTATTCAAGATTATGTAGGATCTTCTAAGCTTGCTACAGTTTATCCAGCTTGGGACACTGCGCCAAATAACGGTTCATCATATAGCGTTCAACCATTTGAAGCTGCTGCTGTTGGCTCATACGCTCAAGTTACAAGCACATTCGGACGCGCTCGTTATGTTGAGTTTGTTTCAAATACAGAAATGAGGGCTGTTGTTGAGGTTCCGTTTTTTGATGGTAGTGCGATTACCTCTGGAAATTGGGAAAGCGAAAACGGGTATGAAGATGTTTGGTCTAATACACGCGGCTGGGCTAAGTCTGCGGCGTTCCATGAGGGACGTTTATATTTTGGTGGGTCTAAGTCTCGTATCAACACTATATGGGGTTCCCAGGTAATTGACTTTTTTAACTTCAATGTTGGCACTGGTCTTGATGATGAAAGCGTTGAAGCAACAATAAACACAAACCAATTAAACAGTATTATTAATTTATTCTCTGGTAATGATTTAAGAATATTTACTACTGGAGCAGAGTTTGCTGTTACTCAGTCTACTGATACGCCAATCACACCTTCATCGTTTTTTGTTCGCCCTCAAACAAGATTAGGAGCGAAGCCTGGTATTCCGATTGAAGATCTAAACGGTGCAACTTTGTTTATTCAAAGACAGGGTAAATCTCTTAATGCTTTTCAGTATGGAGATAACACAGCGTCTTACCAGGTTCAGCCTTTATCCACTCTAAGCTCTCATCTTTTAAAAACGCCTATAGACATGGCAGCGCGTAGAGCTTCGTCTACAGATGAATCTGACCGTATATTCATTGTTAATGGTGAAGATGGCTCTATGGCTGTCTATTCTATCCTGGTGGGTCAGAATGTTATTGCACCAAGTAGGTTTACAACAGATGGAGAATTTGTTGCTGTCTCTGTTGAAATTTCAGATGTTTATGTAATTGTAAAAAGAACAATAGACGGTAATCCTCGTTATTCGTTAGAAAAATTTGACGATACCTTTACAACCGATGCTGCCAAAACAAGTGCAGACCCCAATATCCATATGCCACATCTTAGAGGCGAAACAGTTTCTATAGTTCGTGATGGTCTTGTAGACCCTAATCAAACGGTTCCTCCAAACGGAGTTGTTTCTTTTGCCACGGCCCCAGCAACAACAAGGGGCGGTGAGGTTGGGTTAGGTTACACTGTTACAGTTAAGACAATGCCTTCTGAGCCAGTGCTATCTTCTGGATCTGTTCAAGGTTTTAAAAAACGTATTATCCAAGTCGATGCTCTTGTAAACGAAACTCAGAACATGACAATTAACGGACAATTAATTCCATTTAGAAAATTTGGTGAAGATGTACTTGGTAAGTCGGTTGTTCCATTTACGGGCATGAAAACAGCAAATGGATTTTTAGGGTTTAGTCAAACCGGACAGATAACAATAAGCCAGAGTGTACCATTAAAAATGACCGTTCTGGGTCTTGAGTATCGTTTAAGCGTAGGGAATTAGATATGGCTTTTTTAGCTCCATTAGCAACAACAGCAACAGCGGCAGCAACAACAGCGGCAGCTTCGGCTGGAACATTTTTAGCGTCTGGCGCTGGAATGGCATTAACAACTGGAATATCAGCCGTTGGAACATTAGCTGCTGGTGCTGCCCAGAAGCGTCAGTATGAGCAACAAGCTGCCCAAGCAGAGCTTCG
>JGI24003J15210_10001016_pt1 | contig 12219 bp, 13 predicted proteins | sample LinPmetageLP28_FD_15210 | JGI IMG/M metagenome (IMG submission 15210)
GTGTTGCTTTAACTAATGGTGCTGATGATTTATTAGAAACTAAATTGTTAGCTAATAGATTGAAAGTAGATTTTATATTTGGAGATACTGCATCAACATCTGATGTAAGTTATTCTGGTAAAGGTTACATCACATCTATGAGTTTTACTGGAGGAACAGAAGATACTGCAACTTATTCTCTTTCAATTGAGGGAACTGGTGCTTTAACTCAGACTGTAAACTAAAAACTTAGGTGAGGAGCTTTGGTACTTTTTGTTTAGTACCATTGCTCCAATCCTTACTAAACTAAACAAAAAATGAATTATACTTTTATAGAAATAAATAAAGAAAAACTACCAATTAAATTTGGTTTTAATGCATTGAGAAAATATTCATCTAAAACAAATACATCATTGCAAGATTTAGATAAACTTGGAGTGGACATGACATTAGATGGTGCTTTGAATTTAATATATTGTGGCATTGAGGATGGGCATAGAGCTGCAAAGCAAGAGTTTAAATTAACTATTGATGATTTGGCTGATTTAATTGATAATGATTTTGATTGCATAGGAAAAGCAATGGAAATATTGGCTGAGCAAATGGGTGGAAATACTGAAAAAAAGCAGAAAGCCAAGAAGTAAAAAATAAACTNTCTTGGCGAGAATTNGAGAAGATTGCTTTTGGTCAGTTAGGCATGGGAGTAAANGAGTTTTATGATTACTTGCCTAAGCATTTTTGGAATAAGTTGGATGGTTTTTATGAGCTTGAAAACATTAGAGAAAGAGGCANTTGGGAAAGAACAAGATGGCAAACAACTTTGTTGTTAAACATCCAGATGTCAAAAGGCAAAAGGTTAAAGCCAACTGATTTGATAGAGTTTNAATGGGATAAAAGTAGTAAAAAAATAGATTACGAAAAATTAAAAGCAAAGGCAGAATATGTTAAAAAAATGTCAGAATATAAAAACAACAAATAAATGGGATTAGGTTTAGTTGGTAAATTGACTGTAATGTTTGGGGCTGATTTCAAAGGCTTTGACAAGTCAATGAAAAATGCTCAGAAAAAATTAGGTCGGTGGAGTAGAGATGCTAATAGAATTGGAAATCAATTAACAACAAATCTTACTTTACCTATTGTTGCTTTAGGAGCTGGGGCTGTTAAGTTAGCATCTGATTTTGAGGAATCATTAAATAAAGTGAATGTAAGTTTTGGCGAATCATCCAAAGAAGTTGAGGCATTTGCAAAAACAACATTAAAGAGTTTTGGTCTTGCTGAAGGATCAGCACTTGATATGGCTGCTTTATTTGGTGATATGGGGACATCTATGGGTTTAACTCAAAAAGAAGCTGCTGGAATGAGTACATCATTAGTTGGTTTGGCTGGGGATTTAGCATCATTTAAAGATATAAATATTGACATAGCACAAACAGCTTTAGCAAGTGTTTTTACTGGAGAAACTGAATCGTTAAAAAAGTTAGGAGTTGTAATGACTCAAGCCAATTTACAACAATTTGCTCTTGAGCAAGGTATTAATAAAACTATAAAACAAATGACTCAAGCTGAAAAAGTTCAGCTTAGATATAATTTTGTAATAGCTCAATCTTCTAATGCTTTAGGTGATTATGCAAGAACAAGTGATGGTGTTGCTAACAGTACAAGAAGTTTACAAGAAAGTGTAAAAGAATTAGGACAACAATTTGGAAAAGAATTATTGCCTTTAGCAAGTGATGTAATAAAAACTTTAAGAGGGGTTGTTGATCGTATGAGAGGAATGAGTGATGAAAACAAAAAGTTAGCCATCAACATTGCTTTAGTTACTGCTGCATTTGGTCCATTGTTTAAAGCTGCTGCTGCATTTTTAAGTGTTGTGCAAAAACTAATAATATTTATTCCAAGATTATATGCTGTAATAATGGGACCAGTTGGAATTGTTGCAGCCTTAGCAGCTTTATTTATAAAATTAGATGAGGGTGATGGTTTTGTTGATAATACAAGAAAAGGATTTCAGAAATTAAAAAATGCAATATTTGGTGTAAATGAGGAAGTTAAAAAATTAGATTTTAGTTTAATGCAAGACATTGCAAAAACTGATCCAAATGACATAAGAAATAGGATGTTAGCTGGTAAAATACCATTTATAAAACCACCAGCAAAAAAAACAACTCCAAAAGGTAAAACAGCAAGAACAGATGAAACATTTGTTGCTGCAATGGATTCATTACCAGTTGAAAAGCTAAATGTAGAACTTAGTAAAATACCAGATAAATTAAAAAATGTAGAGGCTCCATTAAGAAAGCTTTCACAATCACAAAAAGAATATAATGCACAAACACAGTTATTTGGAGATATTATGTTTAATTCTATGATGACAGCCGCTAACAGTCAAGAAGGATTTTTTAGTTCTTTTATAGAAAACATGAAAAAAGCATTAAAACAACTTATGATACAATTAGCTGTAATGACTGCTATAACTTTTTATTAGGTGGTAAAGGCTTTTCATTAGGTGATGCTTTTTCAGCTGCTAAAACATCTATATTAGGATTAGCAAGTGGTGGATTAGTTACTGGTCCTACAATGGCTTTAGTTGGTGAAGGAGCTGGAACAACAGCATCAAATCCAGAAGTGGTTGCTCCATTAGATAAATTAAAAGGAATGATAAATGGTGGGAATGGCATTCAGCAAGTTGAGGTTTATGGTAGAATTAGTGGAAACGATATTTTTATAAGTAATCAAAGAGGTGGGATTGGTAGATTAAGAAGTGTATAATTTATGGCATACGGAAAAAAATATTTTTCATCAATAAAAAGTAATAACAATTTAGATTATTATTTAGAGATATGGGTAGCTGACCATACTGGTGCAAGTACGGAGTTAACATTAGGTGCTGGAGGTCCGGTTATAGAATATGATACTGATGAAGAGAACAGATTCTCTCCTATAATTAGTTCATCTTGTAAAATACCTTATTTAGTAGAAAATTCAATTGATTCACAATTTATTGATTTTTTAAGAAATACATATCAAGAAAAACAAGTTTACATTCATATTTACAGAGCATCATCTTCAGCTTATTCTGGTGTAGCTCCATTGTGGTCTGGTTTTTTAATTATGGATTTAAGTAGTGGACAAGATAAATCATTTCCTTATGTAGAAAATTTAAAATTTGTTGATGGTTTAGCATTATTAAAAGATGTGGATTTTGTTGATTTAAATGTGCCTGGTGGCTCTAATCCTCCTTTTGAAGAAAGAGTGCAGGGTAATTATGCAGAGCAAAACATGTATTTTGGTCCAGCAACTTACATATTTTGGATTAGAGAAATACTTGCTAAAGCTGGAGCTGCAATTCAAGATGTAGGTGCTACTCAAAATTATACATTTACAACATCTGTAAACTGGTATAATGGTGACATGGATGCAATTAATCAATCAGCTGATCCATTAGAAAAAACAAAATGTGCTGTTTCCATGTTTCATACAAGGGATAATGAAGGTGTTTTTTTCCCAGATAATTGTTATAATGTTTTAAAAGAATTGTTAAGGCATTGGGGAGCAAGAATAACTTATTGGAAACATTCTTTTTGGATTGTTCAAATTCCAGAATATATTACAGCAGAAAGTGGGACTATAAGTTCTCCAGTTAATAATAATTCAAGAATTTATAGTTTAACTGGTGCCTTTCAAGCGAGTCAAAATCATTTAGGAAGCACATATAACACAAGGTATTTTCAAGAAATTTCTAATGATAAAATAAGTAAATTAACTGGAACTAAATATGATTACTTGCCAATTGTAAAGCAAGTAAATGGGGATTTTTTATCTTTTTCTTCCCAAAATTATTATGGTGGATTTCCTTTTGGACAAGATGCTCCTACTCAAGAAGTTTATCAAGGTACAATTTTTAATCCATCAGCCGCAGATTCTTTATGGCTTTCTATCCCTTTAGACTGGCACTGGGATTTAACTAATGCTCCAGCTTTTCCAAGTGGTCACACTAAGGGATGGTGGTGTTCTATAAAGTTTAATTTTTACGGAAGTGATGGAACAACAACTTATTATTTACAATATAGTGGAGGAGCAAATGGAACGTATTACTGGGAAGATAGTGCATCTTGGGTGCCTTTAGGAAACAAATCTCCTAAATACATTTGTAGTTCAAGAAATGAAACTGAAACAGCCTATGTAGGTTTTGAACAAAGCATTCCATTTGTTGATGGAAGTGGAAATCCAATAACAATGAATGACTCATGGAGTTTTTATTTAGATATTGAAGATTATGGAACTGGAGCAAGTAATCCTGGTTCTTTTTATATTAATTTTAGTAAATATTCCGCTGGTCCTCAAAGAATGAGAAATCCAAACAATCCAATTCAAGTACCATCTGGAAGTGGTAATTCGTCTGGAACTGTATTTTGGACTAATACATTAGAGCCAAGCAATAATGTTGGTATTATTGTCCAAAATCAAACTGTTAATCCAGCTGGTTTTAACGCTGGTACACAACAAGATGATATTAGTTTTCTTACTAACACTCCATTTGTTGGACTACTACAGCTTTTAAAAAATAATCAACAAGTTCAAGTTGGTCAAAGTTTAAACACTATAAATAGTGCTGCTAATGCAAAACAAAACACATCTGTTTTTAATTTTAATCAACTGTTATGGGGTGATTCTATTGAATATGCAAGAAGTAGTTTGCAAGTTGATGCTGGAGCAAGTGCTTATGTAAACACAAATCCAAATGGTTTATGGGGAAGGGGAACACTAAATGGTACAAAAACATTCACACAATTATTGTTGGATGAATTTTTATATGGTCAAACTAAAATAGTTACAACTCCAAACATGAGATTAGCTGTTGGAGTGCAAAATAAAAATCAAACTCAAGGCAGTGATACAAGACCAAGATATGTTAATCCTATTGGTAAATTAAGAGAGCTAAGAAGCGCAGCTGATTTAGAATATTTTTTTAGAAGAGGCTCTTTTTATATATTATCTGATGAATGGGATTATGAAGGTTACCAAATATTGAGAAATGTTGTAGGCACATCAACACAAAACAATAATTCTAATAATTTAAATGCACTTACAACAGCAACAGCAAGTGCTGCTAAGATGGTAAGTTCATTAACACAACAATTAGCAAGTAATAGTCCTATTGCATATATGCGGCAAACTGTCGGAGCTACTGGTGCTGATGTTGTGGTAAATGGTAATTTTAATACTGACTCTAATTGGACTCTTGGAGATGGATGGAGTATAGATGCAACAGCTAAAAAAGCAAAATTTGCAGCTACTGGATCAACAAGTGATTTAGTTCAATCAGTATTAACTCAAGAATTAACATATCAAATTAATTTTTCTGTTGTAGTTACTGCTGGGACATTACAAGTTAAAGCTGGATCATCAGGTCAATCTGAATCTATTACATCATCTGGTAATTATTCAGTTTATTTAAACTGTCAAGGATCAAACGATATTAAATTTACTGCTGGAACAACATTTACTGGGACAATAACCTATATATCAGCAAGAGATCAAAAATCATTAACATCTGTACCAATTGAAGCTATTGGCTCAACAGTTTTTAAAACTGGTGACATCTTTAATTTAGTTAGTGAAAATAATGATGTGCCTTTAGAATTAACTGTAACTGCTGACCAAAGTGCTAACGATACAACAATTAGTGTTGCATCAACTCCATTATATGAAGATATTACTGCATCATCATATTTATTAATTAACCAAGATGATTTATCAGCTCAATACCAAAACAAAACAAAAGGAACTGTTGCTGGATTTGGAATAGATGCTGATGGTATAAGTAAAGGAGGAATTGAGATTACTGGTTGGCTAAATAGTGATACAATGAGTGGAGCTGCTGTTACTAATGTTCCTACAGCATTAAGTGTAAAGAATTATGTAGATGGGCAAGTTGGTGCAAGTGATACATTGCAAGAGGTTACAGATAATGGAAACACAACTACTAATTCAATAATGATTGGTAGTTCATCAAGTCCATCAAGAAAACTGGAAGCAACATCTACATCTTCTTATGTTGCAGTTTTAAATTCAAGTCAAAACAATTCATTTTTAAGTTTTAATGATGCTAATACAAGTGGTGATACTTATGTTGCAATTGGCTCAGAAAATGGTGATTTAATTAGTAGAGCTGGTAACACAGAAAGAATGCGTTTGACAACTGGAGGAAACGTACTCATTGGAACAACATCTGATACTGGACAAAAACTCCAAGTATCTGGCTCAATAAAAACTACAACAGCTGGTACTGGTTTACAATTTTATGGAACTGGGGGAAGTGGTAATATAGATGCTTTTGGTAGTAATAGTTTAATTTTAATGACTAACAGTGTTGAAAGAGCAAAAATAACATCTGGAGGAAACGTACTCATTGGAACAACAACTGATAATGGGGATAAATTACAGATAGGAGTTGCTAATTCTCCTCCTGCTTTTGTTACAGACCCAAATGTTGCAGCAACAATAGCCAGTACAACAAATGGTGATGAAGTTGCTTTACAATTATATGTTAATGATGGCACAAATAACATAAGAAGTAAATATTTTGTAGATGATACAGAATTACTTGCTGGATTTGATGTAACATATTCAAGCGGATTAAATGGTTTTGCATTTAAAATGATTGGCTCTGAAAAAATGAGATTATCAACTAATGGAAACTTAGGAATTGGAACTACAAGCCCGAGTCAAAAACTAACAGTAGAAGGTAACATAGAACTTGGAACTGGTGGTTATATTTATGGTGATACAACTACTCCTTATTTAAGGCTAAGTAGTGCAGCTGGATCAATAATGGGTTATGGTGTTGGTTATATTTCTGTTGGTCCAAGTTTTGTTTATAATAATCACAATGGTGAACAATTTAGAATAGCAAGTGCAACTGGTTTTGTTGGTTTAGGAACGACAAGTCCCACAGAAAAGCTTCATGTTGTTGGTGATGCTTTAATAACTGGTGATTCAATGGCTGATGCTTTCAAACCAGCTGCAACTGGTGAGCCAATTAAATTTAAAAACTTTGGTAGCACTGAACTTGCAAGAATTACTGATGGTGGAAACGTAGGAATTGGAACAACAAGTCCATCAAGTTTTAATGCAGGGGCTAATAAATTAGTTGTAGGAAATGGAACTAATTTTCAAGGATTAACAGTAAATTCTATTGTTGAAGGGAATATTTATTTTGCAGATGGAACAACAAGTTCTCAAACATATGAAGGAGTTATTGGATATAATCATTCTAATAACTTTATGCATTTTTATACAAATCATACAGAGAGAGCCAGAATAACATCTGGTGGTAATCTACTAATTGGAACAACATCTGATGTTGGGTATAAGTTAGATGTAAATGGATCACTTAGAGTATCAAGTGTATCTGTATTTACATCACAAATAACAGCTGGTTATGGTGTTAACTTTACTAATGGTAATACTGACTTTTTATTATATAATAATTCTGGTGAAGATGTATTATATATGAGAGATGTTACCAATGGAGCTATGATTACTACTTGGGGGGTTAATGATTTTACAGTTAATAAAAATTTAATTATTAGTGGATCATTAACTGGAACAACTGCAACATTTAGTGGTCAAGTAACAATCCCAGCAACTCCAGTTGCATCAACAGATGCTGCAAGTAAGAGTTATGTTGATGCTCAAGTGTCTGCGACAGATAGTTTACAAGAAGTAACAACAGTAGGAAACACAACTACTAATAGTGTTAGAATAGGTAGTTCAACATCACCAAACAGAACATTAAGTGTTTACGCAAGTTCTTCAAGTATAGTTGGGGATATAAGAAGTGCATCTGGGAACAATTCATTTTTATCATTTTCTAATAACGCTTCTACAGCTGATCAAGTTAGAATTGGATCATCAAGTGGAAACGCTGTAATTGCTACAAATTACACAGAAAGAGTTAGAATAACATCTGGAGGAAACGTACTAATTGGAACAACAACTGATAATGGACAAAAACTCCAAGTAAATGGTGGAATATCAATTACTGGAAGTGCAACTTTAACTACTGGGCAGTCAATAAAATGGGGGGCTGGAGCAACAAAAATACAAGGTGTTGATGGGTCTTTCATTGCGTTTTATCCAAATAATGCAGAAAAAGTAAGATTTTTAGCAAATGGAAACGTACTCATTGGAACAACAACTGATAGTGGAAATAAATTAGAAGTTGCTGGAAGAGCAAGAGTACAAAGTGTTTTTGAATTAGATGATGTACTAACACTAAATCAGATATCAACTCCAGCTGATCCAGCTGATGGTAAATCATCAATATATATGGATTCAGCTGATGGATCAATAAAAGTAAAAATAAATGTAGGAGGAACAGTTGTTACAAGAACAATTGCCTCTTTTGAATAATTAAATAAATAAAAAAAATGATAACTTATAAATGGATAATATCTTCAATGGATTGTCTAATACAAGAAACTGTTGAGGGACAAGAACTGCAAAATGTAGTTAATATGGTACATTGGCGAAGATCAGCATCAGAAGGAACTGATGGAGAATCTGATTATTATTATGCTGATGTTTATGGTGCTATGCCTTTAACATCACCAAATCCAAATGATTTTGTGCTTTACGAAAATTTAACAGAAGCTGATGTTGATGCTTGGTTAAATGAACAAACGGAGCCAACTCCAGCTGAAATGGATGTACAATTAGCTGCAAATATAGAATTGCAAAAGAATCCAACTGAGGAAACTTTGCCATTGCCTTGGAACAATGAATAGTGATTTAAAAGATACTTTAGAAATAATAATTCCAAATGCATCTGCAATTGGTATTAGCTTGAGTGAGTGCAATGAAATATTGACATTTTTTTCTTTAGTTTTAGCAATAAGCATTTCTATGTATAAACTTTACTATTGGAACTTTAAAAAGAAATAATGAAATCACCAATTGATTTTAAGGATTTTGCAGCTAATCCAGTTACTGGCTTGTTATTCTTCTGTTTAATTGCAATTGGTTATTTATACATAGATAATAAAACTACATTAACAAATCAAATAGTGGCCTTACAAGAAGAGGTTATTGTTTTGCGTAGTGATTATAAAAAGTTAAATGATAAGTTTATTGAAACTTTACAAGACATAAATGAATAAATTGCTTTTGTTATCGTTAGTATTATTGGCATCATGTTATTCTAATAAAGAACATGAAGAGCAAACAGATTTTAAAACTAATTTAGACAGTTTATTTGAGGCAGCTGATGGGGCTGTTAAATTGGTTACTAATAACAGAAAACAAAAAGTTTTATTAGAACAAGATTTGTGGAGAAAAAAAAGAGATATAAAAGAAATTAAAAAAATATATTCTGATAGCATCTGGAATTTAAGCAATATGTACGAGCTAAATACATTAAAAATGGATAGTGATAGTGTTCAATATAACTACAAGATTGTGTTACGAGAAATTGTTGATACTGTGCGAATGATTGTAACAGATACAATTTGTGATGTTTGTCAGACAAGGCAAAACAAGAAAGATAATAGATGGTACAAGAAAACATTTAGGTGGATTAAAAAAACAATATAATGGGAATACTAAACAAATTATTTAATTCTGGTGAATTAGTTAAAGAGGTAGGTAATACAATTGACAAACTGACAACATCTGATCAAGAAAGGTTACAAGCTAAAAAAGAAATAAAAGAAGTATTGCTTGATTATGAAAAATCAATGCAAGAACAAGTTACAAGTAGATGGCTGAGTGATAACAATGGGAGTTTACTTACAAAAAACATTAGACCAATTGCTCTGGCTTTTTTAACTTTTATGTTTGTGATAATATCTGTATTTAGTGGTAATATAGGAACATTTGAAATTCAAGAAGAGTTTGTTCCAGTTTATCAAACTTTACTAATAGTAATATATACAGCTTATTTTGGAGGAAGGTCATTTGAAAAAATTAAGAATAAAAGAAATGACTAAATACTATAATGCAGAAACAAAAAACTCATTAGAGATGCAATTTGGTAGTCTTGTTTGTAAAAAAATAGTTATTGAAAAAAAATATGTTTATGCAAAACGTATTGATACAAGAACAAAACAATTTGGCAATCAAAGAAAACATAATGGTGAAATTGGAAAATACAAATAATGGCTAAAAAACGTAAACTAAACAGCACAAATCCTAAGTATAAAAAAGAAGAGAAAAAAATCTTATATAGAAAAGTTTTAGTTAAAGAAGTAAAAGGTTGTAAAATATATAATTTATATGAAATACTTTAAATTAAGAGAATTTGCATGTAGTTGTTGTGGAAAGAATAAAATCAACAGAACATTTGTTAGAATTTTATCAGCTGCAAGAGAATACTCAAAAAATCAAGATGGCTCTGATATACCATTTATTATTACAAGTGGTTATAGATGTGAGAATCATCCAGAAAGCATTGCGTATGCAAAAAAGAATCCGAATAAAACATCTCAACATACTAAAGGATTAGCAGCCGACATTCTTGTTAAAAATAGCAGAGAAAGAGCTGTAATATTAGCAGCATTAATGGAAGCTGGATTTACAAGGTTTGGCATAGGACATAATTTTATTCACACAGATTTAGCAGATGAAGATGAAAAACCACAAGCAGTAATTTGGACATATTAAATGGAATCAAAATATTTAGAATATAAAGATGAAATAGTTTCTTTATTTTGGAATGGGAATGGTTATCAAGCAATTGCACAACATCTAATTGATAAGTATCATTTTAAAGTAAAAAAATATACATTAAGGCATAGAATAAAAGACATTATTCAATATGTTATTGCTGATAAGGAAATAATCCAGCACAATATTTTATTGCAAAAGAGAAGCCAGAAACAAGCTGATTTAAATAGAATAAAAAACAAAGCATTTAGAGAACATGCAAGGCTTGAAAATGCATTAGTTGAATACAACAAGGCATTGATTAATTTGCTTAAAACAGAGAGCCTAAAAACAACAATAAAACAACACACAAGTAAAGGCAAACAAGCAATCATTGTGCAAATAGCAGATACTCATTTTAATGAGCTGGTTGATTTAAAAAATAACAAATATGATTTTGAGGTTGCATCTAAGAGATTACAGAAGTTTGCACATCATATAAAAGAATATTCTAAATTTTATAATGTTAGTGAAATATTTGTTGCTGTGACTGGGGACTTGCTTAATTCTGATAGACGTTTAGATGAAAAATTGTCAATGTCTACAAATAGAGCAAAAGCCACTTTTCTTGGTGTGCATCTGTTAAAGCATTTTATTTTAGATTTAAATAGTGTTGCAAATATTAGTGTTGGTTGTGTGAGTGGAAATGAATCAAGAGCATATGAATTAGGTTGGGTCGATTTGGTCTGTTCAGATAATTATGATTTTACCATCTTTGAAATACTTAGAATGTTGTTGCCAGATATTAATTTTATTACATCTGGAGGCTTAGAACTGGTTGTTGAGGTTAATGGACATAATTGCCTATTAATACATGGTCATCAGCTTAAAAATATGCAAAGTGATAAGATAGCTAAGGTTATGAGTAAATATGCAAGGAATGGCATAATACTTGATTTTATGATGTGTGGGCATTTACATGAAACTAAAATAACAGATTTGTTTGCAAGATCAAGTTCATTAGTTGGAGCTAATGCATATAGTGAAAATGCTTTATTATTAAGCTCCAGAGCAGCTCAGAACATATATATAATGAAAGATAAGGAAAGACATGATATAAGAATTGATTTGCAACACACTAAAGGATTTAATGGTTATCCTATAAACAAAGAGTTATCATCTTACAATGCTAAAAGCCTTGATAAATCACTAAAAAAACAAACAGTTTTTAAAATTGTAATATAATTTTATATATTTGTAACTGTTTTAAAAATAATTTGTAATATAGTTTTTGATATTTGTTAGAAAAAGGTCCTCATTTGAGGGCTTTTTTTTATGTATCTATTTCATGTAAACTAAAATAATTGTAAAAGTTTTTGACATAAATTCATAAATTGTCAATAACTTTATGTAATTTAGCAACATAAAACAATAACAAATACTATGAAACAACATATAATTACTCATAAACAAGATAAAAAACAATATTTATTGAATACGGTTGAAATGGCTAAATTCTTTGAAAAACAAGATATTGTTAATTATACAATAAAAGACAAACTTACAAAACAAGAGATTATTGGAAATATTATT
>JGI24003J15210_10001021_pt1 | contig 12200 bp, 10 predicted proteins | sample LinPmetageLP28_FD_15210 | JGI IMG/M metagenome (IMG submission 15210)
TCCGCCGAAGATGATATGATTATTTGTGAAGGGTGTAATATGGAGAGATATTCTGATGTTGATTTTACCATAGATAATGCAAGAGAAGATGTTCTTGATGATGGAGATGTCTTATGTGATTATTGTTGGGCCTCCCATGATAAGTATGTGGAGAATGCAGAATCCTTCGCGGCTACAACAGGAAAAAGAATGTATTGTCCTGCTTGTCAAACTAACAGAACATGGATGACGGGCTATAAGAAAAGGGAGATGGATTATACGAAAGGCGAAAGACCGCAAGACTTCCGTTTTTATGTTTGTAATACTTGCGAATACGCTTATGACCCCAAAACAAGTCTGGAAATAAAAAATTGGAAAATCAAATATTACGGTGCAGAATCATTCGAGGCAGACGTGGAAAAATGTCCTAAATGCGATTCAGGTAATTTAGGCAAAGAAGAAATGTATTATTGCTATACTTGTGGGAATGATGATGCTTCAGAGGATGGATGTTCAAAATGCGGTTCTGATACTGTGGGTGAGGAGGAAATGGATTATTGCTATACTTGTGGAGGGCATGGTCATTGGTTTAATGCAGAATCCTTCTCCGCCGACAATTATGAAGAATTAATTACAACCTGTCCTTATTGTGAGGGTGTAAAGATTGATGACCACGATAAATATGAGTTGGTTGAATGTTTTAAGCGTTATCTTGAAGATAGCACACCACACCCTGATAAAAGGGTGATGATGTTGAAAAAGAAGGCAGAATCCTTCGGTGCTGAAAATATGCCCTATCCCGAAGCACAGGTGACGAATATAGTGAGGGTGAAAGATAAAGCCTATGTGACTATTAGATACCCTGATACGGATGAGCATTACGGCTACGAGAAGATAATGGAAGTGGATATGGAAGATGTCATGTTGGCAGAATCCTTCGGCGCAGAAAGTTACGATTCTGCTTTAGTTCATTTAAAATCTTTAATGCCGATAAACCGAGACAGTTACTTGAGAAATTTCCGACCTAGCGAACTCACTCACAGTTCTACTAATCAAATAAACTTTAACCAAGCCAGCGTTAACTATTCTGCCGAAGGAAGCAGGGCAGAATCCTTCGCCGCCAATCCTCAAGGTCGCCCTTATTGTGAACCTTGTGCAGAAAGAGGGTTCAATTACTACGGTGCTGGGACTTGTGGTGATTGTGGATATATTAAATGTAAGAGATGCTTAGGAGATGGAGAAAACTGTAAATCCTGTGAGGAAGTTAAATGTGAAAATTGTGGCGATATGGAATCTTCCGATTGGATATTTACTACGCCGCATGGAGAGTTTTGTGTTGATTGTCGGAATGCTTGGATTGAAGACCCTGATGCTCATAATGCAGAATCCTTCCGTTCCTACAAAGTAGCCCCCGACCTTTCCTCTTACACTAAAGCCGAACTCGTTTCTTCCATCGCAGGGCCACAGGGAACTGCCGCTTACGATGAAGTCGTTTATGACCCCGTAGCCCAATCTCGTTTAAGTGCTGAAAGCATAGATTCATTTAGTCCTGCTAGATTAATAGTTTTAGGTGCATCCATAGGCGTAGCACTAGGACTGTATAACACTAGGAGAGATTAACATGGCAGATATTGGAGAGCGACTAGGTGGCGACAACATTGAGTTTACTGTTGATAAGCCTCTTAGAATTATTATCGGTGGCCCACCTCACTCTGGAAAATCCACGTTTATGAATCTCTTGGAAGACAGATTCCGTTATTATCAGATTCCTGTGGAACTCTTGGATTTAGATTTATCCGCACCCACACCTTTAAAGACAGGTTTCACTCAACAGCGTGAAAAGAAGAAATGGACTTCCACTTTAGCAGAAGAAGCCCGCGAAATGTTTGAAGGGGCTGAAGGTGTGCAAGTAGTCTTAGGAGATTCAGTCGGTTTAATCTCTGATATTAACGAGATTATTTCACAACCTGCTGATGTAGCGATACTTTTAGTTTCTGGTGGACACGGTGATTACGACACGACTTACAGAAAGGTAGTTCGCAAGTGGAAAGAGTATTACCAAGACATAAGAACACCTTTGTTAGTAGTTCTTCGTTCCACTATGAACCCTAGAGATGAGTCTATGTTCGACCCTCAAGACAACTACGGAGTTGTAGTAGGTATGGACAGGGACGCTTACGAGGCTAATACTATTAGTGGTCATTACCGCTACGATGGGCTTTATCCTACTAACGCTTGTTTAGAAGGTGTCGTTTTTGAGATTGCTCAGAGTTTCGATTTAAAGGTTCGCTCTGCTACTGACCCTGAACATTTAAACCTCTTAAACCAAAAGTGGCCTGATTTAAAGGACAAGAAAACTTGGACTCCCCCTGAAGGCTCTATGTTAGGTGGAATCGAGCGAGCCTACTTTGAGGAGCGTGGCCGTGTTCCTGCCGACCAGAGAGCAGAATCCTTCGGGGCTGATTTTAAAGTAGGAATGGACGGAGATTTTGACGGCCACGAAGAAGGCGATGTGGGTAGTGAACACATAGTCACTTACACCTTAGATAATGGTGAAAAAGTTGAAGTTTTTGAAGGTTATACTGTAATGAGTAAAGACGGAATGAACTCTGGAAAAAGGATTGACGGTTATCTTATCGGGATAAAGGACGATAATCAATGGTGGCAACCTGAAGGTGGTGTCCCTACGCGAAGTGAGATAAACNCGGTGTTTGGTGCGGATAAAGAATATTTCAGAAGGGCAGAAGACGACTTATCCTTTAAAGAGTGGGCTGACCAAGAAACCATGACTCACGGCCAACAAGAGCCTTTTGATGATTGGTTAAACGATGAATTATCTAGTCACGGTGACAATGTGAGCCTCCAAGATTGGGGTCAGCATGAGTTAGACTCGCATTACGAGAGATACGGGGCTGAAGGCGACCCGAAGGTTAGAAGGCTAAAAACAATTGCGAAATGGATAAACGATAATCACGGTGACACCCATTTTGCTGATATGAGAGACACCCAATACGGCTATTACAACGCATTTAATCAATACATAACAAAAGACGGAAAAAAACTTGTAGTTTATGAATTAACTCCGAAAGGTGAATATCCCAGAAGGCAAGTTTTCTCCCACAACCCGTTAGAATCATACAGAACTAATAAAGAAGTTGAGAGGTGGGTAAAAAGCACTTTCACATCTCCTGTCACACTTAGATATGATACACCTTTCTTTTATGGGAATGCTGAAGACAACCTGAAAGAACTCAAAGCGATTTACAATCCCTACATCGGGAAACAAGTGAGATTTATTACTAAATACGGTTTAGATAAAGATGATATGTTTGTGGATATTGAAACGATACATTCTATTGATTGGGATGGTGGTGAAGACGAGTATCACGAACCTGTGTTTCTCAACAAAGAAGGTGATAGGTGGATGACTCTGGATTATGTCAAAGAAAACTTAGTTGAAAATAAAGCGGCTGAAGGAAAAATACACTCTCAACTGATGATTGGCTCTCTTATAGGATTGGGAGCAGGTCTTTGGGCTGTTAATAGGTTTAAAGAAAGTCGTGAGGAACAGTAGGTGGGCAAATGGCGCACCACCCGTTAAAGGCTGAAGACTTTGGTAAAGATTGGATTCGTCTGCAAGGTGTCGGCAGGGTCACAGCAGTTCGGGCTGAAAGTTTAAAGGCAGGTGATTGGATTGGCTGGGACAGAGGTTACTCGTCCGAAGTAGTTGCTATCCAACCTAAAGGCAAAAGTTTTCTGGCTATTACTATTAAACCTAAAAAAAACCGATTTACGGCTTACCATCCGAAACACGAACGAGGAAAAGAGCGAGTTATCCTGAAAAAAAGAACTACTATGGTTCACCGCATAACTCCTAGAATGGTTAAACATTGGAGAACTGAAAACTTTAACGCTTACGGATTCGGAGAGCCAGAAGGCCCACCTGTTCTGGGCAAGTATTCTTTGAGAGATTTGATAGACTCAGTAGCAGGGCCACAAGGCCGTTTAAGTTACGAAGAATCAAGTTCTTGGGACTACTTACGAGATTACAGGGCGGAATCGAAAGCCAAGCCTTCTTATAGTCCTTCTGTCAACTTTAAATTAAGTGATACTATGGCTGATGAAATGAAAACAATGAAATCTATTGCTGTTCTAGGTGGGGCTTTACTAATAGGCTACCATTGGGACAAGGTAATGGACATGGGTAAATCCCTCGTTAGTGGATTTTCGGCTGAAAGCAGAATCGCAAAAAGAGAGATAGCAGAGGCTTCTCACTACAACATCGGAGAAGTTAGTTTTCAAGGTGGTGAAGGCGGAATGTCTGCTAACCAAGAAGCACCTGCTCCTGTGAAATACGATTACAACCCTGTTGCTGGCCCAACCCAGATAACTTTTGACCCTTCCACTATGCCATCAGATGTATTTTCGGAGTTTTGAGGTGTTTTAAATGGCTGGTTGCTGTGGTAATACTGAAACTTTAAACGCTGAAGGCGCGGAAGAGAACGCTGATTCTCCAGATTTCTGCACCGCAAGTCCAGAAACTTACGCTCGCGAAGCACGTTTAAACAAAAGCCTACAAGTCGGAGGACTGTTTGCTGTTCTCGGCGCAGGTGCGGCTCATTTTATGTTGAAGAAAGAGGGGATGAAAGACTCTGCTCTTTACGGTGTAGGAACAGGTGCGGCGGCTTTACTTGGAAACTATATTTTCTTTGGTGACAGTATCATGTCGGATGCTGACAACCATTACGCTAATGTTTGTCCTGCTTACACAGGTGGAGCAGACGAAGTAGAAGAAGAACAAGCAGAAGTTGATAACGCCGACATACAACCCTGAAGGAGATGAATTAAAATGCCACAAACTTACCAAAAGGGCTATCCTGTTATTACACCATTCTACGAAGACGCAGACCGTGTTGGTGGTGGGCGTGGAGATTACATTGACCGTTCTGACTACGCTTGGAACGCTGAGAGCATGATGGGAGAATCTAATTCGGCTATGGCTGTTCACTCAGTTGTTATCGGTGTAGTAGGATTAGGTGCTATGAAACTTTACGGTCAAGAAACAGATGTCGCTGTAAAGCACTCAGCCATACTTGCTGGAATTGCTTTCCTGTATATGGGACTCTTTGGACACGGTTTGCCTGATAAACTTAGAGGGCCGTTTCTGAAAGGTGAGTAAAGTGTGCAACAACTGTGGATGCAACGCTGACCCTTTTGCTTTCAATGCAGAAAAGAAAAACTGTGGTTGCGGTCAAGACCCTTGCATTACATACGGTGCAGAAAAGACTGTGCCTCTAAATTACACACCTGATATTGCCCCTTACGCTGGCGTATTTGAAAAAATGGAAGTGACGTTTAAGATTCAAGACGCTGATTACGCCACATTTTATTATACCACAGAGATTCCTTCTGGATTAAGAAGGCACAGCGATGAACACATAGTTAGTTATATTTGGGGTGATGAATGTGAACCCCAAGATGACAATTGGTTTTATTGCCCTTACGATTGGAATGGTGTAGGAGAACATTATCTTGCTAAAGTTATGAATAAGACTTTAAAGGCAGAATCCTTCGGGGCAGAAAAAGTTAATTTTGTAATACTTGGTTCTAAGGATATTGAAGGCGTAGGTATTGTTACTGAAGGCTCACCATATCTTAAGAATTATTATGGAGAAATGGATGAATATAACATTTATGACGATGATGCCGCAGAAGAAATTATGTCAATCCCTGTAAATGACCCTCGTTATCCACTAAAAAAGGGAGAGATGAGATTAATTGAGGCTATGGTTTATGGTTTTAACCACCCTCGTATCAATGACTCACGGGGAGAACTCAATGAAGATGGAATGTTTTGGGCGGGAATGGTTATGGAAACATTGGCTAACTATTCCGACAGCCCTGCTGAATCCTTCGGGGCAGAATCCGAAATAGACAGATACAACAAGCACATGGATGAAATCTTAGAAGTTAAGGCGAGGCTTCTTGAAGAAAACATAGAGGATTACGACCCGAATGACCCCGAACAAGAAGCGGAAAACGATGCTATCTATGAAGTGTTTTCCAAATACTACCCCGACATATACGGTGCTGAATCCTTAGAAGATTTAGATAAGTCTCAATTAATAGATTTAATAAAAAAATTAGAAGACCGAGATGAGTATGTAAAGGATTATGTTGAAAAAGCGGCAGAATCCTTTGATGAAACATATCGGATGAAGGGGGCTACAAAATCTCTTATTTCCGATGTTTTGAGAAAACATGGTTATGATGATTTTAACGAATTAGAGTCCGAAAATCTCAAGTTTTTGTTGTATGGTGTTTTCATTGAAGGCATGGAGGTGGGCATGGATTCCTTCGGTGCAGAATCCTTTGAAGCACACGGTATTGGTTCAGATGAGAAATGTGATTATTGTGAGTTGCCGATGGATTATTGTGAGAGGCTTAGAGGTGTAAAACATTCACCGAGAGAAGGGGGCATCGGCAGGTATAAATTAGATTGCCACCAATGCGGCGAAATGTATGAAAGTTGCCCTGAATGTGATGGAGATATTTGTTTTGATTGCCATAATGATATTTGCATCTTTTGTGGGTGCAACACCCTGAAATATGCCGCAGAATCCTTCGGTGCAGAATACGGTAAGCGACAACGCTTCGGAAACCGCTATGTCGGCAGAGACACTAAAGGCAAATTTATCTCTAATGTAAGTGTAGGAAGAAGTTTAAAGGCTGATAGAAGAACTAAGTCTAAGACCCCTGCGAGGAGTGGATTCGGACATAAAGGAGACACTCAAAAAGGTGCGTCTGGTGGGTTTAAACTGCCAACTGACGCTAAGAGTGTAATCGGAATCGGTGCTGTTCTAGGTGGTCTTTGGGCTTATCTGGAATCTCAGAAATAATACAGATAACTTAAAGTAGTTCTTCTGTAACTTACTGTTATGTTAGGTCACGATGTTTTCGGTCGCAATAACTTTTCTATGGAATCTGATGACAACCCTAAAACGGCTGTCGAAACGTGGTTGAACACTCTTTGCACCCATGACGTTGATGCAATTGTATCGCTATACGCTCCTAATGGAATACTACTAGGAACTGTGGCTGAAGAAATTGCAGATGGTCGTGCGGCAATTCGTAAATACTTTGAGATGTTTGTTCAAATGAAACCTTGTGGTAAGATAACAAGTATGTTGGTTCAAAATTTTGGTAGCGTAAAAGTTGTTGATGGCACATACACTTTTGAGTTACAAGATGGTGACAAGAAATCAGTTGTGGACGCTCGATACACCTTTGTTTTCCAACAGAATCAAGGAAAATGGTCTATTATGACACATCACTCATCGAAACAACCTTGATACTAAGTCAGATTAACACCCTTTAATCCTGTTCTCGAAACACAAAGCATAAAATAGTCTGACCGTTTATTAACAGCAGAGGAATCACTATGGCTTCACTAAGAACAGTTGAAATGGACTACGAAGGAATGGGCGACAGGTATTTCAATAAGCAACAGCGAGTCATGGAAGACTTGCGAGATTCTATTTCCACCGTTGAATACGACCCTAGTAAACTCGGCCCTAACGGACAAGGCTCTATCTTCGGAGAAGGTGCGACTCATTACAACAACGGCAACGAGATTAAACATTTCATCAATCAAGAAAAACTAGCAAGTTCCCACAGTTTAAGCCGAACAGGTTCTATCGGCCCGTCAGTCTATGATATGTATCGTAACACCGATTCTTACAGAGGCATAAAACTTTCCACTCCTGTTACGGCTCGTAACGCTTTCAACTACAAAGCCGTTAAAGGTAAAGCCCCTGTGAGTCGAGAAACAGCAGGGTATAAACCCAATGATTTGCTGTTAGTAAGTGATTCACGGACTAAGGCGAGAAATCCTTTCTAATACCTTAGATAGCAAGACTTCTTATAGTCTGTTCGCTTCATAAAAACATAGTAGGTGTAACTATGGCAAGAAAATACGGTAAAAGACAAAGATTTGGAGATAGATATGTGGCGCGTAATGCAAGTGGAGAGTTTATCTCCAATGTGGATGTAGGCAGAAGCCTCGCACAAGACCGCGCACGAAAGGCGAAAGTGCAAGACGAAAGAAGCGGATTTGGACAGATGGGTGACGAAAAGCGAGCAGAGTTCAGGGCGCAAGGTTACAATGATAAACTCGATGAGTCACTTGGTATGTCTCGTAAACAATCAGGTATGAAGCAATCCCGTAAGGCTCGCAGAGATGAGTCTAAAGGAACTGAAAAGTATGACGGTTCAAGAGCCTACTCTCGCGTGAAAACAATGGATATGTCTGCTGAGAACCTTGCCGTTGCAGACGTTGATATTCACGATGGAATGAACATTCCAGCAGGAAGTGGTGCTATTATCGGACAGGCTATACCTGAAACTGATTTCACACCTTTCGGTGCATCAGCCGAAGGCTATGATGACAAACTCGATGAATCACTTGGAATGTCTCACAAAGAGTCCAAGATGAAGCAATCCTACAAAGACCGAAGAGATGAGTCTAAAGGTATGAAGAAAGCCAGAGGAAAAAGGGCTTACTCTCGTGTAGGAACTATGGACATGAACGCTGACTACTTTGAGAACGCTGTGGGTGGTTTCTATCCAACAGGAGATGGTAGGGCTTTCGGTTCTATGACTTTGGATAACACATACGCTCCTCTAGCGGCGGCTGAAGGTGATATTAAAAGCGGTTTCAAGACAGGAATGGGTGCTACACTCGGAGTTATCGGTGGTCTAGCCTTTGCAGGTTGGGTCGGCGGAATGATGAGTTCCCTTTCTGATAAGAAAGACGCATAGGTGATGTAAATGGAAATTGGTAGTTGTGTTAAGTGCGCTGAAACCTTTTCGGCCTGTGGCTGTGGAAGTAAAGCGGCAGAAGACGCTCCTATACCAGCAGACCCAAGAGTAAGTCCTTTAAACACAGGTCTTTACTCTCCTTCCGACACTCCTGAAATGGCGGCTGAAATGGAAGATGAAACATTTATTTGTGCAAGAAGCGGCAAGATTACTCATTTTGATAGAGGATATGATGTCCCAAATATCGGAATGGTTCACGAAGACCACATGACGAAGGAAGATTTGGAGGCATGGGATAGATACAATGCTCTCCATAACCCTGATTCATATTCAATGGCGGCTGAAAACCCACCTGTTCCAGCAGACCCAAGAGTAAGTCCTTTAAACAAAGGGCTTCACTCACCTTCTGATACGCCTGAAATGGCGGCTGAGATGAAAGACTCGCATCTAACTGTGTCGCAACGAGTTCTTAGGGCTGTTCACGACCAATACCCTGCTCTTTACGAAGACATAGAAGAAGGCACACAATTTCCTCCTGAAGAATTAGAAGATACAGGTGATTATGATGATGCGGTGGATATAGCAGAAACAATGCAACTTGTTCGTCTTCTTTCAGCCGATATAAGAAATGCTTCTGAGCCTATTAGAGAGTTCTATGATATTACGAAAACATACTCTCGCGGGGTTGAGAACGAAATGTATGCAGAATCCTTTGCGGCTGAAAGCCAAAAACTCGGAATTATTTATCGAATAGATAGGGATGATAAAACCGCCGATATTTTAGGAGTTTTACCGAGTTATGCTGAAGGTAAAAAGGCCATGACCTATATGTTCAAATCAGCGTTGGAGGAATATTCCGAAGATTCGGAGGAAGACCTTATGAGTTTTTCAGATGGTAAAAAGGAGTTTGCATGGTCTGAATCTCGTTCCAAAAAGAAAAAGTCACTTGACTTTTATCACCCCACAGGTTATGAAGACATAATAATTGTTCTCCAAGAATATAAGATAGAAACCTTGACTGATTTTTATGATATGATAAATGAAGGTAAGTTTAGTGCGGAAACTTTCAATGCAGAATCCTTCGCCGCTATGTCTGAGGCGGAAAAGGCAAATAACCGCTTTTACCGCGCCCGTAATAAAGCCATGCAAAAATTCATTGATAATCCTGAAAACGCACCACTTGTTTTGGGGTGGGTCGCAGGTCAATTGCTGTTCTCTCAAGAAATCGTAAAGGACAGCAAGTGGGACGGTAGAGTCCTTAAATTCATTAATGTTTATCACACCGATGCCGATGGAAAAGTCAATCATTCACTTCGTTCAGGCGAATATCCTCATAACGCATACCCCGAATTGAAGCGACAAGGTAAAATAGATAGCGATAAAAGCCGTTATGCAAAAGTCGAAGACGACTCTGGCAGGATGAGTTTGTGGACATATTCATTCAAAGATAAAGACGGTGAACAAAAGACTTATTCCTCAAGGCTTGGACATCCAGCACAGGATGTTATAGGGGGAGTCCTGCAAGGTGCATTAACGCTTCCATCTTTCATCACAGCCGAAATTCCTGCTATTTTGGAATTAAGAAGAAAAGAGAGCCGCAAGAGATTGACCGAACTTCGCAAGTTTTCAAAAATCCAAATTGACTTAGACAAGGAAGCGATAGCAAGAGGACAAATAGGTGCGGAAGAAATCGCACAAATCATGTTAGGCATCAAAACACTTAATGCAGAATCCTTCGGTGCAGAATCCAAGTTCGACAAGTTGGCTAAGGAAATAGCCGAAGAATACGAGGAGAAAGGCAAGTCACCTAAAGAGGCGATGGAAATAGGAGAGGCTACTGCGGCTAATATCGGCAGGGCTAAGTTCGGAAAAAAGAAGTTCGCCAAGATGGGGCAAAAGGCAGAAGACGACATAGATTTCGACAAGTCAAAGGCTGATAGAAACAAAGACGGTCGAATATCCGATTGGGAGCGAGCAGTTGGCAATAAAGTTGCTAAAGGCATCCGTCTACACAAACCGATATATTATAAACAAAGAAGGGCTGAAGTCGGCCCTCATGTTCCAACACGAATAGCGGCAACAACTACACCTAGAGGCGTAGTTAAAACTTACACTTCAATCCCTGCTGGCGATGGTCACGTTGTAGGTCAATTTACTCCCGATATGGATTACGCACCGTCAGGAATGTATGGTGCTGAAAGTTTAACGAGTAGTATCGAGAAAGGTTTTGGTGCTGTTCTGGGTATTATGAGTGGTTTAATTGTCGGAGGATTTGCTATGGGTGCAGTTTCAAGTTTATCTAAAGATGAGGAAAACCGTGAGTGATTAAATATGTCGGACGAACCTGTATTTGGATTATCAGACGGTATTTTCGTTTTCATAGGCGCAGTTTCGCTTTGGCGAGCCGTGACCGCTTTTGAAGACGCTTACTTTTTCCCTAACGATAACGAGAGAAGTGTTTTGGCTTCGGCGGCAGTAGGCTTAGGAATTATGGCTTGGAAAGGCAAGGACTTTCTAGCAATCTTAAAGGCATGAGGTGGTTGAATGAGGTGTTTTTGCAGAAGTGATGATGGAAGAATTGCTATTGAAAGGCCGACAGGTTTGGGAACTTACGATTTCCAATGCCCCAACTGTTCTCGTTGGAGGAGGAAGGGATTGATTACTAAAGAGCAACGAATAGCATTCGCTTTGAAACAGATTAGGGGTCAAACAATAGTTCAACCCAGATTTTATGGTGGTGCTACCCTTCGCAGGAGTCGGCAAGGTGCAGAATCCTTCGGTGCAGAAATGGATGGTGAAAAACTAATGGTTTCAAGTTCTAATTTTGATGATGGTTCAATGATTGTTTCAGTAGGAACAACCGATTTTGACAATCACGGTGATTCAGATTTCATGGAAATGATGATTAACAAAGACGGTAAAATTGACTATTTCACTTTACCTACGGGTAAAGGTGATTATCAAAGACTTTATAAAATTAAACCTTCACACTACGGCATAATGAAAACTCAAAATGAAACTAATGAATCAGCAGGTGGAGATTTTATTCGCATAGATGGCGATGGTAAATATGCAGAATCCTTTGAGGCTAATGAATGCTCACACATATTTGGTGAGAGTGCTTATCAAGATGCAACTTGTAGTAGTTGTGGAAAGGAAAATGATGTATATGTGGAAGATGATTCAGATACAACCATTTGTTCATGTGGTAATAGAATGAATGGATATACGGGAATAGGAATAGACAGTAATCATCCTATGAGGGGCAAATCTGTTTGTGAGAGGTGTGGTGTTTATGGTGCAGAATCCTTCGGGGCTGAAAGTAAAATGTGTAGTTATTGTAAAACAACTGATTTGAAAAACTTCTCTCAAGGATGGGATGATTATTGTATGGCTTGCGC
>JGI24003J15210_10001023_pt1 | contig 12187 bp, 15 predicted proteins | sample LinPmetageLP28_FD_15210 | JGI IMG/M metagenome (IMG submission 15210)
ACCCAATAGCTCTGCCATATAGCGTAATTGAATAACTGTAGGATTCCAAGCATCAGTATAAAGAAAATAATCACCGTCTTTAACCTCTCCGTTACAGAATGCTTCTGCAATTTGCTCTAGTTGATTAGACTTATAAACGTTAGTACCGCCGAAGTTAAGAAACGCCCCAGGTGTTGTAGCCTGAGGCGTATCCCCTCCGTTAACTATATGAACATTATGGCCGTGAGCTTTCAACAGTTTGGGTAGTTCAGTCTTCCACTGCTTAGTGTAACGAGTTTCAACTGCTTCTAAATCAACAAGCCATACTTTCATCTAGTTTCTCCGTTTGTTAAATTTTTTACGAAACGTTTTCTTATAATTGTTTCGGTTCTCAAAAGCTCTCCAAGAACGACTTGCATTTTTGTAGAGATCTTTTTCATCAAACTTAAAACCGTTGTGTCGGCAAAAGTCTTTGTATAGGTCAAGATCATTGAAAATCTTGACCACCTCAGGATGGTCCTGCCAGTAACCCATTTTAGGTCTCCTTTAATAACTAGCATACTCAATGTGGGCACCGTTCTCTCCGTCTTCGGAGACATCGATGTGGACTTCACGTCCAGGATATTTGTTTGTAATTTGATGCCACAAATCATCGGACATCATCTCACAGGACTTATAGTCAAGTTCTAATGTTTTTTCTGCGTATAGTTTCTCCATCCAACGTTTAAACTGAATAAATTCAATATCTCTGTCATTGTGTGTTACAGCGATACCTACCTTAAAGTGGAATATGTGTCTATGTGGATAACCTAAGAAACTCACATCATATTCATCTCCTGTTGCAAGACTAGGATCATCTAGTGCCGCAGGATACTTATGGATACCTTCTTTTGTAAAGGTTACCCAGATCATTCGCTTTGCATGTTGCAATGCGTTTTCTTTTCCTTGTTTCATATCTTCTTCTTTCATTCTACGCCCCATATAATCGTAATAACGTTCTTGTTTCATTGTAGCACCTTTTAGTTCTAGTGTCAATCATTAATCTACTATATCGTCATTTTCATATTCACGCCAAGGTGTAAACTTTGAACGATCCATTAGTTCGTGTAAACTATGTGTCCAAACACCTGGATTTGTTGCTTTAAAATCTTTATCGTCAATTTTAAGTGTAGCATTATAACCAAACTGCTCAATATACGGAATTGGTACACGTAGTTGTGGAATAAAATTATCACTTTCGACTAACGCACTTTCTAACATTTCCTCTGCTTTTGCAATAGGAATGTCTAAAGTACAACAAATTTCATCATCTAAAAAAGGCTCAATCATTGATTCCCAGTCATCATAGTCTTGATTGTCTATAGGTTGAAAACTATGATTAGCACCAAAGAATATATGTTCACAATCGTTGTCAGTATATTGTTTAGATATCTCGTCAATGTCTTGAATTCCTGTTACGAACAATGTTTTTCTACCATATGCAGGAGTATGTTCTACTTCAGTTCCTACAAAGAAAATTGCGTCATTAACAGTACCTTGTTTATATGATCTTTTCATTTAAGCCTCCGTTAGCTCACTTTCTAGTTTATCTAGTTCTGTGTCTTCTCTATCGTCAGTCCAAGGAGTTTCTTCATTACCGTCATCGTCTACTTCAACGAACAACGAGTTTGAAATATTAGTAACTCCTCCACGTAGTCTTGCACCTTCTAAGTTTTTAAGGAAACTATCGCCTTCTTTAATCATTGCGAACGCTGCCTCTTTAGTTGGCTGCTCGAACAGTTCTTCAACAAAGCGATCGAAGTATAAGATGTTACGTGGTACCCAATCTGAATACTCATCACTCTTATCTGCTTCTTTAACTTTTCTCCAATGTCTCCAGTCTGGACGTTGCTTTGCAAGTTCAATATCTGTTAAGTTGTTAGCACGTTGTACAGCAACAATATGCTGATAAACGTTGTGTGACATCATTAGTGCATAACCAAAGCTATCCCAACTTGTTTTACCTTCTTTGCCAATCTTGTTAAGCATACCTGGTGCATAATGACAAATGTCTGCAACACTTAAACGCCTACCAATTTCACTTTCAAACGGAAACGGAATGTCATGTCTGCCAGCAAGTGCTTTATTATCCATTGCCTTGTCCATAATAACTGACCATCTCTTACTTGTATGCTGACTGTTAGTGTACACTAGTCCGTGTGCTGTAGCAATAAAAGGACTTGCACAATCAAAACTAACTGTAAAGTTTTCATTAATGTTTTTACGCACTTGACGTTGAATACTAGTTAAGTAACAAGACCAATCAAGTTGTGCAGTACCTAAGAAGTGCATCCAGTCTTTGCCTTCTAGCATACCATCAAATTTCATAGTCATTAACCTACGTAGTGTAATAGGCATCTTGCACATATTAGCGCCACCCATTGCCCAGCCTTCACATGCTTTATCTCCCCAAACGTTTGTATCGGAGAACTCTTTAACTCCTTCGTACCACTTCTCAGCAGTATCCCAGTCTGATCCTTGTAAAACGTTTAAGAACTTTGTAGCACCAAGTCTACGTTCTAACCAATACTTGTTATTAAAACGTGTTTTGTCTAAGCAGTCTTGAAAGTCTTTAAGTCCTGTTTTAGGAGCATGAATATGATCACATGCCCAAGTCGGAACATCAAGTAGCATTGACCAATCTGCTGTAAGCTCTAACCAATTAAGAATATCATCACGTGTTTTATTTGCGGCAGCACCTTCGAAGTTTAACCAATCAAATTTAAGAACACCTTTACCAACCTGATAACCACCTGAGTCACCAAGTATCATAGTGTTGTTTCTATCACGTTCTTGAACCATAGCATCTTGTACCATAGTCTTTTCAAGATTCAATTGTGCGTGACCTGCTGAATACAAACCATACTTGTATGTAAAGTATCCTTGTTCTTCGTTTAAGAAGTTCATGCCTTCAATTCCTCGATCAAAGCCTGCAGGAATTCTTTCTTTTGGAATAAATTCACCTTGTCGCTGTTTAGCAACATAGGTACTATAGAAAGAACTAATAGCTGGCAAATACACAGCGTAGTCTTTCTGTAATGGTGATAAGTTGACTGGTTCTTTCATAATATTATTTAGGCCGCCTGTGCTGGAATGATATATTTGTATGTTGCTAAACCACTATCTAATTCGATCTGAATAGCACCTTCGTTACTAAGACTCATCTTAGTGTTGTTTACATCTGCAATTTTTAAGATTGCAAGTACACTTGCTACAGGCCATGTCCAGCCTCTATCCAATGTACCTTCAACATCTTGTGCAAATACAAACTCACCACCATGTGATGATGCATCACCAAAGATAAACTTCAAGTTAGTACCGTCAGTCTTTGCTAAGAATGTAGGATGTTCGCTGTTAGCGCCTGCTTGGAAATTAAAACGCTGTACTGCTGGAAGTGACGGACTTACATGTACGTCCCAGTTAACACCTCTAAACTTAACAGTTTTCATCTTTTCATTGATGTGTTCTGTAAGCATAAATTGATAACTGTTTTTAAAGTCAGCATCTTTGTTTACAAATTCTAATCCTGTAGGAATAGTTGCGCCATTACGTTCACCTGACTTTACAGTAATTACAGCATCTTTTTGATACTCACTACCNTCAAGTAAATATTTTAGTTTTTGCAACTGCGGCATACCAAATACACCAAGCATGTCTGGGTAAGGGTTATGTGTAGTTGCTTCCATGATGACTGATCTGTCATCTGCCATTGAAAACATAGTTGTTGCGCCTTCTTCGCCTGTAATTTTTACAGTTGTAAGAAAGCCCAAGTTTTGTGTATGTTCTACAATATCTTTTAGAATGTCTTTCATTATAGGGTTCTCCGTTTGTTAATATACATTATATTTAGGTTTTAGTTTAATTGCAAGAACTTTTTTCACCAATTTACTCAAAATCAAACAATTTGTTAAAGGTGTTATCATTTCTTGTAGAGCTGATATCCCACTCCAACACACCAATTAGGTTTCCTAGCTTTTCATCAATTACTGAATTTTCCATCTCAGCATCGTTGAAAGGCAGCTTTTTAAACCATTCTGGTAAACGTAATTCATCTACAGGATACGCAACACTTGTGAATCCCATAGGGTTGTCTTTAACTTTACAAACGATCACTTTCGCACCATCTGTAATAGTTACTGAATACTTGTCGTCTTCCATACGCTTCAGTGTATTCCAATTAATACTTGCTCGAACATGTCCAGGCATGTTCGCTTTGCCTTGTTTCTTTTCTTTATTACCGTATTCAGTAATTTTGTTTGCACGTTTAGGAGAACCTTTCTCCCAACCTGGCCTTGTTTTAAATTCAGTCCTAAATTCTGTAATGTAGTCTAGCACTTCTTGTTGCTCTTTGCCTGCTAGTACTTTTTCAAGTACTTGACTCAAGAAGTCCTGAATCACAACAGGAGTATCTGAACGTTTTAAGTCTAAGCCCATTGCTTTAATTTTACCTGCTTTGCCGTCTACGTCTGTACGCTTACCTTCAACGTCATAGTAAAGAACTGCATATCTTTTCTTTGTAATGAATAGTCCTTTAGTCGCAACAATCTCTCTTGCTGCCGCAATAACATCTGACCTGCTTTTAGGACAATGGAAAGTATCAACCATAAACTTAGGGAACGTTGTGTTTGCTTCATCACATATCTGATCATACAAAGCCATAACACTATCTTTATCCCAAGGAATGTTACCTTTGTTAATCTCATCTTTCAATGTACTGTATGCACTAAAGTAAGAAGAATCAGTATCACCATATACAATTGCTTTACCTGTATGGCTGTATTCACCTGTAATAATTTCATTAACCTTTGCACTCATGTGCTTAACAATTTGTCTACCTGTAAGTGTAGTTGATTGTCCAATACGGTTATCAAAGAATCTACAACCTGGATTAAGAATAGCACCATATAAACTATTAAGTAGAATCTTTTTAACAAGTTGCCTTTTTGCCCAATACTCTTCTTCAATAGGATTTTTTGCTTTAATTGCATCACGCATCTTTCCTTGCATTTCTTTACGTTCTTTATACCAACGTTTTAGCAGTCCAGGAATAACGCCTTCTTTTTCATATGTAAAGATTGTGCCATTAGCACTTAGCATCCAAGGTTGGTTGCTTTCAAAGATCAAATCATATACTTGTGCCGCACTAATTGTATCGCTATTATCGCTATCTTCCCAGTCAATAGTAATTTGTCTACCTACTTCACGTTCCATAACAGAGTCAAACTCAACAGAACCAAATTGTCCTTCCCAAGCATTTGCAAAACTTTTACCTTTTGCTAGTTCGCCTTCAATACGTGCTTTTGTTCCGTCTTGTCTTAGTTGTCCTACAATTGTCTCAGGACCCATGTTCAATGCTCTAATAACAGATGGATACAGTGAATTCAAGTCAACACTACCAATCCATTCATGAATACCTTTCTTAGGATAAGCAACATAAGCACCTGCGGCAGGCTCACTACCTGGCTCTCTGCGTACTCTATTAGGAACAATAAATCCACGTCTGTGTGCTTCATTAATAATACCTTGCTCTGTAACAGCAACAGCACCCATAGTAGTTTGAATAAGAACTGTGTTCTCATGTGCAACTGTATTAGCAAGATCAATAAATTTAAGTTTTTTATCTAGTTTGTCTAGTAGTGCAGTATCTTGAATGTTATATTCAATAAATGTTCTAAAGTCATTGTTATAAAGTGCATCAAGAGATCCTTCATATACTGTTTTAGTTTCGCCTATTTCTAGTTCGCCAATAGCGTCAAGTCTATATGTATGACGTTCTTCATAGTTATATTTTCTATACAGTTCTAATGAGTCAATATGCACTCTACCAATTAAGTCGTAGGTAACAGATGTTTTACCAAACTTTTCATACTCACGTTTTCTAGGATACTGATTCCAAAGACACAATCTCTTTGTATCTTCTTTGCTTAATGTTTTTGTAATTCTATTAACTGTGTACGGAATATCAAAGCCTTCGCTGTTCCAACCACTTAGCACATCTGCATCTTGTATAAGATCTAAAAATGCGTCAAGCATTTGGCTTTCTTTTTCAAACAACATAACATTATCGATACCTTCGATAGTTTTCTTTGCTTCTTCCATAGAAAGTGTTTTAGGTGGAATAGCAAAACATACCATTGTTTCCATCCATTGCAAATATACAGCAATAGAAGTAATAGGCATAAACGCATCTTCAGGTGATGCATACCCACGCTCAGGATCAAAGTCAACCTCAATATCAAAGAACGCTACGTTAAGTTTAGGTGCGTCTTGATTGAGATAGTTGTCCTCAAGCATTCTGTAAATAGGATTGATGTCGCTCTCATAAAGTTTTCTATTGCTGTGAATAGCAAGTTCTTTACGAAGTTCTTTGATGTTTTTACAAGTTACTCTTGATAGAGGTTTACCATAGATGGATTTGTATTTTCCTCTTTGGTCTTCGTAGTAAAAAATATGTCTTGGATTGTATTCTCGATAGTGGCGTTTGCCTTTTTCATCACGTTCAACAACGTTGATAGTGTCTTGCCCTCGGTCATAGAAAGCGTCTACGTAACTCATGTTTTCTCCTGTATGTCACTTTTGGCTGACAAGTACCTAATAAGCAGTTTATGGCCTGCGGTTACCTTCTTCATTAATACTTATCTTTCTCATTATAGTGAGTATAGCAAACCGGCTGCTCCAACTACACACAACACAAGGTTGGTTACAATTAGTGCAGGCTCGTTCCACATACAACTGACAATTAACCAAATGAAACTGCCAATGACCAATATCATAGGTCCTGCAGGATAAAACCCTAAAGCATTAACTCCTGTACCGATTATAAGAATAACGGTAGCAGTCCATTTTAAGAATATGTCTGAATTTAATATCATACATGTATTATATGATATTTGCGACTAGATGTCAAGTATTAAATAATATTAATTGCAATAAGATAGCCAAACACGTTAACACATGCAAAGTATCCTGTAAGTAGCATAACCCATGCAGCACCACGTCTTACTGAAGCATAGCACTGTGTTATACTACCTACAAAGAAAAATGGGTATATAAACGCCATGTTAGGATCTCTTGCATTTAGTGCCAATGATAAACTGGCTGTCACGGTAAAGATAAAACTAATTAGCTCAAAGCCAAATGCTGTTTTGTCAGACGTATAACTGTCTATCCAAAAGTTTCTAATCTTTTCCAATTACTCACCCCCGGTGTTACCAGCAGGTAGATTGTTAGTGATACCTAAGATTCCTTCGATGTCTTCCCACTCTTCTAAGTGTTTAGCCCAATCGTCTTTGTGTGCAATTTTAATTGCTTTGTTAATTACTGATGGTTTAATCTGTAGTTCTTCTGCTACTGCTTTCACAGTGTCTTTAAGACCTTCATTAAGATCCTCTACTTCACGTAGAACATTTGATCCTTCTTTGATTAATCTCTCTAGTTTAGCCTTCTCTTCTGGCCCGTACATTTTTGACATAAATTATTCTCCTGGTTGAAGTACTATTATATAGTCATAAAAAAAGCCAGTCAAGTTAATAACTGGCTTTAGTTCAATTTTGGTTAAATCTGTTTACTTATTTTGCATTACAATCACAATGCTTACAAGTCGGTTTGCAAGTGCAGTCTGCTTGTGTTACGTCTGAACCGCAACAATCATCTGAACACATCTTGGCTTCACTTAGTCCTTTTTTTTTGACTCAGTAAGTCCGTCTTCGTCCATAACGTCATACATTTCAAAATGTCCACCGTTACGTTCGTAAATTAATCCTGCAAAAATTTCTGCTTTTTCTGACTCTTCAACTTTTGAAGTAGCAACTCTTTGAGCCCAGTTCCAAAGTGTTTCGTCAACTGGATCAATTTGCTGTTGTCCACCGCTTTCTTTTACAAGTTTTAGCATTTCAACAAATGACATGTTTGAAGGATCTTTAATAACTTCAACTGACTCGTTAACTGATTCTTTCATTTCTTTTTTGCAGTCATCAATCATTGCTTTAAGTTTAGGCTGATCACAGTCTGGATGCATTTTGCAAATTTCTGCTTTAGACTTACCGTCTTTACACATTTTCTTTATGTGTGCTTTGGATGGCATCTTGCCGTCTTTTGCTTCGTTAACTGACTCGTTAGTTTTCTTTGCTTTAACTTCAGACATACATGCTTCGCACATCTCTTTTAATTTCTTTTGATCACAGTTTGGATATTTCTTGCAAATTTCATTTACTTTCATACCTTTGCTGCACATCATTAAAATGTCTTTCTTCTTAGGCATTTTTTCTGCTGTAATTACTTCTGCAGCTTCTTCAACTGACTCTTTCTTTTTGCCGAAGAATTTCTTTTGCTTATCTGACATTTCTTTTTTGCCTGACTTCTTGCCGCCTTTAGCATCTTTAGCAGCTTTCTTCATTGGCTCTTTTTTGTCACCGTCTTTGTCTAAGTCTAAAAAGTCTGGCTTACCTGCTTCAGCAACCATGTCATCAAACTTAGCTTTAAATGACTCTTCTTTCTTTTTAGATGCTTGGAACTCTTTTGATGCATCAACGTACTCGTTGCCTTTTAAACTCTCAACATCTTTGTTATGAGTTTTCTTTAACCAACGTGCAAATTCTGTATCTTTGTCTTTTTCGGATAGCTCTTCGTTTACAGTTTTTTCTACTTCAGACTCTTTAACTTCTTTGGACTTAGAATCTTTTTTAGCTTTTGCATCTTCTTTGGCTTTTTTCTTTTTAGGTTTAGCAGCACCGTGTTCTTCTAGTGTAACAATTTCCATATCTGCTGCTGGAACTTTTCTTTCTACACCGTGTTTAAATTGTACATCGTACCATTCAACATTACCTTTGTCATCTGGAATAGCATGACTTTCGTAAACTGGTTTACCTTTACCATATATTGGATGGTTAACTGTTGTTGCACAGTCATGGTCTTTTGAATGGCAAAGTTCTCTAACTTCGTCATCAGTGTAACCTTCGAATGTAACTACTTTTGGTTTATAATCAACACCTGCTACTCTTGCTATACTTTCTAGAGTACCGTCAAATGTATTTGAATTTTTTAATTCCTCTTTGGGAATTATATTTAATATATTTCTAATGTCCATGATGCTATCCTTTTAAGAGCTCCCACTCTGATGTTAGTTTATCTCGAATACTTTCGCAAGTCCCAGCTTCGTATTCTCGTTCTCCTTTATTCATAGCATTATCTGCTTGAATCTCGTATTCCATTCTCTCACGAACAGAAGTTAAATAATCGTTAGATAAAGTAATATAACTACTGATCCAACCTTGTAATTCGTCTCCCGGCTCAATCATTTTATATAGCGCAACGGCATTCTTAGCACAGTTTGCTAATTCAGCTTTAGCCATTTCGGCTTCATGATCGGGCTTCTTTTCCATATTAATATTTATCTCTTTAGTGCGTTGCCGCCGCCAAAAATGTTTCCCTTCATATCTAGTGCATTAACTGCTGTACCATTTTTCTTCTTCTTTTGCACTATTTTGGGTACTTTAGGAGCAGATGTGCCGCTTCTTCCTGGTGAACCTGTATAACTTTTATTGCCAATAGAACCTTTACCAATAGCAAGTTGTGGACTTACGACAGTTGCTATATTGCCAGAAGCTGTAGCACCTGCTGTAGCAGATTCCATTTTCTTCTTGTTTAGTTCAATGGCATTGAATAATTCATTAAGTTTCATATTACTATTTACCCTTTTTTCGACCTGATTTCATATTAGCACACCAGTGATACATTCTACCTTTTTCACCACCTGCATTCTTTGCTTTTTTACGTAGCTCACTTACACTACCATTACAACTAGCACCAGATTTTTTAACACGTCCTGGTCTGCTCTTGCCTTTCTTTTTACCATCAGCAAAGTTTTCAACTACTGCATTCACAGTTAAAAACAGTTTAGCAACCTTAATATTAGTTTCGCCAAGCATTTGTAATGCAGCGTATCTGTGATGTCCGTTGATAATTTTGTTATTACAGTCTACTATAATAGGTTTATAGTTTCCTTCAGTTAATGAATCGATCTGCTTTTTAAAGTTTTCAAATATAAATTGTTCTTGTACTGGAATAAGATCACCAATTTCAATTGTTTCTACAGTATGTCTAATTTTATCTAAATGTTTATTTTTAATTTGGGGTAATTCTTCTCTTGTGTATTGTTCTTCTTTTGATGTTTCAATCTTTGCAACTTCAAGGCCAATATTAGTAAACAAGTTTTTTAAGCCTGAAACACTTTTTAGTGCTTGTAGCATTAGTTGCTGTTCGTCTTCTGCACGTCTATCATAAAACTGTATAAACTTTTTAGCGTTCTCTGGAGTAATGTATACCATGCCGCCTGAACTTGCACCGCCTGTATCTTTATAACTTAATGGAAAAGGATTATTATCTTTTCTCGTTGCTATGTTATTAATAACATCAATTTTAGGACGTTGTTGTTTTACAACAAGTTCTTGTACATTATCTTCTTTAGTTTTTTTCTTTTTCTTGGGGAATAATTTTTTAACGTTTTGATACTCGCCGCCAACGGGAACATCTACTGTAGCATTTTGCTTAGTTACAATACCAACACCTGCTGCTTCTTCGTTTTTATTTTTGTTCTTCTCGTATTTTTCAATAGACTTTTTAGCTGACTTTATCATTGCTTTTTCATGTGCAGCTAATTGGCGTTGTGTTTTTTCTCTTTGATCATCAGCATACCCTTCAGATTTTTTCTTTGTACCTTTGGGCTTATATCCACTTGCGAATGCAGCTTTACGTTGTGCATCACTTTTGAATCCTTCAAACTCGAATGATCTCATATCGGTTTCTCACCAGTAAACTTAGGTAATGAAAACCATAACTTAAACCATTCAGGGGTTCCTGGTTCAATCTTATGCTTTTTCATTAGTTCTCCCTTTTCATTTCCACTAATACTAATATTGCTGCCTTCCCAAGGAGTGTATCCTTTGAATTCATTTATACCGGCAAGTCTAACAATATCGTCTAACTCAGTCATTACATCTTAACGCAGTTGTCTACAGTCTTGCCACCTTTTTTCTTAGTACCCATACGCTTGTAGCCTTTCCAACATACTTTGCCGTCAACACCTTTTTGCTTTGCTTCATTGACACTTTCATACTGTTGTCTAATGNTTTCTGGCATCATTACAAATTTTGGTTTAGCACACTCTGGACATATTGATTCTTCTGGCTCTTCATGTCCTGGCTTATCCATGTCTGGATTCNTCGGTGGATTTTTAACTTTATCTAAAACGTCTTTTTGAGTGTCTGCCCATTTCATTAACTTCATTATTTTTTCTTGTGGCAGTTTACAACGTTTAACTAAGTCTTCAATATTACGAGCTCCACCTACTTCGCCGTAACGTGTTAATTCGTCACCTACTCTTGAAAGCACTAATGACAATGCATCATCTTTAGTAGTGACAGCCTTGTCCATAAGGATCCTACCAATTCTAGATAGTTTCGCTCCCTGTGGTGTTTCATATGCTGATTCTTTATTCATCATTTTCCCCTGTGTTATCATTGATCCCCATACCTTTTCTAACCGCAGCATATAATGCATCTGCATGTTCTCCTGCACCGGTATGTTGTGCAAATTTGTTTATATCTCCGTTAGCAGCATCGGCTCTAGCCATTGTACCACTAATACCTTCAACGCCATCGGAACCGTCTTCACGCTGTCCACTGGAGTTAAAATTCATTGTTTCAAATTTATAGTAACCGTGTCCTTTACCTTCGACACCATTATAATCTTTTATAAGTTTTGACATCATGTCAAGTCTATCGCTACCTGCAACAAACGTTATATGATTAAATCCTCTTTCGTGAAGTGAACTACATATCTTAGGTAGTGTATTCATGTCTGTATTTTCTACAACATTGTTTGCAAACTCAGGATGTATATTTCTAATAAAACTTACTTTGGTTGAATAATCTAAAGGATTCTTTTTTGCATCTTGCGTCTGACTAGTGTATATCTCCATTTCACCACCAGTCTTTTTCATTGCCTTAAAAACTTGTTTATGACCTAGCGTTGGTGGATTGAATCTACCAAAGCAAAATGTCATATGCTTGTCACCGTCATCTTCAGTTAAAAATATTTCGTTAATTCTCATAGTCGCCGTTCTCTAAATGCAGCTCTTGTTCTTTGGCAATTTGTCTTGCTAATGATATCA
>JGI24003J15210_10001035_pt1 | contig 12121 bp, 23 predicted proteins | sample LinPmetageLP28_FD_15210 | JGI IMG/M metagenome (IMG submission 15210)
AACAGCCGAAGAGTTTTTTGAAGAGATAACTGAGGAGGAGTTCAATGACGAACTTACTGAGGAATCTTTTGAAGAGTTTGAGGAACCAATGGAAGAAATCGCAACAAACGAAGAGAGCGTACCAGAGGTTATTGAAGATGAAAAAGAAACGATGGAAGAACCTACTGCATCTGAATCAGAACCAGTTGAAGAAGAGCCAACAGAGGTAGCAAAAAATGAACCTAAAGACGAGCCACAACAAGAATCAGAAAAAGACGAACCCAGTAGCGAAAGCACTGAGGAATCCGAAGTACAGCCAGAAGATAGTGGAGAAGAAGACAGTGTACAACCGGAAGACGGAGAAAAAGTGGACACCGAAGACGGGGTTATTACAGATGTTGCAAAGGTAGAAAGTAAACTAAAAACAAAATTTAAAAGCTATAGCAAAACAGATAGCACAAGTAACAAAAGAAAACACTCAAAACTTAACAAAAGAGGATTTATTTTTTAAAGGAAATGACCTTGATGCGTATAAACAAGTAGCGTTTTATACAGCAAAAGAAGTGTATAAAAATACAAATATGGGTTTATTTCTACAAGTTGATTTATCTCCTTATACTGGAGATATTTATGTAGGTGCTAATTTAAATGCCTACAAAGAAGATGACCCTATTGAAATTAATAGAGTTAAATTAATTAATATAACAACAGTTAAAAACAAACTATTAGCTGAATTGGAGGCACTAAGACGATGAAAATAATGGATAAACTAAGTACATACGCCGCATTATTAGGCGTTATTGGGGCAATAGGCGGGGGTTTTTACACTTGGGGCCAGTTTAATTCACGATTAGATGCAATAGAATCTACACCCGCAGTTAATTTAAGCTCACTAAAAGAAAAAGATAAAGAGTTAGCAAGTAAAGTTGATGAAGCTTTATTATATGCTAATGAATATAAAGTAGATTTAATAGATAGAATTGCAAAAGTAGAAGAACAAATTAAACCTACGGATTTAACTTCTGTATTTAAAGAGATAGGTAAAATAAGAGAGCAAATAGCTATGCTACCAGAACGTGCTAATTTAAAACCTATTCTTAGTTCACTTAAAGAATTAGAAGAATATTGTTGGGAATTAGAAGAAGATATTGAAGAATTAAGTAAAGATGTAGCTATTGTTAAAAAAGAAAATGAGTTACAAAATATACTTATAGAAGAAATAAAACTAAAAGGAAACAACCCATTATCCAACTAATTTTTTTATAAAATTTTTGGTGTAAACTAGTAAGTCATTTTTTGTATATCTTTTAACATAAGATTAAAAATTTCATTGGAGTACTTTAGCATAGATGTTATAGCGGGAGTATTTTCGTAAGACGGGTTCCACTTATCCATAGCCTCTGTAAATTCGTTTGCAGGGGCTATTTTTTTTTCTGCAATTATCAATCCTTGGGTAGTTAGTTTTAATTCAAAACTAGCTATTGTTGTAGAGTTTTCCATATATCATTTCTTGGTATCTCCCGTTACATATTTTTTAGTCCATTGGTAGTAACTTAAATCTTTTATATCTTTTCTAAAAGCATTTACTTCCTCCTTTTCTTTCTTTTTTATTTCTTCAAATTGCTCTTCCTCAGTAGGAAAAAATATTGCTTCATTAGTTTGTGTGTCTTTAGGTTTTTCTATAGGTTTAGGGGGTTCACTAGCAATACCTCTTTCTACTATCTCAAAAAAATGCTTGTGGTTATGGTATATCTTACCTTCATTTTCTAGAGTTATTTCCCAATCATTATCAGCGATATCATCTAATTTTCTTATCCTAACTATTTTCATTTCTTTTCCTTAAAATGTATTTCACCTGCTATAGCACCATATGCCGCCATATCAATGTATGTATCTTTACTTGTAGCACCTAGTTTAGTTCTAGCAATTTTTAATAAACACATCATAATAGCTACATTTTCAGCAGTTATAGTATGTCCAGTATATGCTGACCAAAGATTGGCTATATTTTGATGGTTATCTGTTTTATCCCCATAATCTTTTTGTCTTTGTCCACCAACTAAAGTTATTGCTTCTCCTAAAAATTCTTTTGTGTTACTCATTTCTTTTTCTTCTTAAACTTTCTACCTACAAAAAATACTACTGTATTTATGCAAGTGTTTATTGTTACCATAATTAAAATCCACCACTGCCAAAATTCAACTGTCATACTTTTATTAAATCACCCATAGGAACTAAATATCCTTTTGATGTTAAATTATCACCACCCGGTAAAACTCTATAATCTTTACTAACTAATTTTTTTAATCTTGATAGAGGAATATGTATAGAAAACAAGTGTCTATCTCCTTTACTAACTATTTTAAATATCCATGTATCAGATTTACTAGTACGAATACCACTATCTTTACCTCTAGATTGAAATTCTACATACACATTACCTGTTTTATGTGCCTTTCTATCTGTTTTTAACTCAAAATTTTCCATAGATTTCATTACAAGTTTTTCATGCTTTTTACCATATGACAAATCTTTACTGAATTTAGTTACAGAGAAATCACTTTCTCTTAGCTTTTTAATACTATTAGATTTATTTTCTGTTACTGTACTCAATGTAATTTTCCTAACTTAACGTGTTCTATGTTATCTGATATCATATCAGAAGTAACATCCTCGCCTTTATTTTCTAATTCAACCATTTTATCCATCACAGACATTTGACCTTTTTGTACTACACCATCTAAATCTGTATCAATAATATCCATAAGACCTTTTAAAACAAAAAAAGCTGATGGTATAGGTTTTTTAGGGTCAGTAGTATCATACGCAGTTACATCAAATGCTTGTCCATCTGCTGATGGTGTCATTACAAGATAAAACTTATTAGGTAGTAAAGACATTTTTTCTGTTTCCAGTTCCATATTATTTATAACCATTCTTGAGGTATCCTTTTCTCTGCCCACAGTATTTTATGTTTATCACACCATATACCATAAGTTGTTTTACTAGATTTGTTAAGTTTATTGTTGGCATTTACAAATAAAAATCTAATATCAATATCTGGATTTTGTTCTCTAACAAGTAAATGTTTTTTTCTATCTGCTGAATCAAAAAATCCTTTTGTTTCTATGTATATGTCTTGTTTGAAAAGGTAAAAATCGGGGGTATATCGTTTAATCTTGGGTTGGTATTCAACATATGATTTCTCATATTCGTATTTAATATTGTTTTTTATCAACCAATGAGCAAATCCCCGTTCAAATTCAGACCTAAAGCCTTTTCTTAAACTCATAAAAGCGTTTTCATTTTAAATCTATTTGTTAAATCAATGTTATTTACAAATATAGTAGCTAACAAAGGTGCATGCTTTTCTAATTCTATTATTGCTTCGTTAATTTCTATAGTAGGTAGAATAGCTAACTTACCTTGTTTAATTCTTATATGTAATGCATTAAAATAATTGTTTATTACTCTAGTTTTTCTAGGTACATTATCTTCTCTGTAGTACCCTTCTTTACCTATTGTTTCTCTTGTTATAAGGGGATGACAATTTTCTGCACCTCTCATAAACTCTCTCATTTCTCCTCCGCCTTCTCTTAACTCATTTTCTGTGTATACCCAAACTGCATCTTTATTAGTTAGTATATCATCTTTACGAAAAGGGCTTGATAACCATAGTACGTTCATATATTTTTTACCTCTGTATTTTTTAATTTGTTATACCAAACAAAAGGTTTAGACTTAGCTTTAGATGTAACTTTCTCATGTAGTACGGCTTTAGGCCAACAATGACTTCTAAATTCACAATAACCACAAGTACTTTCTAATGTTGTATTTCCTGTAGGTATTCTTATTCCTTTTTGTTTACCAGATTTAGGTACATAAGTTTCTTCTATATCTGTAAATAACTTTTCAAATTTAGCTTTAGAATTAAGCGTTTTAATTGTTTCGTTAGCTTGTTCTAACATATCTTTTCTATCTTCTTGTTGGTCTTCTGGAGCCTCACATACAGCAAATTCTCCTGTAACTTTATTTATAGCTATCCAACCACCAAAAGGTGAGTTATCAGCCTCACTATACATATGACCTTGCATAATGTAACCAAAAGAATCATTTTCTTTTATCTTATTGTAACTACCATATTCACCAAACTTACTAAGAAAACTTGCAGGACTTGCTGATTTTATATCCCAAACTCTTCCATCTATTTTAACATCGTATGTACCTTTTAATTCGATACCACCTATTTTCAATGATACAGGCTCTTGTAACTTTTCTATGTTTATTCCTGCACCCTTCATAACTGCTATAGCAACCGCTTCTAGCAAATCACCCATCAAAAACTTTATTATTGTATTATACTGAAATTCTTTTTTAATACCTTTTTTATCTAACTGCTGTTGACATAAAGGTTTTCCTAGACCAGACATACGAATACGCCAATCCATTTGTTCGTTAAATTGTTTTTCTAATGCTCTACCGCAAGATTCTTGAAACTCTTTAATGATAGCGGGGGAAAGTGGTTTAGACTTCCCCCCGATTGCGTCATAGAGAAAATTCTCTATTAGAGTAGATAACATACTGTTATTCGTCTAACTCAATAGCTAGGGAGTGGTCGCCATCTTTAGTTTGTTGTTTAACAGCAGTTCTATGTTTCTCCATAACGCCTTCATTTACGGACTTTGTTACAGCCGCAAATTCTTTTAATAAAGCAGTGTCTTGTTCAGACATTGCTACTGATTCTCCAATCTTAATATCCATAGCAAAGAAAGTGTTACCACCAGATTTTTGCTTTTTAGTAGATAATAAAAGATTGTTTCGTATCATTGGTTTCTTTTGAGTAGCTAAAGATTTTAATGTTGTACTCATTGGTATGTAGTTAACGCCTTTAGCATAAAGAACACAAGGAATTTGTTTTAAACTAACATCTTTTCCATCAGATTTTTTACCTTCCATATCAGCAACCCCGTACATAACTTGATTACATTTTATAGAACTCTGGATTACTCTTTGAGGGTCACTTTCAGCTAATGCCTCAAGTTGTTCTCTAGATAATTTTCCACACTTATAGCCCCCATGAGAATCTGGAAACTGGTCTCCTAAAGATGGTCTTTGCACACTTGATGTAAACACCTCTTCATTGTTATCCCAGTAACTATAAGCAAACATTCTCATGAAAGGTCTAAATGTTGCGGTTTTAGCGTATACACTATCTCCGTCAACTTTTAAAGTAAATTGCCCTCTTGGTAGAGGATTATCATTTTCATCTTCTGTTTGATAATTAATAGATAGTCTAGATAGAACTGAACCCTCTTGGCTAGTATTATCTAACTGTCCTGTTAGTTTCATTAATTCTGCATCACTTAAACTACTTACATCAGTAGGTATAGTAACTGCGTTTATTTGTGTATTATTTTCAATCATCGGAATTATATATCTCCTTCATGTTAAGCCAATCATCACCGATTTTTAATTCAATTCCTACTGGCATTGTATATTTAAAACCATACCGCTTTTCACATTCATCTGAAATAGACAGCATAGCCTCCTTTAAAGTTTCGATAGCTTGTTTATCTTCGTCTGGATACACATCCAAAACGATACTATCATGTACTGTGTTGCATATAATAGACTTTAATTCGTTTTTTGTCAATAGCTTATTTAAATTAATTAATGCAAGTGGTAGTAGGTCTGCTGTTGCAAACCCCTGTACAGGATAGTTCTTAATAGCAGTAGAATTTGTTACACTTCCACTGCGTAATCTTTCAACATGAGGGAAAAAATATTGTCTACCACTAGGTAATCTTATCTTATTTGACATAAGTGCTTCGTTTTGTAATTCACCATGCCACCTAGTTATTCCCGCATACTTATTTTTAAAAGCACGATAGTATTGCATCTGTTTTGGGGTACCTAATATACCCCCATATAGCGGTTTAAAAGTATCTGACTTAGCTTTTTGTCGTGACACTCCAAGTATCTTTGCGGTGTAGTTATGAACATCAACTTTGTTTTTTATATCCTTTAAAACTTGTTCATCTTTAGCTAAAAATCCTGCAACTCTAAATTCAAGTTGTGAATAATCACCCTCTAGTATCTTCCCACCTTCCCACCTAGATGTAACACATTCTCTAACAGGGAAAGTATTGCCTCTAGGCATGTTTTGGAAGTTGGGATTACGAGAAGATAGTCTGCCAGTACTCGTAACACATTGCATAAATTGAGGATGTACCATCCCGTCTTTACTAATAGCTTTTTGCATACCATCAACAAAAGTTCTTAGATAAGTTCTTATAGCAGAATAGCGTACATACCTTTTTAAAAATTCGTGTTGCACACCTTTTGTTGTTGATAAATAACTTTCTAAAACTATTTTGTCAGTTTTAAATCCCATAGCAGAGCAATCAATAACATTTCTAGGTCTTAATTTAAGCCCTGCTCTTTCATCTGTATTTCTAAATATTAAACCTTTTGTACCACAAGTTTTACAATGTCTTTTTACATTACTAGGTGTACCATCTTTTTTCATGTAAGTGTACTTACCAGTGCCTTCACAGTTATGACATACAGTGCCATGTGTTTTAAATTGCGGTCTTGCTAAAGAATTTATTTCTACATAAAAATCATTTATGCTAGCAAAGTTAGTTCTTCTTTTAGGTTTTCTTGTATTGCCTCTTTCTTCATAACCAATATTAAATCTTCTAGCCCACATTTTTTTGTCAGTAACTTTCATCGAATAAAAAAGTACAGACCTATCTTCTGGTGAATCTAAATTTATAGGAGTATCACCCATAAATATTTTTACTTTTTCATTTAAATATTTTTGTAAGTCTACTAACTCTTTTTCAAACTTAACTTTTATGTTATTTAAAATTTCAGTGTTAATATGTAAACCATTCATTTCAATATCAGATAAAACTTTTGTCAGTTCCATTGACATTTGTATTGTTGGCACAATGCTAGTTGTCATATAAATCTCCCCAATTAATTTTAAATTTACTTAACTGTGCTATTGCTAATTGATAAGTACTTTCAACATCTTGTCTACCATACTCATCTACTATTGTCCAAGGTATCCTTTCGTATGATACTCTATTCTTCATAAATGGTTGAATTAGTTCACTTTTTTTAAGTGATACACCTTTTCTTTTACAACAATCTTCTAATGAAAATCCCCATTTAATACCTCTTGCCATGATATACTCCATAACCATAGTGTCATGTAACTTTTTGTCGTAAGTAAAACCACATTGTACTAACCAACTAAAATCAAATTTTATGTTATGTCCTATAAGNACATCAGTTTTATNTAAAACATTTTGTAAAATCTTTTGTGCATTAGGTGTTGGTGGTTCATCTCTATGATAAAAACATAGATACTCAACTGGATTGTCATCAATCTTATAGCCAACAGAAACTAAATTGTTTCCATTAAATGGACTAGATGTTATTTTATTTTCGTCATCAACATCAAATGTCGTCTCTACATCAACTGTCGTTATCACTTTCAAAAACTCCCCTCTGTATACTTATTCTTGCATGTCTTGAACCATGCCAACCATTTAATTTATTTTTACTTACTGTTATGCAACGATAAGGGTCTGATAAATCATTGTTGTCAGCACCTCTTCCTATACCTAAAATTAAATCTGCTTCTCCCGCCTTACCTGTTCGTGAATTATCTAACATAGAATAATCTATTATTGATTTACCTTCTGCCTCATAACTTGCTTGTGACACAGCCCACATTAAACAATCATGTCGTTTTGCTATTTCTCTTGCTCTCACATAAACATCTTTTAGTTTTTCATCTGTTCTATTGTAATTACCAGTTATGTGAACTTTGTCAAGTTGGTCTATAAACATTACATCGGGTTTATAAATTCTTGCGTACTCGTTTATCTCATCAATGTGTGTACCTACACTATCAAAAACTGTTAAGTAAGGTTTTATTTTTGTTAGGTATTCTTCTTTAAAGTTTTCTAAGTTGTCAGCAATATGTTCTTTTGTTTGATTAAAATACGATTGTACTATTCTAAGTTTAATTCTTACTGCGGGCTCTTCATTAGCCCAGTATGTCACTTTCTTTCCTTGTTGTATGTAACCAGATGCATTAAAACTAGAAAATGTCGTCTTACCTATCTCTGGCCTAGCAAATAAAATAACAAAGTGACCTCGTTCTAAAGCGGGAACATTGTCAGCTATCGTTAACAGCCTGTGCTTAAACTCTCCACTATTACTATTTAATGTAAATAATTCTTCAATATCTTCTTCAACAAGTTTGTAAGTATCACTACCCACCATGTTTTGTTCGTCTAACATTTCTACTAATCTTCGTAGACTACTTATGTCTTTGTCAGCACCAGTGTAAATGTCAACGGCTTTTTCGCCTATTTCTTTTGCTTGTTGCCTAGCCCAAAAGTTTTTTATAGCATCAAAATTTAGTTCCGATATGGAACTATTTTCATCTAGTTCTTCTATCTTATCCACTATATTCTGCCTAGTAGCCTTTGGTACTGCGGGATATAGGTCAGCATACATGACCTTTAATTCTCGCAGATTTAGTACCTTTTCAGGATATTTGTCATGTATTTTCTCTATTAAAGTGTATACCATGCCATATTCGTGATTAAACATGTCAACATCAATAAACCTACGAACTTTGTTGTAGTGTTCGTGATTTAAGCAAATAGATAGGATTTCAGTATGTATCATTCATCCAACCCCAAGCTTTCTTATTTACTTTATCTACTAACTTTTTAATATCTTCATCTAGCATTTCTTTTATATCTTCTTCTAACAATAAAAACTTAGCGTTCATATTTAAAGCTAAATCATCTAATATCTTAACAGCTTTTTTACTTGCATCTTTGTCAAGTGCTATTCCAACCTTTTTATATTTCTTTAACACATCAATATGGGATTGCAATAAGTTAGTTCCTAGTAATGCTATACCAGTACAAAATTTAGATAGAGTTAGTGCAGATACCACATCTTCTACAATAATTGCTGTATCACTATTTCCATGTATAAATGGATAACCAGAATTACCATACCTATACCACTTTGGTTTTTTGTTTTTGTATAGTGCCCTACCAACTGCATCAACTAATTTATCATCTTTCTTAACTAAAAATACTGCTCTATGAGTGTGTCTATCATAACGAATAATGTCATAGTAATCTTGTAAATCATAGTGTGTAACATATTCTCTGTAATCTTTGTTTTCTAATTTTTCTTCCCAATGATTTCTATAGTAAAATATTTCTGGTTCTTTTTCTTTTTCTACTTGTTGAAATAATCTTTTAGATAAATCACTTCTTGTTCTACCTTTAAGATTGCAATCAGCATGAAAACAATTATAAACTATTTGGTCACCACTATTTAGTGCAGAGAAGGTTTTTTTATGAAAGCATATAGGACAATCTATTCTTATTGCCTCATTAACATTTAAATTTAAATTCTTTAAAAAACTTTGTAACATACTCCCCTTTAGTTTAGATACTGACCTCCCTTTTTTAAGTACTTACGGAACACTAGTCGGTGGCGGTTTTATCCACTTTCACAGTATCTAATAATCCTTTGTAAACTACCAAAAATTAATGTCAACTAATTTTTTATTTATTTTGTTGTTGACAGATTTGTTTTTATCAGTAGAAAGGGGAACCCCCCTACCCGTGGTATACCGTATCACTTTAAGGGGTGATACGACTAAATTAATAAATTAACAAGGGAGTTACAATGTTTGTTGAAAAATATACTATACAAAATTTTGGTTCAAAATGGACTGATAAAGGAAAAGAAAAGAAAAATCAACTGTTAGAAAATATGACAGGAGAAAACATTAGTTTAAAAAAATTAAATCAATTTGTTAGTGACTTTGATGATGCTATTAATACTCATGAACATAAACATTTAGAAATAACTATTAAATTTTTAGATGCAAAGTAATAAAAATATTTTAATCCATGTACCTACCGAAATGAAAAAATGGGCGGATAAAATGTATGACGCAGAATTTGAAGGGGAAATGCATAATTCACATGAACACAAAGCTTTACACTTACATTATAAAAATATTTATTTACATTACAAGTCATTACATGATAGGGGTATAGAATATGAACCAACCTTTTAAATGGACAGATGAAAACTTTAAAAAAGCTTTAGAACTATCTAAAACTAGTATGAGTATGTCAGAGATAGGTAGGGAATTAGGTACTACTAAAAATGCTGTGTTAGGTAAGATACACAGAGAAAAAAAGAAGGATGGATACAAAGTAAAAACACAAAAACAAACAAGGGGGCCAAGTCATAACTATTACTTTAAAACCATAGGTAGGGGAACTTGTAACCTTTGCCAAAAACAATTTGATATACAGAGTAAGTTTGATAGGTTTTGTACACCTTGCAAAAAAACTGATATGTATGTGGGTAATTAGATGTATAAATCCTATACAAAATTAGATATTCCATTACTAGAAAAAGAATTACAGGTAGCCAATATTAATGCTAAAAAAAATGCTGAAAAAAATTATATGAAAGATTACCCAAATACTTATTATGTAAGACAAACAATAAGATTAAAAAAATTAATTCAATTAATAAATGAGGATGTAAAAGTAAAAGATTTTACTCAAGGATTAGTTTCTGTTAATGCAGATTATATAGTTTCTCTTATAAGAAATAAATGGAGAGTTGTCGGTAAATCAAAATGGTATTGGTATAAAGATATAAAAACATTAGTTAATAATTATATTTTAAAAGAAAATGTATAGAATAATTGTCATAACCTTACTACTTTTAATTCTTCTTGCTACTTGTAGTGGGTGTACTTTTTTTGTTGCTAAAGAAACTGTTAAAGTGTTAGATGAGGTATTAACAAAAGAACCTAACCCAGAGAAGAAAAAAAAGATAATAAAAAAACAACAAACTATGAAAGATAAATCTAGAGAGTTTTATTGTAGCAAAGTAAAAGATGAGGAGAAATGCGGATGAGTAAAAGAAAATACGAAGTAGAAGTTATGGTAGTAGAAAATAAAATTTATCATGTATACGCTAAAGATGAGGCTGATTTATTACAAAAACAGGATAATATAATTGATGAAGGTAAACTTGTCAGAACAGATAGTGCAGAAAATACTGTAGGTAGTTGGAGGTTTTTAGGAAATGTCAGCGAATAAAAAATAGTTAAGCTACCAAAACATGTCACCCTAGGTGCATTTAAAGTAGAAATAGTTTTAATACCGCATGAAGTTGCCTACGAAATTTCTGATGCTCAAGGAGTTTTTTTAGGTAAGCCACCATATAAAATATTTTTAGATGAAGAAATTATTTCTGATGGTGGTATGGATGCTGTTAATGTTTTAATACATGAATTTTTTCATCTTGGCTTCTACCAGTACTTATTAAAAGATAAAGAAGAAGAAACTATTGTCAATTCTTATGCAAATTTTACAACAGAATTATTTATGAGAAGTGAACTAAAAGAATGGTTAGTATGGCAGATAACAAAAAGTGCATGAGCTGTAAAGTTAGTGTACCTACAATAAGAGCAACAGATACTATTTGGTATTGTACTCTATGTTACATAAAAAAGTTTCATCCTGTGGATAACTTTGCTAAAATTTTATTGACGGCAAAAAACAAAGCAGATAAACGAGATAGTGTTTAGTGAAAGCTAAACGCTTGGGTGGTTGTTCTCAACAACACAAAAAATGAGATAGGCTCGGGTATGACCTAGAATGTGCAATAAGCATAGTCCAAAGTGTACCTCTAGTGCAAGTCCTAGTTCCCTACTTGCCCTGTTCAAATGCTAGGTAACATTTGACATGTTTAGGAGTGGGCATGGTAGATTATATCTGTAAGTCCTTACCCCTAAATATTTGATACTAAACTTTAAATCGTGTTGGTGTGCGATTAAGTAATGCACCATGTATTTCGAAAACAGGTAAATACAAAGTTTAGTGTTAAAACAAGAATAAAAAAGATGTACCAAGTTTGGTAGACGATTTGGTAAGCCTTTATTCTTGTTAAGTCTACCAACAAGATAAGCCGTGTTAAAGCGTGTGCTGTCTTGGTAGGTACGATAATCTTACTAGTAAGCTCTTCGGACAAAGCGTGTCTATCGTACCTACACTAA
>JGI24003J15210_10001036_pt1 | contig 12111 bp, 13 predicted proteins | sample LinPmetageLP28_FD_15210 | JGI IMG/M metagenome (IMG submission 15210)
GAATAATGTGTGGCATCTACGGCATCACAGCCAAAGATGAGGCATTCATACAAGTACATCGATATTTGTTCACATAGAGGACCAGATGGTCGAGGAGTGTGGAGTGATAATTTTGTTACACTCGGACACAACCTTTTAGCAATCACAGAACATTCAACACAATCACAACAACCATGGACCACTCCACGTGGCAACATACTGATCTACAATGGTGAAATATTCAACTACTACGAACTATGTGCAAAGTTCACAGACTTTGTACCAAAGACAGAATGTGACACTGAACTACTTGCTTGGGGATTAGACACACACGGACCTGCATTTATTGATCTGATAGACTCAATGCATGCCTTTGCGTATTATGATTTCAACAATAAGAAAATATTGTTAAGCAGAGACCATGCGGGTATAAAACCTTTACACTATGCTGAAATATCAGATGGAATCGTGTTTGGGTCAGAGATAAAAGGCATGTTGGATCGTGTGCCAAATAGCAGGACAGTTGATAAAATGGCACTGAGTTGCTTTAGTCTTGCTGGNGTNAACGTGACAAAGAATACTTTCTTTACAGGCATCAAAAAACTTTTNCCAGGTGAGACTGTAGAATACAACATAGACAAAAAAACATTAACAAGACTNAAAAGNATTACGATATGGCCTAACGCAGACAACANATGTGACTTNGAAGANTTTAGATCAAAGATGCATGACTCTGTNAAAATGTGTGCAATAGGCAAAAGACAGATAGGAGTTTTCCTAAGTGGGGGTATTGACTCCACCATGGTGGCATATGAACTTAACAAAGTACAACAACCTGCGTGGACATTCACAAATTATATCAATCCTTGCCCAAAGGCAGATGAAAATTTTAACAGTGACCAACACGCGGCCATGGTGTTGGCAAAAGAAAACAATTTTAATCACACACAAATTGAGATCACACCGGACATATATCACGCACATTGGGAAGATGCTGTGACACAGATCGAACAACCAGTGTACAGTTCAAATCTGCCAATGTACACCTACACAAATAAGTTCATGCACGAACGTGGCGTAGTGGTTACCATGGCTGGTGACATGGGCGACGAACTGTTTGCTGGATATCCAAAGTATTATCGCATACCAAAAAAATTAACACACAGACAAACTGTCGAACTTTGGCTTAGACGTATCAAACGTCCTATGAATTTACCCGATGCCACCTATAGTTTAGGACAAGTGGCAGATGAACTGTGTGCAACAATATTTCCTTCACAGTTGTTCAACTCAGCAGATCCTGTAGCGTCATATATGACCATGGACCAAATTGGATTGTGTCCCGAAGAATTTTTCAGTCGCAATGACAGGTATGGCATGGCTTACAAAATGGAAGGCAGGTTCCCACTTGCAACCAAAAAATTCATGCAATATTGTGCCAACATCAAGACATCAGTTAAGATGGGCAATGGCGAATATGACACAAAAGTTCTACCTCGCCGGGCATACAAAGGACACATGCCGGACGCAGTGGTGAACAAAGAGAAGACAGGATGGACAGCACCAGCATTGTTTTGGCGTAAGCAAAATATGGACAAGGACCTTATGAAATCAGTGTATGATGACATGTTCAGCAATGCAAATCACAACATACGAGGATTACAACAGGGTGCAAAAAGTATGATACCGGGCATGATTACCAACCTATGGGCAACAAAATATAATATGCGTACTTAATTAAAATAAGTAATATGATGAAACGCAAACTAGAAGTAATAACCACATACAACAAGAAGTATTATGACATCTGTGGCAAGAAGATGATCGAGTCTTTCATCAAATACTGGCCAAAAGATGTACACCTGTATTGCTACTATCAAGAACAAGAACCAGAAATATTTGCCGACAATGTACATTATGTTGATCTGTATGCTGAAAATCCTGAACTGAAAAAATTTGTAGATGCCAACAAGGACGACATTGTCAAGTGTGGCATGATCGATGGCTCATACAACTTCCAACGTGACGGAGTAAAGTTTTCACACAAAGTATTTGCACAAACACACAGCATAAGAAGAACAACTGCTGATGTGCTTTTGTATTTGGACGCAGACACATACACACATACAACACCCAACCTCGAGTACATTGACAGCATACTACCAGAAGACCATTTATGCACATACTTTGGCAGACCAAAACTGTATGACGAGACGGGATTCTATATGCACAATGCAAAACATTATAAGGCAGTAGTGTGGTCAGAGGCACTAGAAAAGATTTACACGTCAGGCGAACTGTGGACATACCCATTGCAGGTAGATTGTTACACCATGTACGCAGGCAGGCAAAAGTTCATCCAAGAACCACAACTGGATTTGGTAGAACATCATGGTAAATTAGGCAAAAAACATCCTTTTGTTAATTCACCATTGGGAGAATTTTTAGATCATCTCAAAGGTGATCGCAAAGAACTAGGACATTCACGTGCTTCAGATTTCAAAGATAGATTTGAAGAACGCAACAAAAATATAGACCATTGGAAGGAAGTTTATGACAAGTAATGTAGTATATCCGTTAGCCACCAGTTCATGGGGCACCGAAGAGATCGATGCAATCAACGAGGTTGTTGAATCAGGAAGATTCACAATGGGAGAAAAGGTTGCAAAATTTGAACAAGAATTTTCAGAATACTTCGGCGCAAAATATTCTGTGATGGTCAACTCAGGTTCGACAGCAAACTTGTTGATGGTTGCACTGCTTAAATGGCGACACCAACTCAACAGATTCGAAGGTGCAAACATAATTGTTCCTGCTGTTGGTTGGAGCACAACATATTTTCCGTTGGCACAAAATGGATTCAGAATAAACTTTGTAGATGTCGACCCAGACACATACAACATCGACGTTAATAAAATAGAACAAGCAATAAATCCAAGTACAGTTGCAATCATGCCTGTAAATTTGTGTGGCAATCCATGTAACTTCACTGAGATAAAACGTATATGTGCTGAGAACAAACTATTATTGTTAGAAGATAACTGTGAATCGATGGGAGGCAAGTGGGACAACCGTTCACTAGGCACACTAGGGTTTGCTGGATCACACTCATTTTTCTTTTCACATCACTTACAAACAATGGAAGGTGGCATGATTTGCACACCAAACGAAGGAGATTATCACTATCTAAAAAGTTTGAGAGCCCATGGATGGTGCAGAGAATTACCGGATGATTCCGAGATATACACCAAGACCGGATCTTTCTTCAAAGACTCGTTTACTTTTGTTACACCAGGATACAGTGTTCGTCCGCTCGAAATGAGTGGTGCAATCGGATCTGTACAACTGAAGAAATGGCCTACATTGCTACAAGCAAGGGTAGATAATATGAACTATTTCAAAGAACTATTCCAAGATGTTTCTTGGTTGCGAATGCAAGAAGAAAAACACGGGGACAGCACATGGTTCTCATTTGGATGTGTTCTGCAAGGTGCACTAAAAGGCAAGAGAGATAAAGTAATTCAAGCATTCGAAGAAGGTGGGGTAGAAGCAAGACCACTTGCGTCAGGTAATTTTTTGAATCAACCCGTAGTTAAACTAATGCCTCACTACAATCACAGCAACTACGAAGGCGCACAAGACATAGATGACAATGGATTTTGGGTTGGCAATCATTCAACAGATTGCAAGGCAGGCATATTTAAGATGTTTACCATACTGAAAGGATTAGCAGAATGAAGATATTGATAACAGGAGCAAATGGATTTATTGGGTCACACCTAAAAGACAGACTAGAAAAATCTAAGCAGTATGAAATCATACCATGGGATAGACAACACGGTGATCTAAAACAGCCACAAAACTTTCCAGAGGTAGATGTTGTAATACATCTTGCGGCATACAACTCAACCAAAGAGTTTTACACCAAAGGATTTGAAGTCATCAAAGACAACATACTGACAACAATGAACCTACTAGAACACTACATGAAGCAGGAAAACAAACCTTTGTTCATGTACACAGGCACACCTGAATCGTATGCAGGAGCAACAGACTTTTTTAATTACAAATTACCCACAGACGAAGCGTGTCCATTGGTAGTGCCTGATGTCAAAAACATCAGATGGAGTTATGCAAATTCAAAGGCACTAGGTGAACAGGCAGTAATTGCAAGTGGATTACCATATCAGATCATTGTGCCGAACAATATCTATGGACCAAGACAAAAGAATCACTTCGTTGATGAATTTATTGCTAGAGCAAAAACTGGTGACATTGCATTGTATGGTTGGGAAAACACAAGAAGTTGGCTGTATGTAGAAGATTTTACAGAAGCAGTTGAAGGACTTATCAACAGCAAATCAGCAGTTGGCGAAAAAATAAACATTGGTTCAAATGACGAAGTTGAAGTGCTAAAACTTGCAGAAGTTATAATTCAACACATGGGCATAGACAAACCAATAGAAAAACATGATGCTCCAGAAGGCAGTGTAGCAAGAAGAATGCCTGACATTACTAAGATCAAATCACTGACACAATGGGAACCAACAACATCATTAGAAGAAGGTCTCAAAACCACAGTAGAGTGGTACATGGCTCAATGAAACTAGGCGTAATTGGCTTAGGAGTAGTAGGCACTGCAAACTACAAAGGATTTGAATTNCTTGGTCATGANATGTTTAGCCATGATTTAAAATTTAANACATCAATCAAAGACGTGCTGTCGACAGACATTGCTTTTGTTTGTGTGCCAACGCCAAGTTTTGACAATGGCAGTTGTGACACAACCGTTGTAAAGAGTGTAATGACAGAACTAAATGCACACGAGTATGAAGGTATAATTGCAATAAGATCCAGCACCGTGCCAGGATTCACAAAATCCATGATAGAACTTTTTCCAAATCTGAAAATTTGTTTTGTACCTGAATTTGTGAGAGAAAGATGTGCGTTGGATGACTTTATAAAAGACCATCAGATGTTAGCAATAGGCACAACAGATCAATATGTGTTCAACAAAGTTAAAGAAGCACACGGTGACTATCCAAAAAATGTTGTGCATCTGAGACCAACCGAAGCAGAAATATTAAAATACTATCTGAATCTATATGCGGCCACTAGAGTAACATTTGCCAATGTGTTCTATGAAATTGCACAAAAAATGAATTGCGATTATACAGCGATAAAAAATGCATACATCAAAACAGGCAGGGCAGGCGACATGTATCTTGACGTCAATCCGGACCTAAGAGGATACGGAGGAATGTGTCTACCAAAAGACACAAGGGCGATTATACAATTACTGAAAGATTTAAAATTAGACTATGAGTTTTTCAATACAGTAGATGCAGACAATAAAAAGATGACAACAACAGTGTTCAGTGGTATGAGAGATGAGAGCGATAATACTATATCTTAAGGAATTGCCACACACAAGAGAGTCGGCACAGATTGCAATGGACTCGTGCAAACAATTTGGCGTAGATCCAGGCCTATTTGAAGGGTATATACCATCTAGAGCCAATCAATATATCCAAGAAAAAGGTTTAGGATTTTATGACCCGGGACCAAAACTTTATAGAATAAAAAACAAAAAAGGTGGTGTGAGAGGATGCATGATCAGTCATCTAGAAATATGGGAAGAGATAGTGCGTAGAAATGAAACAACTATTATTATGGAGCATGATGCACAGATGGTCAGCACTAATTGGAACGTAGAATTCGACGACATACTACACTGTGATGCACACAGATTTGAAGATGACGCAGATGGTGGAACCCAAATACAAGTGGTGCCATGGACATACCAACGCAAAAATGAAATACAATTCAAAGGCACATATGGATATGTGATCAAACCACATGCGGCCAAAAGGCTTATACAAGCCGCCTATGAAGACGGAATAACAGCAAGTGANATGTTTATAAAACAACGTTATTGTAACTTACAACTNGTGAAACCTCGTGCAATACTTGTGAGAACAAAGGAAAGTTTAAGTTCTGATAGAACTTTTGACATGTGATGAACAGCATTGTGATAGGATCTAGAGGAGGAATAGGATCTGTACTTCAGGAGAAACTTGGATGCGACGGATTAACATCACAGGATCTTGACTTGTATTATTCAAACAACATACAATTTTATGACTTTGAGAAATATGACACCATATACAACGCGGCTGGACACTCTAAAGGAACTTATCTCGGCTTTCAACAAAACACTTATGAAAACATAATAAGCCAGATAAATGTAAACTTTGTATCCAATATTTTATTGTTGAAAAGATTTGCAGAACAAAAAGAAGATGGGACATACGTGTGGATCAGCAGTGATGTGATGGATCATCCTAGACCTTTTCACAGTGTATATGCAAGTTCGAAAGTTGCAAGTCAATACGCAATGGATTTGATTAGGAAAGAAATTGATCATATCAGAGTTGTCGAAATTAAGTTAGGATTTACAAAAACAAATTTTAGGTACAATAATTTTCTTGGAACAAAAACAAAAGAGGAAGTAGATCAAAGTTACAACGGAGAGACACCGCTCGATCCTGTGTTTGTTGCTGAACAAATTATAGACACAGTGTCAAAAGGTGAACTATATAGGAATATAAAATGAATGGCAAAATAAAAATAATGACTCCAGACATAGGAGAAAAAGCAGTAGACGACCGTGGCGGAATATTCAGTTACATACCCGATGACCCTATTGTTGAATTTGTGTACATCCATACTAAACCAATGGTGACTAGGGGCAAGCATTATCATAAACATTTCGATGAATATATTATGATCACAGATGGTGATGGAATCTACTACGAAGCGTTAGAAGATGGAACTGATAGACCAATATTGGTAAGTGCAGGCGTGACCATACATATTCCAAAATACACACCACACACTTTCTTTCCATTAACAGAAGTAAAAGCAGTTAGTTTTTTGACTGCAAAATTTAACGATGTCGAGGAGCCAATCACGCCATGGAAAAAATAAGAGCACTTCTGCTAGGATCGACAGGCTGGATAGGAAAGAACGTCCTTGCACAAAGACCAGAATGGGAATGGACCTGCGTATCTTCTTTTATAAATGATCTAGAAGATACTGAACAAACCATGGAACTAGTAGGTGAGTATGATTACGTCATACACTGTGCAGGATTTTATGGCGGACTGCCATTCAACAAAAAGCATGAACACCAGATACTGCTAAAAAATCAACAAATGAATGTAAACATTTGTAAACTGGTTAAAGAAATTAACCCAAAGAAATTTGTAATTGTTGGCAGTGCATGTGTGTATCCACCCAGGGCAAACGTTTTACTCACAGAAGATATGATTGGTGGCAAAGAATTCCATCCTTCGGTAGTGTTTAGTGGCATGGCGAAGATGCACTTGCTAGAGACAGCAAGTGTGTTAGGCATTGACTATGAATTTCTTATTGTATCAAACGCATATGGACCCGGAGAACACACCAGTTTTGAAAGAAGCCACATTATCGGATCACTTATCAACAAAATTAAGAACACAGAAAAGGAATTAGTAATGATGGGCACCGGAGTTGGTGTTCGAGATTACATCTACATTAAAGATGTAGCAGAAGCAATATGCCGTTATGCAGAACTTGATGTGGCAACAAATTCAGCAACAAACATCAGCAATGGTGTCGAAACAACAGTCAAACAGATAATAGAAACACTATTAAAGCATTCTAAAAAAGATATAAATCTTGTGTGGGGAGATGCAACAGATGACGGAGTCAAATACAAAGTTTTAGACAATTCTAAAATGACGAAAGACATAAAGTTTTCACCAACAACAAATATTGAACAAGGATTACAGCAAACTTGGGAATCATTCAATGTATAGTGTAAACGATCTTTTTAATTTTGAGAAAGCAGTAGCAAATTACACAGGTGCTCCATTCGCCGTTGCAACCGATGGATGTAATCATGGCATGGAACTGGTAATAAGATTATTAGAAATAAAAAAATTACAATGTCCTGCGAAAACATATCTATCAGTAATTCAGTTACTAGTGGATCTCGATTTGGATTTTGAACTGACCGATGAAGAATGGGCAAAACAAGGCGAACATAAATTTGGTCTTACAAATTTGTGGGACAGTGCAAGAAGATTTGAACAAGATATGTATCAACCTGGTCAAATACAAGTTGTAAGTTTCGGCAACACCAAACCTATGCACATAGGAAAAGTAGGTGCAATACTGCTGGACAATGAAAACCAGTACAAACAATTAAGCATGATGAGATCTGATGGAAGAGATTTAAGTATATCCCCATGGGGATCACAAAAGGTTTACCCACAAGGTTACCATTATTGTCCAACATTCGAAGACTGTGCAAAGGGAATTGAAAAATTTGCCACACAAGACTTCAATCCAATGCGACAGGAATATTGGTATCCTGATTGTAGAGACTTCACTATAGGCGGAAAGAGTTTTAAATGAACGAGATACCATACGATAGAAAAAGCATGTTCAATAGACGCAACAAGCATGTGAAATCAAAAAAAGAGATTCTAAGTAACACATCAAGAACTGCCAAGTCTACACTCAACCCAAATGAAAAGAAATTGCTAAAGCAGTTTATAGAAATCGACCCTACCAATGTTTTAAATGACGATGACACCAAAGCGAGATACGAACCTAGTATCCATGTACATTTTATGAAAGCATTAGAACAAATTAAGTTAGAAGGCCACTGGATGGAGATGGGTGTGAGAGGTGGACGATCTGTTGAATGGTTGTTGGAGAAATATCCTACACAAATATATCATGGGTTTGATTCTTGGGAAGGTTTGCCTGAAGCCTGGGACATAGGTGGCTCTAGGTTTTATGAACCAGGCGACATGAATGTTCCCATGCCAGTATTCCCTGACAACATCAAACTATACAAGGGTTGGTTCAGCGACACACTACCTACATGGGTAAAGAATAATCCAGGACCAATTGCATTCATACACATAGACAGTGATTTGTACAGTTCGTGCAAAGAAACATTAGAAATATTAAACGATCAAATTGTGCCCGGAACCATAATTGCTTTCGATGAGTTCATAAACTTTAGGGGCACTAGGAAAATGAGTAACTGGTACCAACACGAATGGCGAGCATTGAACGAGTGGTTGGTGCAATATAAAAGAACTGTGAAACCTGTGACTAGGAACTATGCCTATCAGGCAAGTTGCGAAGTTATCTCCTAAACACCATACCCCAATCCTTGATGTAGGGTTTGAAAACTGTTTTCTGATTGTACTGCTTACCACGCCATGCTGGCTGTTTGTACATCACCAAAGGACATCGCCTGATATCCATCGAGCCGCCCTTGAGATACTTGTAACCTTTGTCCTTAAATTTAGGAATCCAATAGTCCGGCAGTTGACAGTTAACATGATGATATCCTGGATATCCTGGTGTGCACCAAGTGAACACCACATACTTGCCCATTGACAATGCGTCCATGAACTGTGCATTGGCACTGTCTTCTATGTGCTCAGAAACCACTACACAATACACAAGATCAAATTCTTTGTGAGGCAATCTAGACTTGTCTAAAAATCCATCGTTCTCAAAATCATGTACAATTATGTTGTCGATCACTTTGTGTGGCACACAATTTGCGTCACCTTCTAAGCCATACCCTTCATATCCATGCACCTCATTTGCATATGCCACGTTCATACCGACACCACAACCTATGTCCAGCATGGTCTTACAGCCTAGATTTTTGAAATAACGCAACAACTCGTCTGATATGTGCCCATAGTTGTTACTGCCTCCTACATTCTCATTCATGATACTTTAGTAACACTGTCTTTGGCCAGTGCATTCTCTACTATTGTCTTGCTGTCCTTTAAAGGTGTGTGCAAAAATTCCTGCAATTCGTCGATGCGTTCCACATTACAGTTACGCATGTCATCATACGATAACTCAAAGATAGGTATCATATCTTTCTTGTGCCGCCAGTTGCCGACCTCTTCTGCAAGTTTTAATACTTTGTTATGGTTGGATGCACCTCTGCCACTGAATTCGTCCCAACGTTCTAAACTTTGTTTGATTTTTTTCAACGGTCTGGTGAGCAGTATAATGTCAAATGGTCTAAATCTTTCCGCGTTCTTGCGCCAACTCATGTGACCAACTGCGAAGTGATTTGGCTTGTTTATCAATTCTAATGACTTGTACCAATGCATCTCTGTACGCACAGAATTTGGATCTGTCCTTGCACGATAAAATCCTGAAGTCCCAGGATATGGATAAATTTCATACTTGCCATTGCCGACGTGCATGATGCCGTCTGGCCCACCTGTGTATCCCAACTCTAATAGTATGTTGGCCATGAGATATGTGCCTGCCTTGGGTTGACTGATAACAAAAACTGGTTTACGCAAGGCCATTTGCTTTGACAAAATTGTGTAACAACTTGCCCCATTCATGATGTCCTTGTTCACTTGGGTGTCCGTCATTAGCAGATTTGGTCCATCCTTTCATTGCACAATACTCAAAATGGCTCTGTACATAATCTTTGTTCTGCACTTGTACCACATGACTTGCACTGGACCTATTGTCTTGTTGCATTTTAATATTTTGTTTTACAAAGTCACTGCTATCAAAGTTGTAGAAATGTTTCTTGTCTATTGCATCATAGAATAATTTTAGATCTGGTCTTGCTTTACCATTTAATTCTGTTGTGGGTGTGTCATTTGTTAGAGCGAAGTACATCACATATTTTATTCCATGCAATTTAAAAAAGTTTTGCAGTGTCAATATGTGTTGGTACAATCTTACCACTCCATTCAAATCGTGATCGATGTTTGGATCACGCATTAACCATTCGTGTTGCCAAACAGACCAAGTGTCCCATTGATAAGAAAATTTAAGCAGTTCACCTTTGATGCCACCGTCTTTAGTTTTTGGTGTTACATAATCTGCCACAAAGTCCCAACGATGTGTACTGCTCCAACCAATAGAAACAAATGTATCCTTCATGCGATCCGGATTTGCGTAAAACCAATTCATTGTGGTGTTTACAATTCTGTCATTACCTCTACCACCTTTGGCCAAATTTACAGTTGGTTCTAATCCTAGCAGGTCACCTAACTTTTGGTGACAACTGAGATGTGTTTTTTTGGTGCTGAAACTACAGCCGTTACTGAGATGCTTTGAGGCCATTTAAAAATTCCAATGATTGTTTGACGTGATTCCAACACACACCATTCTGTAATTCTTCGATGCTGAATTGACAATGTGATATCTGTTTTTCCCAAAGTGATGTGGCGTCGGTGTAAGGTGTTTCTATCATTGCTAAACTATGACTACTTATCGGCCAAGCCATGTTGCCTGGATCACACGCAATGTTTGGAATTCCTGCCAATACTGCATCCACTGCCGAACCAGAACTGAATGTAACCACACACCAGCAGTTTTTAAAATCCTGCTCCAATGGACGCATGTTGTCTGGCAATTTGTTTTCAACAAATTCACAAAAATGTAAGTCTTTCTTTAATTGCTCGAGCCGTTGTTGTTTGTTGGGCAATGGGTGTGGGCGAATTCTTATTGGTCTATCTGTGTGTTTGCGTAATTCTTTGACTGTGTTTTCTGTCCATTCAAATATATCTTCACCACGCAAACTTGCATCTCCCGGATTCTGCATCAATATCAATATATGATCACCATCGGTGCGCCAATTGATTGGATCTATAATCTTGCGTTTTGGATCCAAGTGGTCAAATCCCCAGTGTGCTTCGTCCCATAAAAATCCATTTATACCAACACGCAACCAGGTGTGGTCGTTGGTGTCTGCCCTTCTGTGTACTAGTGGTGTTTCGAACATTACAAATGGACGCATTTTGTCATGCACTTGTGATTTTATTTTATGGTGTGCCGCACCCCTTGTCTTTTTTACTGATCCATATATCACAGGAGTGTACTTTGCATAATCATTAGGAAGGTTAACCCAATCAACTATATCACAAGGAGTGCCAGCCACACCTTCTGCAAACCAACGCATTTTCTGTTGATAAACTTCTTGGTGTGCTGACTTAATACATACGGCAATATGCATACAATAATTATCTACGCACTTATTGTCGATAATTAATTGTGATGAAATACGTTGGA
>JGI24003J15210_10001040_pt1 | contig 12075 bp, 8 predicted proteins | sample LinPmetageLP28_FD_15210 | JGI IMG/M metagenome (IMG submission 15210)
GATGGTCGTAAGGTTTTAATTTAAACTTTAATTTATTTTTATATTTGACACTCATACATATCTCCACTATTGTCCACATACATGGACTACCACAGTAGTTCTTAAACCACAACCCTGAAGAGGATAACCTTATGGAAGATATATTTGAAGACCTGTTTGATGAACAAGCTGCTGTCGCAGACATCAACACAGATACAGGTCGCACGTTGAGCGACCTAGTCCGAAAGCTCCGAAAAGTTGAAGGTGAGATTGAGGACGCAGATACTTTACTTAAGAGTCTGAAGAAAGAAAAGCACAGACTTTCGGTAGAGAGTATACCAGGATTAATGGATGAGATGGGCATTGACCGTCTTGATGTTGACGGTTTGACTGTACAACGCAAGATGATGGTGCACGCATCGATACCTGTTAGTCGTAGAGAAGAGGCCTATGAATGGTTAAGAACCCAGAAGCTCGATGATATTATAAAGAATGATATCACTGTATCTTTTGGCAAAGGCCAAGACAATGTTGCAGGNGACGTCGTTGGTATCCTGNAAGACAAGGGTTTTGATCCANTATCAAAGACCCACATCCATCCGAGCACCTTAAAAGCATTTGTTAAGGAGCGTGTAACGGAAGGAAAACCAATCGACCTCGATATGTTCGGGGCATTTATAGCCAACGCAGCTGAAATTAGGAGGAAAGCATAATGGCAAATGAAGTAGCACAAGCAAAGGGCACATCAGTATCTGCGGATGTTCTTGATTATATGTTGGAAACTGCTGGGGAGGGTGCTTCCTTTGACAGTAGCGAGATGCAAATACCTTTTATAAGGGTGTTGCAAGCGTTATCGCCACAGTTGAATAAAAAGAAACCAGAGTACATTGAGGGTGCAGAACAAGGTGACATGTTTAATACTGTTACCAATCAGTTCTGGTCTGGTGAGGAAGGTATTATTGTTGTGCCTTGCTACCAGTCTACTAAGTATCTGGAATTTATTCCTCGAGACTCTGGTGGAGGCTTTCAAGGTGAGCTAGCGGCTAACGATCCTCTGTTGCAACAGACTCAACGTTCTGGAGCGAAAGAGATTTTACCAAATGGTAACGAGCTTGTTAAGTCTGATCAGAACTTTTGTTTAGTTGTTGATTCAGATGGCTCATACCAACCAGCTGTTGTTGATATGAAGTCTACGCAACTTAAAGTAAGCAGACGATGGAAGACACAGATAGCTATGCAAAAGATTAATCATCCTAAGAAAGGTATGATAACTCCTGCTAATTTTACAACTAAGTGGAAACTTACAACCACCGAAGAAAGCAATGACCAAGGTTCATGGAATAACTACCAACTTGAGAACCAAGGTCTTGCAGATATGGAGATCATGTTAGCGGGAAAAGCTTTTCGTGAATCCATTATGGCAGGTGAGGTAAAGGCAACGCCAGAGGAGACGCCCACAGCTCCTTTGAAAGACGATGACATTCCGTTTTAAGCGTTAGCCCTCGGAGGGGAGTGCTACAAACACTTCCCTCCTTTTTTTATTTTCCTCAAGGATATACACATGTCTTATGCAGAAAGACTTATGAAAGCTTTTCAAGGGTCAACCGTGGCACACGGTACGACGACGGTTGGAAGAGTAGGAAGGAACGGAAAGGCTGAAGCAGATAGCCGGATCGTTCGAGAGCCTATGACCGTTGAGAAGATACAAGAACACATCGATGGTGTTCAAGGTGTGGGTGCTATACCGATCAATGAAAATAACATGTGTAAGTTTGGAGCACTGGACATTGACACGTATGACCTGGATCATAAATCTCTTACACAAAAGATATATAAATTAAAGCTCCCCTTGGTTCACTGTAGATCCAAGTCCGGTGGGGCACACTTATATTTATTTCTAAAAGAATACGAACAGGCCTCCGTTATACGTGAGTACCTGACGGAGATGTCTATTGCACTAGGGTTTTCTGGGTGCGAGATCTTTCCCAAACAAGATTCAATCCTAGCAGAGCGAGGGGATGTTGGTAACTTTATTAACATCCCATACTTTAAAGCAGAAGAAACCATGCGCTATGGGTTTAATGCAAAGGGTGAGGCCTTAGAGCTAGACAAGTTCTTAAACCTGATTGAGTCTGAGCGTGTAGCTTTGAACCAGTTGGAGTCCATGCAGCTAGGTGGACCAAGAAAGTATTTTACAGATGGACCGCCCTGCCTTCAACACATCACGAGCCAGGGTCAGATATCCGAGGAGCGAAACAAAACGTTGTTTATGTGCGGTGTATATTGCCGGATGAAGAACCCCGATGACTGGGTATCAAAGTTTGAAGACATCAATCGAACGCTATGTGCGGATCCGTTGCCAGCGACAGAGGTAACAAACCTAGTTAAATCACTGAACAAGAAAGAATACTTTTATACCTGTGAGCAGGAACCCTTCAAGAGTTACTGCGATAAGGAGATTTGCAAGACCAAGAAGTACGGTGTTGGTGGGGATCAACCAGACATGCCACAGATGGGTGGGCTTACAACTCTTTTGTCCGAGCCTCGATTGTACTTCATGGATGTAGGTGGGAAGCGTGTGCAGCTTTCAACAGAACAGCTACAGAACCAAACGCTTTGGCAACGTGCTTGCATGGAGCAGATTAATATTATGCCACCAACAGTTAAAGCACAGACATGGCAAGCCACGGTCAGTAATCTAATGTTGGGTGCTACGTACCTTGAGGTGCCCGAAGAGCTCACGATGGTGGGTCAGTTTAAGGAACACCTTAGAGCCTACTGTACGAGCCGTATAAAGGCTATGGTGCCCGAAGAACTAGAGATGGGAAAGCCTTGGACCGAGGACGGATTAACAAGGTTCACAATCTCTGGTCTTATGTTATATTTGCACAACCGACATTTTACTTTCTACAACAGGGCACAAGTCCAAGAAGCCTTGAAGAGTTTAAACAATGGAGCGGAGGCTCATGGGCATCAGAATATAAATCGCGAGGATGGAAAGAGATCCACGCTTCGAGTATGGTGGGTTCCTGCTTTCGAGGAGGAAGTAATAGACTTAAACATCACGGAGGTTTCAGATGACATCCCCTTCTAATCGACTGTTGCGTGTGTCGGAGGTAGCTGAACTGCTCGGCGTATCTACATCAGCAATATACAAATGGACTAAGGCAGGGGATTTCCCTCAACCCTTAGTGCTAGGAGACGAGTCCAACAAGCGTACTGCCAGTAGGTGGGTGCTTACAGAGATAGAGGATTGGGTCAACTCTCGGCCAAGAGGTAAAGATCTATGATAAAGAATAGCACCATTATCTTTGGGCCACCTGGTTGTGGTAAGACTTACACACTCATGGAGATTATCCAAGAGTATTTAGACAATGGGGGCGATCCTTCTAGGATTGCCTTTATTTCTTTTACACGTAAGGCGATTGCCGAAGCTATTGAACGTGCTTGCTCCAAGTTTTCTTTAACAGAGAAGGAGCTGCCCCACTTTAAAACGCTACATGCCACAGCCTTTTGGGGACTTGGGTTGCAGTCAGACGATTTGATGAAGGCCAAAGACTACAAAGCGTTGGGTGAGTTGTTGGGTATTGTTATCGACAGTAGGGATGGAGTGTCTCCTGACGATGGATTGCCTCAAGTTCAGATTGGTGGGGCAGGAAAGACGTACCTTGATATGGTGTCTCGTGCCCGGTCTCGAAGGATTCCGTTGGAGCAGGAGTATAACGAAGCGGCGAACTATACAATTTGGTTTTCTAAATTAGAACAGGTTGAGAAACAGCTGCAAGAATACAAGAGCAAGATGCAGAAGGTAGACTTTGCAGACTTCATAGAGAATTATATTGATATAGCAGAACCACCTTACTTGGATCTACTGATCGTTGACGAGGCACAAGACTTAACGCCAGTGCAGTGGGAGATGGTTGATCGCATGTCTACGAGAGCAGAGAAGGTTTACCTTGCAGGGGATGACGACCAAGCAATACATCGTTGGACAGGGGTTGATGTGAACGAGTTCTTGGAATCTTCTGATACAGTAAAGATTCTTACCAAGTCTTATCGAATGCCAGTGGCAGTGTTTAATCTTTCCAAACGTATTGTTAAACGCATACGTACTAGGAAGGTAAAGGAGTTTGCACCAGCTAAAGAACAAGGCTCGGTTACTTGGCACAACAGTCTTGGAAGTGTTCCATTAGAGCAAGGTTCGTGGACTATCATGGCTCGAACCAACAGCTACGTATCAGACTTCGCTGATCAGATTAGGAGCTTTGGGTTTTTGTACAGTATAAAAGGAAGGCCTAGTATAAAGCCAGAGGTAGCGGAGGGCATAGAGGTATGGCGTCGTTTGCAGGAAGGCGAGCGCGTTGGGGTGTATTTAATTAAGAACTTGTATAAGAATGTGCCCAAGCAGGGAGACAGCGCAGTTGTGAAGCGAGGTTCGAGCACCTTGTTGGAGGCAGCACCGGAGGATGGTTCGTTAAGCTATAACGATTTGGTTCAAGACTATGGGATGAAGGCACCGATAGATCGTAGTTGTTTTTCTATAATGAACTTGGGTCGAGATGATAGGTTATACATTGAGGTTATTGAGGAATCAGGGGAGAGTATTATGGATAAGCCTCGCATTAAGTTGTCTACGTTTCATGCGATGAAGGGTGGGGAGGATGACAACTGTTTAGTTTATACAGGATCAACGAAGGCTTGNACTGAGAGCAAGTATCCAGACGATGAGCATCGTGCGTTTTATGTGGGCGTTACGAGAACCAAGAAGAACTTACACATTTTAGAATCAATCAAGAAATACAGGTATGAGATATGAAAAGAGAAGAGATACTACAAAAAGCAGAGGGCTATATCAATGGTCCCAGAGCCAAGGACTATGGTGACGCAACCGTAAACCACATGCGTGTGGCAAGGCTATGGTCGGTGATCCTTGGACAAGACATAACAGTTGACCAGGTGTATTTATGCCTGGTGCAATTAAAGGTATCACGTTTGATCGAGACACCAGAACACGAGGACAGTTGGGTGGACATCTGTGGCTACGCTGCACTGGGTGGAGAAGAATAATTATGGCAAGAGACCGTAAAGACAAGAGTACAATAAATTATCTTGAGCGCATGGATATAGATATTATTGACAAGGATTGGAACATCCCAACGGAGTATCCAGACCTTACAGGATATAAACAAATAGCCGTAGACCTTGAGACGTGCGACCCCAACCTAAAGAAGTTTGGCCCAGGGTGGGCAAGGAACGATGGGTTTATCGTTGGCATCGCTGTTGCAGCAGGGGATTACTATGGGTACTTTCCTATCCGGCACCAGAACGGACACAACCTAGATCCAAAGGTTACGATGAAATGGTTCAAGAAGCAGATGGCAACACCTCACATAGATAAGNTCATGCACAATGCGACCTACGATGCAGGTTGGCTAAGTGCNGAGGGCGTTGATATACAAGGTCGGATCATTGATACAATGGTGACAGGNGCTATCGTTGACGAGAACAGATTTTCCTACAGCCTAAACAACTTAGGCCGTGATTGGATTGACATGAGGAAAGACGAGCGGCTGCTTCGAGCAACAGCAAAGGACTGGGGTATCGATCCAAAGTCAGACATGTGGATCCTACCACCTTCAACAGTGGGAGCCTATGCCGAGCAAGACGCCGTGATGACGCTCAAGTTATGGGAGCGATTGCGAATTGAATTAGACAAGCAGGAACTTTGGAACGTGTGGGAGTTGGAGACAAGCCTGATACCTTTGATGGTGCAGATGAAACAGAGAGGTGTTCGAGTAGACATTGACCGGGCGGACATAGCAAAGAAACAATTGCAAGTTAGAACCAAGGAGCTACGTGCGTTTATCAAAGACAAGACAGGCATAGAGATAGAACCGTGGGCAGGGGCGTCAGTCAAGACGGTGTTTGATAAGTTGGATCTAAAGTATCCTAAGACGGAAGCAGGGGCACCATCCTTTACCAAGCAGTACCTGTCCTCCCATCCACACGAAGTAGCCCAGGCGATTGTTAAACTGCGTGAGGCAGACAAAGCAGACAGTACATTCATTGACAGTATACTACGCTATGAGCACAAAGGTAGGATACATGCGGAGTTTCACCAACTTAGATCCGATGACGGAGGCACTGTAACAGGGCGGTTCTCAAGCTCCAACCCTAACTTACAGCAGCTTCCTGCAAGAGATCCTGTTATTAAGAAACTAATCCGAGGCTTGTTTATTCCTGATGAGGGGTGCAAGTGGGGATCGTTTGACTACGCAAGCCAAGAACCAAGGCTCTTGGTGCACTTTGCAGCAAGCCTACCGGACTCACGCAAGCACTCGATGGTTGATACAATTGTGGATGAGTACCACACAGGAGATGTGGATCTACACCAGATGGTGGCAGACTTTGCAGGGATCACACGTAAGGAAGCCAAGACCGTGAACCTTGGGATTATGTACGGAATGGGCGTGGCTAAGTTAGCCAACCAGTTGGCTGTCACAAAGGAGGATGCGAAAGAACTACTTGAAACGCACCACACTAAGGCTCCTTTTGTTAAAGGCCTAGCGGAGATTGCAAGCGCACAGGCACAGAACCACGGCGTTATTCGCACACTCTTGGGACGCAAGTGCAGGTTTCATCTTTGGGAACCCAAGAGCTTTGGGTACAACAAACCTATGAGTCTTGAGGATGCCAAGAAAGAATACGGTATGAACTTGAGACGCGCTTTTACTTACAAGGCTCTGAACAAACTTATACAGGGCAGTGCTGCTGACCAAACTAAGAAGGCAATGGCGGACTGCCATAAGGAAGGCCTTGTTCCAATGCTCACGGTGCATGACGAACTGTGCTTTTCAGTAGAGAACCAGGAGCAAGCAACGAGGATCACGAAGATTATGGAGACGGGCTTGGATCATGTCCTCAAGGTTCCCTCTAAGGTAGACGAGGAACTAGGAGATAACTGGGGCGAGGTTGGTTAGGTGTTGAGTCGTCTAGCTATCTGAGCATTCGCTGCTTGAGAGATAGGGTCTGATCCTAACAACGATGGATCAACATTTCTACTCACAGGGGTTGGAGTAAAGCTTGATGTTCTTGTATCTTGCGGACTGACAGGAGTTGGAGTAAAGCTTGACGGCGGAACTTGAGCACTCACAACAGGTTGAAATGTTGTATTAGACTGAACATTATTTGTACTCACTTGTTCTGGCTCTTCGTTTTTTAAGAAACGTCTTTTTCGATACTCTTGTCTTAGTGTGTTTATTTCTTGTCTAGGAAACAACGAACGTGTTCCTGTGTCGTTCATGTTTCTGTAATGATTTTTATTTATTTCAAAAGGTTCAAACCTTCCTCTCATAATACCATCAACACCACCGATACTGTAACGTTTAAATACTTTTCGGATCTCATTATCTCTAACACCCATAGTTCTAAGATCTTCAATCATTTGATGATACACTTTATCAGTCTTAAATTTTGCCTCATTAGCGTCTGTATATTTTTTTATAAAACTTCTAGGGGTAGCATTAAAATTATTTGTTTCACCGTTAAAAATACGTTTAGCATCTGTTTGCTCTCTTTGAAGCTCGTATGCTTTATATCTAAGACCTTTTTCTGGTTCAAACTTTAAAGGAGTTACTCCTAAAACTGTCCTAATTAATTGTTCTGTTAAATCTTTTTCTACTCCAGTTCTGGTTTTTGGACTAATTATATTAGGAGCAAAAGTGCCTACAAACCCACGAGCAAAATTGCTAGGTTCAATTTCTCCACGACTTACCTTAACTGGAATAACACTTGGTAGAACACTGCCAAAAATATGAGTAAGACCTTTAGCACCTTTTGTCCCTAAAGAATCTTGTGGATTATATACTTCTGCTCCTGTCATAGTTCTTCCAGCTCTTCCTGCCATTGCCTCTGGAAGCACATCTATTAATGCTTCAGCAACCATTGATTGAGAAAGAAAAGGTTCCGCAGTTTCTTTTAATGCTTGACCTATAACATTTGCCGTAATTACTGGTACAGATTGATCTAATTTATTTCCAGTTCCTATAGCATTCATAGCACCGTTAAAAGCTCTCACAAGAGTGTCATAAGGATTAGAAGTGCTCCAATTTATATACTCTATATTGCCTTCTTCATCTTTCCCTGTAGGAATTAACGTAGCATTTTTTTCCCAGTCTGCAGCAAAGGAACGTTGATAAGCCTTCATCTCATCTCTACCAACACCAGACAGCTTATAAGCAAGAGTTGCTAAAGTAGGAGTAAGAACACCAAAAGTTGTTATAGCCCCAGTTAATCTTCTAATTCCAATTTTTCTTACTCCAGGTATTTCTGAAGCAAACTCATCTAAACCTTGTTTAAGTGTGTTGAATCCTGTTCTATAAATCTCATATGGAAAAGTTATAAAGTTACCAACAGGAAGTTTTCTTGCGGCTCTAATAATTTCAGGAGCTTTGTTGTAGTTTGGAACAGTTTCTCTGACAATTGAAGCAGCACGATCTTTAATTAAGTTTTTAATTACAAGGTCAGGATTAGAGGAATTAAGAGCACTACGTTGCATTGCTTTTTCTACGTCAGTAAGATTAGAGGTTAAGTACTTAACTTTATCTTCCATACTTAATGAGTCTAAAGCATTTCTTAATTTGTTTTGTTCAAATGTATAATTGTAAATTTTCCAAAGATCATCTGAGGCAGTGTATACATCTTCTGCTTTTTTTAAAACTGCCGCACCTTTTTTAACAGCTTTTATGTCAGTTATTTTTTTACCAAAAAGACCTTCTACTGCACTACTAGCATTTGATTCTCTATACCCAGCACCCTTTCTAAGCATGTCTTGTATCTCACGTACTTCGGCTTGAGTTCCCAAAACACCTCGCCTGTTCATGTCTGCCAGCTCTTCTAACAGTTCATCTGTAGGCCTAGAACTAAGATCAGCTAAAACTAATCTAAGAGAATCATATAAGTTTGCCCCTTTACCTATATTTCCTTGAGCGGCAGCAAACAAACTTGCACTTAAAAGATTTCTTACTTGGGTTACCGGAGATAAAATTGTTTTACTATATTGAGAACCAGCTTTAACTTTTAAAAACCCTCCCCAAGCACTTAATGCCATTTGATTAATAACATCATCTGGAGCTAAAATGGAGTTTGTTAAATTTTTATATACTGTTTCAGGTACAACGTATCCGTATAAGCTACCCCACCCAGATCTGTTTAAAGTTTCTTCCACGCCTTCTGCAGCGCCTTCTCCCAGTAAGGTACTTCTTCCATTTTTTCCTCCTAACTGAACGTAATCTCCTGAGTCTAACATTTCTTTTAATTGGGTCTGATTTAATTTTGTGGGATTAATAAAAAGTTTTCCAATACCTTCGTCATTATCTGCAAGAAATTTAGTTTTTCCAAAGAAGTCATCAACAGCTTTAAACTCAGCTAAGTCTGCAACAGTTCCAAGGTAAGCATCTCTAGGATCATCCACCTCCCCTAAAAATTTTCTTAGTTGTGGAGGCAACGTTTGTTTTTCTAAAAACATTTTTGTATTTAATCTTTCAGAGGCTACTCTACCACCAGAGGTAGCACCTCTGTTTTTAACTTTGTATCTTCGAAGAAAGTTTTCTCTTGCTATTCTTGCAGCTTCATCTGTTACAGAAGCACCTACAGTTGCTCTTCCATTATTTATAGTTACACCAATTCTAGTTGCAACATTAGCATTTAAATCTTGAGGAGAAGACTTCAACACTTTGTTTAATTCAGATTCTGTAAAATCTTTGTTTGTTTTAAAAAAGTCATCAGCTATTTTTGTAGTCTTTGCATCTGGAGTATATTTTGCATCTTCAAAAACTCTGTAACGTCTTCGTAAATAAGTTCCTAAGTTATCTTCAATAACATCTTTAATACTTTTTCCTGTAGTTTTATTTATAAAATCATTGTCCCTTAAAAAATTACTATTCTTTATATCAGTACTTAAAGTATCAACATGGTTTCTCATAGCTTTAACATCTGCCCTAATTTCTTTTGGAAGACTGTTAATAAAGTTTTGACTGGTGCTGTTTGACGTTTTGGGTGTTTGTGTAACTGATTGTGGTGGAGGAGATAACAAACGCTGACCTGCTTTTGGTGTTCTTTTTTTAAGAGGATTTGTTAAATAGTCGTTAATTTGATTTAATATTTCTGATTTACGAACAGCAGTTTCTGATGGTGAAAGATTTTTTAAAACAGAATCTAAATTTTTATTAAGTCTATTAAGAGTAGTCTCAGCTTTATCTATATGAGGTTTAATTCTAGAGGAAGTTAAAAGTTTTTCCGTTGCAATTGCATCTGGTAACAGACCTCTGTATCTTGTAGTCCCAATTAGATCTACAAATATTTTTTGACCTCCACTAAGTTCTTGAGAGGATCCTGGCATAGCAGTAGTCCGGCGAGTTTCAAGATCGTCTAACTTTTGAATTAATTGTTTGGGGTACTTTGTTATTCCTTTAATAAGTCCTTGCCCTGTTGCAGTCTGTGCACCTGCTTTTATAGCAGGGGCTACTGCTTTTTGTCCTACTAAACCAGTACCTCTTAACCCAAGTTCTGCTATTGATCCAATGGCCGCTGCTTCTGCACCAAACTTTAACCTGTTTTTTACACGTCTTAATGCTTCTGCTCTTCCTTCTAATCCAATAGTCTTATCTGTTTGAGTAATACCTCCCTCAAAAAAATCTCCTATGCTTGTCGTTCCATCAGAAGAAACTATTACATCAGCAATACCAGCCGCCCCTATTTCTTTAAGAGCTAAACCAAAACGTTCAGATTTAGTTAAAGGAACATCTTTTAAACCTTTAGCCGCTCTCTTTGCTTTGGACGCTTTGTTAACAAGACTTATTCCTTTTCCAGCGGGAAGTACAAATTGTGTTACAACTTCTGCTCCTCCGCCTACTATACCAACAGGATCTAACCCTGCATAATCTCTAATAGCTTCTGCTCCCTCAGTCACTTTTGAAGAAAGATCTGTGTCAAGAGCTATGTCCACGGGTAGAGCAGCAAGCTCTCCAATACCTTGACCAATTCCAACAAGACCACTCATTACGCCTTCTTGAAATTCGTTTAACACTCCTTCGCTTTCAGCAGTGTTACGAATACCTCTGTCAGTAGTGTCTGTTTGATTTACAGGTATTGGAACAAAAGATTCAGTTACGACTTCTTTTTCTACAGGTATTGGAACAAAAGATGCTTCGTCTGCCATGTTTGGCTCTTATCCTTGAACGTTAAATTCTTCACCATTAAAAGTGTATGTTGTTTTTCCAGCGGCTTTTGCTGCGTTGTTAGCAGCAACATGTCCTTTTGTATCTACTGGTGCCTGTGTGCTACTAGATGGTGGTTGTGTACCACCTCCGTGTATACCTTGGAATTGTGTTCCAACTAATTGTTGAGGTGTATAAGAACTTACTATGGTCTGCAAGGCAGTTAAGTTTGCATATTCTGCTTGAGTCATTTCAGTTCCATCATCTCTTTGTAAATTAGCTGATGTATCTGCTAGAGCAGCCTTATAAATATCTTGATATGCATCTAATGGAGGACGGTAGTTTCTTGCTTCAGGAGCAGTTGCCTTTGCCGCTGCTATAGCCGCAAGTCTAGCGGCTTCCGTTTTCTTGGCTTCTCCTAGTCCTAAAAGAACTGCTTTAGATATACGTTCGCCTACACTATTTGGACCTGCTATTGCACCACCTATAGAGGCTTGCATAATTTTTTGATTTAATTCATTGATGGTAGCGTTTTTAGGTACTGGTTCTCCAGTCACATATTCTGCCGTTTCTTCTAATCCTTTTTTAGTATTCGGAGCTCCAACAGCATTTGTTATTGTATCAGATACAACTTTTGGCGGACTGTTTTGATCATAGGCAGAAGCAATAGCAGCTAACTTTCCTTCTGCTACAGCATCCCCACCAAGTCCAGCTTGAATAGATGCAAGCGCATTATTTGCTTCTGGATTTGCTAACATGGATATTCCATAACCTAATCCTTCAGCAAGTTTAGAACCTTTTGTTTTTTGTTTTTGAGTCAATGGTGCTTTACCAATATCAATTGGACCACCTATCGCCATGTTCTTTTGAGGAGCCATTG
>JGI24003J15210_10001047_pt1 | contig 12018 bp, 16 predicted proteins | sample LinPmetageLP28_FD_15210 | JGI IMG/M metagenome (IMG submission 15210)
ATCTCTGCCGTTGAGGTTAATAGTTCTATCTTCATTTAGAAGGTCAACCACCCAGGGTGTATTCTCATTTACTTTAATAGTCATTTGCTCACCTCCTCTATAGCTTTAGCTACATTTCTAGTTTCTCTACTCGCAACCTCATAAGCTTGTTTTAAGAACTGAGTTTTAGTCTTACTACTAGCATTAGTATGTAGACCTATATGGTCTCTTACATCTTCCGCACTTATTGGGATAGTATAATTTCCGTCTTCATCTCTTCTTAAAAGATTGCGGTCAACTCCCAATAGTTTCATACGAGTGTAAAAGTCCTCCCAATTTTTTTCTGTAATTGAATTCATACCTATCGACATCGTTATCCAAATAAGACTGTTTAACACATCGGGCATTTTTCCCATCGGCTCTCCGTCTTTATCAAAGGTTCCGTCAGGTTCCCAGGTTGTTGTTTTTACTTTTCTGTAATCGTAATTTAAAGGCATATTTTTTCTCCGTAATTATAGGGTTGCACCTTGCTACCCCTTGATACGAATTATACTACCTATTTAATACAAATAGTAGTCCTAAATTAATTACGCCTGGTAACTACCTGGTTCACCTGGGCCCAGGGTAAATATAATTTCTACTTCTATTATCTATCTATAGCCTATTCGGTTCAGTCTAACTTCTATTATCTATAACCCGAACCCGAAAAACCCGATATTCTAATTTCAATATATAACCCGACACCCGACACCCGACAACCTCGCAAAAAAACAAAAACCCGAACCCGAACCCGACCGCCTTTTTTATTCAATCTGAGAATTACCATTTGTTTTAGATACAACAGAGGGGCAGACAGGATAGATGCTATTTTTATAGCGTGCTATCCCCTTAAAAGAATTTCTATAATCTTAATTGTTTACTTATTGCTTAAATAAAAAGTATACATTTGGTGAAAAAAGGACTAGAATAGAGACTGTTTTAACTAATACGGAGAATAAACAAATGAACGATAATATAACTTTAAAAGAACCAAATACTAAAGATTTTAATTTAGCATTTGATAACTTTTACAACGCTAATCCAACCTTAAAGAATGAACCAATGATGTATATGTGTACTTCTAACGGGTACGATTATTTTAAGCATTCTGTTACTAGAGAGAATTACAAAGCTATAGAAGGAGGTAAATAATGAAATTACATCATACCGCTTACAAAAAGAACTATAAAAAATACATCTTAGAATGTTTAAAAACTGAGGATATTTTTATAGACAAGCAACCAACAGACGAAGAACTAATTGATTATTTATTTGATAGGTTCAATTCTGAATATGGTTGGAGTATAGAAAGACAAGGCAAGCAAAAAGCCTTAACGGATTGGCTACAAGGTTTAGCAATTCGCATTCCTTTCTACTATGAAGATATTATTGATCTAGCCATTGAAATGGGTTCTATTGATGAGAACCCTAACGAGAAACTAAAAGAGAGAGTGTGTGAAAATTATTGGTCTTTTATGGCTAATGCTATTCTTTCCTTTGAACCAAAAAATAAAGAGGTGGCTTGATGACTATTAAATATATAGCCATAACAAAAGAATGGTTTGATAAGGTAAACGGAAACTCTTATTTTTCCGTACAAATTGAAGATATTGAAAAAGATATAATATATAAATTACCCTTTCAATATGGTTATGGCAGTCAATCAGAATTTACTATTAAAGAATTTTTAGGATTGAAAGGTTTCAATTCAGATTTACCGATTAAATTTATTAAGATAGAAAATTGTTTAAAAAAAGAAGTGAATGAGCATGGCAAACAAGTAGCTTAAAAACTCTTTAAGAACAGAAACCCTCGAAGCAACTCGGGGGTTTTTTTTGTCTGTAAATAGGGACTCTATTAAATCGGGATTTGTCGGAAGTCGGACGAATGGGAAACAATCGGCACACCATTTTTTAGTTAGGTACTTAGACAAAGAGAGTTTAGACAATGTAATGAATATTCAAACAAGCATATCTCAACAAAGCATATTTTACTTGTAAGGGTACCCATATTCAGCTTATAATTTTTTTGTTACAGGTAGAAAATATACTTTGTTCAATGTTTCTCCACGTTAAGTTGAAATTTTATCTATCTGTAACAACTTTAAAAATGAGAAAAAAATTTTTTCAATATAATTTAGACTTTTCACTTTTTTCAATGAAAGGGGGTAGATAGTGGCAATAGGCGATCAAACTTTTGATAATGATTATTCATTTTTAAATTTACCTGGACAAGTTCAAGAAGTTATAAATCCAACAAATGTTAATCAAGATTACTTACCTGTAAATAGAAATTTATCTTTGAATGAATATATTTCCAATACAAATTTACCTAGCAACGTAAACGCTAATACAATCGAACCCCTAATTACCTATAATCAACCAACGCCAATTTCGTCCCAAGAAATTTTTCAAAATAATTTAGGTGGCGGTTTTANTCCTTATGGGCCTAACAATCCTGAACCTGCGCCAACGCCTCCTAGACTATATCGTGGCAACCCTATTGATCGCGGTATTGATCCAAATGCTTATAGCCCAAAAGCCGATCCTACAAATCCACAATATAATCCAGAGGCTTATGATGCTGACGGTAAGCCCATACCTGGTTATATGCCCTATGAAGGTTATACCCCAGTAGATGATATTCCTGCATTTAAAACTGAATATAGAAATGGGTTTCCAACGCAGGTTCCTATAAACCGTATTAACTATGACCCCAATGATATGGGCGGCAGAAGTATAATGGATGGCAATATAATGGATATAGCTCCAGTTTCTGAACAGGTTGATGATGCTGAAAACTTAATTGGAGAACCAGTATCTCCAGTTTTTGAACCAGAACGAGTTGGAGGCCCCGCCACTAAAATTGCAATCCCAACCCCAGATTCAACCCCAGAAGAACTTACGTTTAATTTCGATGATCCGAACGCACCAAATTACACGCCTATTTTTACAGGCTTGCCTGATTTTGATACTAAAGGGTCAAAAACTTACAATGCAATGGCTAATATGAAATATCTTGGTAGCGGTATGGATTTACCAAATACTGGCGATATAGTACAAGGCTATAGATATATGGGCGGAGATGTTGGCGCAATAGATAGTTGGGAAAAATATGATCCTAATAAATCTTACGCACCTATCGGCAGTAGTAGCGGTACGGCTGGCTACAGTATGTTTAAAGACGGTGGCGAAGTTAATGAAATTCAGATACTATTGAAGAAATTGAGGTAAAAGTATGAATAGAACGGGTATTGAATCTTTAATGATGGCAAAGGGTGGAGAGGTTTTTCCAGACTTAACAGGAGACGGTAAAGTAACGCAAGCAGATATACTAAAAGGCAGGGGTGTGTACGCAGCAGGTGATGAAGTGCAAGGAATGATGCCCGCTGATGTTTCACGTGAAACCAACCCTGATGAAGTAGCTGCAGCGTTGAGTTCATTAGAAAAAGTTAAACCTGAAACTGATATGATTAATGAAATCGTCGGTAAAATGGTCGAAATGTTAGAGGCAGGCGCTTCTGAAGAAGAAATTATTGCGATGTTAGGGCAAATGGGCTTAGATCAAGAAGACATACAAACTGCTTTTGAAATTGTTGCGGAAATGGTTAATATGGAAAAGCAAGATCCAATTGGCTCTGAATTAAATCAAATGATGTAATGGCTGCACCTATAATTTTAACAGCCGCTCGTTTAGCACCACTTATTGCTAAGTTGGTACAAAAAGCAAAAATATACAAAAAAACCAAAGACCCAAAATTACAGCAACAAATACAGTTAGATGCTGACGATTTAACAACTCAAGCAAAAAATGGTATGGCGGTAAGAAGTGACGCAGTAAGTGCCAAAATTTTAAAAGAAAAAGACGATCTTAGTAATTCTGTAATACAAATAAAAAAAATTATTAAAGATTTAAACTTCCCGCGTGGTGGTAAAAAAGCAGAACAATTAAAATCTTTAGAAAAATTAAGTAATAAAACATACCCACCTAGTTCCAAAGACGTTTTTTGATGAACCTTTCTAGGTTGACAGAAACAGAGTTGAAAGAAGCTCTGATGTTAAAAGAAAAATTAGACAACTACGCCGTTCAAGAAAAATGCCAAGCTAGTTTTTTAAACTACGTTGAAAATATTTGGCCTGAGTTTATCTGCGGACGCCACCATAAAATATTTGCTAAAAAACTTCAAGAAGTAGCCGAGGGTAAATGCAAGCGATTAATTGTTAATATGCCACCTCGTCATACTAAGTCTGAATTTGCTTCTACTTTTTTTCCGTCTTACATTATGGGACTCAAACCCAAGATGAAGATAATGCAAACTACGCATACAGGGGAACTAGCCGTACGATTTGGTCGTAAAGTGCGTAACTTGATGGATCAAGAAGAATACAAAAAAATATTTCCTGAAGTCAAACTCCAATCCGATAACAAATCAGCAGGACGTTGGGAGACTAATAAAGGCGGTGAGTATTTTGCTGCGGGTGTAGGTGGAGCGGTAACAGGAAGGGGTGCGGATTTATTGATTATTGATGATCCACATTCTGAGCAAGATGCCCTTAGTCCAACGGCTTTGGAATCAGCTTACGAGTGGTACACCTCTGGACCACGCCAACGTTTACAACCAAACGGTGCCATCGTTATTGTTATGACGCGATGGAGTGCAATTGATTTAACTGCCAAGTTATTAGAGTCGCAAAAAGAACCCCTAGCCGATCAATGGGAAGTAATAGAGTTTCCAGCTATATTTCCAGAAACAGAAAAACCACTCTGGCCTGAGTTCTGGCCTCAAGATGAATTGCTTAAAGTAAAAGCATCTCTACCTGGTATGAAATGGAATGCGCAATGGATGCAAAACCCTACCGCTGAAGAGGGTTCTATTATCAAACGCGAATGGTGGCAACGTTGGGAAAACGATAATTTGCCAAACGTAGATTATATTATGCAATCTTACGATACCGCTTTTTCTAAAAAAGAATCAGCAGATTTTTCAGCTATATCCACGTGGGGTGTATTTAGAAATGAAGATTCAGGTACCGACTGTATTATTCTTTTGGATTGTCAAAAAGGGCGTTGGGATTTTCCTGAACTCAAAGAGATAGCCATGCGTGAGTACAATTACTGGGAAACAGATATGGTATTGATTGAAGCCAAAGCATCTGGCACACCTTTAACTCAAGAGTTGCGACGTATGGGTATTCCTGTAGTAAATTATTCGCCTAGTCGTGGTCACGATAAAACCACGCGTATGCACTCAGTCGCACCAATCTTTGAATCAGAAATGGTGTATGCACCAAAACGTATGTTTGCTGAAGATATGATAGAAGAATGTGCATCTTTTCCATTTGGAGCGCACGATGATTTATGTGATACTATGACGCAAGCCATTATGCGTTTTCGTGAGGGTGGCTTTTTAAGTCTAAATTCAGATTACGAAGATGAGGACAGAGGCGTAAGACAAAGGGTTTATTATTAATGGCAATTGAAAGACAAACACCAGATCCAGTAACTGCAACTCCAGAAGAGTTGGATATGACTACCGCGCAAGATACTGATGATTTAGACAACGAAATTATCGAAGTGTTGGAAGGACTACAAGAGTCTGATGTAGAAATGCAAGAAGACGGTTCAGCACTTTTAGGTCCAGAACCAGAAATGCAAATGAGTTCTGAGTTTGATGAAAACTTAGCCGATATTATTTCTGATAGCGAATTAAATCGTATCTATATTAGTTTGACAGGTTCTATAGACGATGACCGATCAGCTCGAGAAGATTGGGAAAAAACCTATACCGATGGCTTAAAATATTTGGGTATGAAGTTTGATGAAACTCGCTCAGAACCCTTCGAAGGTGCTTCAGGTGTAACCCACCCGTTACTAGGCGAAGCCGTTACCCAATTTCAAGCGCAGGCTTATAAAGAATTATTACCCGCAGGTGGTCCTGTTAAAACTCAAGTCGTAGGTGCTTACGATTCTGCTATGGAAGAACAAGCGCAACGTGTACGCGAGTTTATGAATTATGAAATTCTTCATGTAATGGATGAATACGATGAAGACTTAGATCAAATGCTTTTTTATCTACCATTAGCAGGTTCTGCATTTAAAAAAGTATATTACGATGAAAACTTGCAACGTCCTGTTTCTAAGTTTGTAGCACCTGAAGATTTAATCGTACCTTATTACACTACTGATTTAGAATCTTGCCCACGCATCACCCATGTAATTAAAATGCCAGAAAATGACGTGCGCAAATTACAAGCAATAGGTTTTTACAAAAAATTTGATATGCAACCAGGCGAAGAAGCCGATCAATATTCATCACTCGATACGGAGAAAGAGAAGCTCGAAGGCATACAAACCACTTCTGATAGTGATGAAGTATGTCTTTTGTATGAAGTGCATTGTAATTTAGATCTTGAAGGATTTGAAGATGTTGGCGAAGACGGTGAAGAAACTGGCGTTAAACTACCTTATATTGTAACTATAGATTCCAATACCGAAACGGTGTTATCAATTAGACGTAATTTTAAAGCCGATGACCCCATGCGCAATAAAACAGAATACTTTGTGCATTTTAAATTTTTACCAGGTTTAGGTTTTTATGGATTTGGCTTAACTCACATGATTGGTGGATTATCTAAAGCCTCCACATCTATTCTTCGTCAATTAATAGATGCTGGTACCCTTTCTAATTTACCTGCTGGTTTCAAGACTCGAGGCATTCGCATTCGAAACGAGGACGAACCAATTCAACCTGGCGAGTTTAGAGATGTAGATGCACCAGCAGGTTCTTTGCGAGATGCTATACAACCATTACCATTTAAAGAACCAAGTGCTACTTTGTTAAATTTATTAGGTTTATTAGTTTCATCAGGTCAAAAATTTGCATCTATTGCAGAAATAGCTGTTGGCGAAGGCAATTCTCAAGCACCTGTTGGCACGACGTTAGCATTAATGGAGAAATCTACTAAAGTATTGAGTGCTATTCACAAACGTTTACACAATGCACAGAAAAAAGAATTTGGCTTATTGGCAAATATTTTTGCACAAAGCTTACCGCCTGTTTATCCTTATCAAATTGCAGGTGGTCAAAATGAAATTAAACAAAGCGACTTTGATGGCAGAATAGATATATTTCCTGTTAGTAACCCAGACATTTTTTCAACAAGCCAACGTATTGTTATGGCTCAAGAAATGATGCAGTTGGTACAATCTAACCCACAGATTCATGGCCCAGGCGGTGTCTACGAAGCTTACAAAAGAATGTACGCATCTTTAGGTGTGGATAATATTGATGCTTTATTATTACCTCCGCCTCCAGGAGAGCCATCGCCAATAGAAGCAGGTATGGAAAATAGTCAATTGTTAATGGGTCAACCTGCGCAAGCTTTCCCGCAACAAAATCACGATGCTCATATTGCAGCTCACGTGACGTTATTAAACTTGCAACCTGTACAAACCAACGCGCAAGTTCAAGCCAATGTTATTTCTCATATCATGCAACATTTACAATTGAAAGCTGATGGCGCTGCGCAACAACAAATGCCACCAGAAGCCATGCAACAATATCAACAGTTGCAACAGCAAGCGCAACAAGCTACACCTGTTGAAGCGCAACAATTAAACGATCAGGCTAACGATCTTTTAGCGCAATTTAGCGCACCAATTATGTCTGAATTAATGGTTCAGTTCTCACAACAAATTGGCACGCCACCAGAAGAAGATCCTTTAGTAACTATAAGAAAACAAGAATTAGCTTTAAAAGGTCAACAACTCAATCAAGAACAAGAGCAATTTAAAATACGTGAACAACAACGTCAGCTAGATCAATCGCAACAAGATAAAATAGATCGAGAACGTATTGGCGCGCAACGTGATATTGCAATTATGAAAGATGAAACTACAAAAGATAGACTCGATCAACAAAAAGAACTAAAATTAATTGATATAGGACTTAAACAATTATAATTATGATTAAATCAACAAAAATAAATGAACAGAAGACACCTAAGACTTTAGACGGTAAACAATCTTATTCCAATAAAGGAACGCTTGTTACTAAAAAAAGTAAATCTTTTGATGCCAGCACTAAAGCCACTCCAGGTACAGGTAAAGGCAAATCAAGAGGTATGGGCGCTGCCGAATTTGGCGGTAAGTTTTCTGGTATTTATTAATGGATCCTCTTTGGTTAGTTGAATCTCTAAGAAAGCTTATTGATGCAAAAAAATTAGATTTAGAAAATTTAATTATGAATGGCGCCAAAGACTATGATGAATACAACTATCTACGTGGTCGTTACAATTCCCTCGAGGACGTAGAATCAGAAATTAGGGATTTGCTAAAAAGAATAGGTGAAAACGATGAACAAGGTGATCCTACCTGAACATATCGCAAGAGAAGTAGAAGAAGAAATAAAAGAAGAAAAGAAGAAAGAAGTAGTTGAAAAAACTAATCCAGAAATAGAAGAGGCTTATGTCAAAACAGATAATCGTGTTTTAGACCCAACTCTTTTAGACAAATCATTTGTAGAACGTATGCCTCAACCTTCAGGTTGGCGAATGTTAATTCTACCTTACAAGGGCAAAGCCGTTACCAAAGGTGGTATTGTCTTGGCTAAAGAAACAATAGATAGAGAATCTCTAGCAACAGTTGTTGCTTATGTCGTTAAGATGGGTCCTTTATGTTATTCCGATCAGAATAAATTTGGCAAAACACCCTGGTGCCAAGAAAAACAATGGGTATTAATTGGCAGATATGCAGGCGCTAGGTTTAAACTTGGCGATGATGCAGAATGTCGTATTATCAACGATGACGAAGTCATTGCAACAATAGATGACCCTGACGATATTGTCAGTGTTTAACATGAGGAGGAATCATGCCAGAATCTGAAAAAGTTGAAGCAACCGAAGAACAAGCTCCAGAGCTTACCGAAGTTGTAGAGCTAGACGAAGAAAATAAAGAAGAATCAGAATTAGAATCTGTTCCTATAGAAAATATTTCAGAAGAAGCTGAAATAGAAGCTCAAGAACAAGATGAATTAGAGGACTATTCTAAAAATGTTAAGAAACGTATTTCTACGTTGACTAAGAAAATGCGTGAACAAGAACGCGCTGCTGAGTCTGCTTATGAATATGCTCGAAATTTACAAGCTGAAAACAATGCTTTAAAACAAAGTTCTAGCAAAATAAATGAAAACTATCAGTCTGAAGCTGAAAACCGATTAAAAGCGCAACGCGCTCAAGCTAATTCAGTTTTAAAATCAGCTTATCAAGAACAAGATTGGGATAAAGTAACTAAAGCTCAAGACATACTTGATAAAATTACTGTTGAAGAAAGTAAATTGGCCAATACTAAAATGTCAATTAGACCTCAAGAAGAATATCAAACTTATCAACAGCCAAATCAAAATATAGAATCTCAAGTACCAAATCAACCAGTTGTTAATCCTGATCCTGAAGCAGAATCATGGGCTAAAAAAAATGAATGGTTTGGTGAAGATGAAGCAATGACTTTAGTAGCTTTTAACATACATAAAAATTTAATTGAAAATGAAGGATTTGATGTTAAAGATCCTTCATACTATACTGAAATAGATAAACGTATTAGAACTGAGTTTCCACACAAGTTTAACGATGGTGGAGAGGTTCAATCAAAAGGTAGATTACAGCAAACTGTAGCTCCTGCTGGTAGAAGTGAAAGTTCTGGACGCAAACGACAGGTAAAACTCTCTAAGAGTGAAGTCGAAATGGCTCGTCGTTTGAATGTACCATTAAAAGAATATGCTAAACATATAAAGAGGTAAGCAAATGACAGATAAAAAAGAATTAAACGAATCAATAGATGCGCAAGCATCAACTGAAAACAGAACACCACGTTCTGCTGAAACTCGAGCTAAAGATACTGCTCGCAAACCTTGGCGTCCCCCATCTATGTTGGAGACACCACCTGCACCTGAAGGATATTCCTACAGGTGGATTAGAGCTGAAATCGTTGGACAGGAAGATAGAAAAAATGTGACTTCTAGGCTTAGAGAAGGTTTCGACCTTGTTAAAGCTGAAGAGTTAAATGGCTTCGAACTTCCCACGCTTGACGATGGCAGGCACGCAGGTGTGGTATCCGTGGGTGGTTTGCTATTGGCTAAGATACCTGATGAAACGCGACAAGAAAGAAACGCCTACTTTCAAGGACGTGCGCAAACGCAACAAGATGCGGTTGACAATGATTTAATGCAGGAATCTGATCCAGCCTCTCCGATTTTAAGACCAGAGAGAAAAACAAGCGTAACTTTTGGTGGTGGTAATCGTGAATAATGATTATTGCTATTTTATAACTAAATAAATAGGAAATGTATTATGTCAAATAATGATGCAGCTTTCGGTTTAAGAACAGTTGGCAAATTAGGTTCGAGTCCTCAGAATGGTGGGACTACAGGATATAAATTGCTAACTGGGACAACTGGGGCAATATTTTCAGGAGATCCAGTAAAAATGGTATCCACAGGTGGGATTGCAGTAGCAGCGGCAGGTGATACTTTATTGGGTGTCTTTAGAGGTGTGCAGTACACAGATAGTAGTGGAGAAGTAATTTTTTCATCACACTATGTAACTGCCACAGCAGCAGATGATATGGTTGCAATGGTAGAGGACGATCCAGATTCACTTTTCGAAGTGCAATGTGACGGCTCTATGGCAACTACAGCAATTGGTAACAATGCGGATATGGCAACATATGCTGCAGGATCTACTAAAACTGGTATGTCAGCAGTAGAGATTTCTTCTACTACTGGTACTGGTACTGCGCAATTTAGAATTGTTGGGTTCTCACAAGATCCTTCCAATTCTACAACGGGTTCCGCAAACATTAATGTTGTGGTTAAAATTAACGAGCATTTCTATGCTACAGCTTCAGGAGTTTAATAATGGCGATTAATAGAGCGCAATTAGCGAAAGAACTAGAGCCAGGGTTAAATGCCCTATTTGGAATGGAATACTCAAGGTATGAAGCTGAACACAGTGAAATTTTTGATACAGAATCTTCTGACAGAGCGTTTGAAGAAGAAGTATTAATTTCTGGGTTTGCTAACGCTGAAGTAAAAACTGAAGGAAGTGGTGTCAGATTTGACAACGCTAACGAAGGATATACTTCTCGTTACACTCACGAAACTGTTGCTTTGGCATTTGCCTTAACAGAAGAAGCTGTTGAAGATAATCTTTATGATCGTTTAGGTGCTAGATACACTAAAGCGTTAGCAAGATCTATGGCCAACACAAAGCAAATTAAAGCTGCTGCTGTATTGAACAATGCGTTCGCTACAACAGGTGGTGACGGTAAAGTGCTTATAGCTACAGATCACCCTCTGGGTGGCGGTGGTTCATTAGCAAACCGTGCAACTACTATGGCAGATTTAAACGAAACTTCATTAGAAGATGCGTTGATAAATATATCAACGTTTACTGATGACAGAGGTTTAGTTATTGCTTTGAGAGGAATGAAACTAATTGTTCCACCTCAACTTCAATTTGTTGCTGACAGATTACTACAAACTCCAGGGCGAGTAGGAACTTCTGATAACGACATTAACTCCATTAAAAACATGGGAATGTTACCTGATGGTTACGTAGTAAATCACTACTTAACTGATACAGATGCTTTCTTTATCAAGACTGATTGTCCTGATGGATTTAAGCACTTCGAAAGATCACCAATGTCTACGGCATTAGAGGGAGACTTCGATACTGGTAACATGCGATACAAAGCTAGAGAAAGATATTCTTTTGGATATTCTAACTTTAGAGCTGTATACGGTTCTCAAGGAGCGTAAGTTCACAAAGAAAGAAAGGGAGCTTCGGCTCCCTTTTTTTGTTCATTTTTATTAATATCTGTTATACAATCAAAAGCACTAGGATTATTTTTAATTGTTTTATCAACTGACCTAGCAGACAAGCCAAGATGATAAAACTTATTTCCCGAGGAGGAAATTATGGCAAATTCAACTTTTAGTGGACC
>JGI24003J15210_10001048_pt1 | contig 12007 bp, 14 predicted proteins | sample LinPmetageLP28_FD_15210 | JGI IMG/M metagenome (IMG submission 15210)
GTTCCTCTAACGTTTCTAGTTATTCCGGTTAAAGTATTTGTTGCTGTATTTACCCCTGTGTAAGAAATTTCTTCTGTGCCTACTTGTATAAAATTAGTTCCTGTTGTTGGAAAATTTAATACAGATGTTAAAATAATACTAGTTCCAGTTCCACCTGTTCCTGCTGAGTTAGCAGATAATGATCCGTTTAAAGTTGTTGTTTGTGGAGCTGTTGATGTTCCACCATATTGAGATATACCCCATCCAAAAACTCCAACTTGTTCTGCTGGACCTACGTGATAGTATTGAAAAAAAGTTATACCTCCAGACGTAGTAGCACCTGACCCTGTTTCATTAGAAGGCATTGTAATAGTAATAGTTGTTGAATTTGGTGCACTGGTTACCATAAATTTTTTATCAGCAAAATCTGTTGCACCAAAATTAGAATTAGTTATTGCACTGAATGTAGATGATTCACCAAATAAAATAATGTCTCCTTCTTGAAAACTGTGATTAGTTCCAAATGAAATTGTAACGGTTGGTGATCCGTTAGTCGTGCTAAATGCACTGGTAATAGCTGTGCCTAATGGATTAACTAAAGGATGTATGTCGTAGTAAACTTCTCCTGAATACGCATATAAAATTCTATTGGTTCCAATAATAGCATATTTAATACCTGCATTATTAACCATGTGGTGTAAACTACGAGCAGAACCAGTTAACTTACTAGCACCTAATTGATTCCAACCCCCAATTTTTTCAGGTGTTCCATATCTGAAACGAACATTTGTTCCTCCTGTCCACTGAGATTCAGCTCCGGTAGATGTAACTTGTTTGTTAAAACCTGGTAAAAACCCTAATTTTTGTAGCATAGTATAGCACTATATATTGAGATTTATTTAAAATCTAGTTGTAATTTCTTTGATTATATCACTGTAATCGTAGCTACTAATTTCATAATCTACTTTGTGTGGCTTCTCAAAAACCTTGTTTGTATCATCATAACGCCCAAATTCAATAGTATTCATAAAAATTTTTATATCATAGAAATTTCTAAATTGATCATAAGGACAAACAAAATCTACAACACAATGTTTCTTTGTCATATTACACAGCTTTTCCATACGTATTACCTGGTCAATCCTATTTTGTTCTGTAAATTTTTTTTCATTAAACATGTCTCTAACAACATCTCCATTAAAACGAGCAACATCTTTTTCCTTACACAAGTTAGATGCAAAAGTGCTTTTACCAGACCCAGGTAAACCGAATATTAATATATTCATGTTAGTTATTTTTTAAACCAGTTAGGTAGTCCTAGATGAGGACGTTTATCAAACAAATTGTCTTTAGACCCTTTTGTTTTTTTATTGTTATAATGCAAAAACACTTGGACACAGTCTTGTCCTTTAAATATATCTCTCCAATGTTCTAGATCACAACCAGAATAGACTAACATATCCCCTGGTTTTAAAATTACTTTAATACCTTTTTTATTTAATTCTCCTGAAGGTTCTAAATAGATTGGCCAATCATCACCACCAAGATTCATGGTAGTAGATATTTCACAACTAAATCTATCTTTGTGTCTTTTTAATTTATCTCCTTTTTTATAAACTCTTGCATAAGTATAAGCTGGGTTTAGTTTTAACTGTGTATGTTTTTCCATAATAGGTTGGCACTTTAACATTAAAGTTTCCATAGCAATATCAGCATAGCAAGCATAGGTATTTGGAACCTGCCCATTCTTATCTTCATAGAAACCCAACATAGTTTCAAAAGGAGATATATATTTTTTTTCTAAACAAGTAACAAAAACTTGTTTTTTAACTAATAGGTAATTGTATAAAAATAAAGCTAAATCCTTGTCTATAGCTTTTTTAATAATAATGTATTTATTTTTTTTAAACGACATTATTCCTGACTCCAAATGACATAATAATTCTAGGATCTATACCTATAGCGGTGTGGAGTTGGTAAGGAGCAATATGTAAAAGATCCCCTGGACCTACTATATATTCTTTGTCTTCGACTTTATACAAAGTTCTACCATAAGCTCCAATAATATATACATGATAACTGTCTCGATGAGTATTACTTCGAGTTCCTGAAATAAGAGAATAAAAAATATCTAAATCACTTTTATATTTTTTTAAATTATATTTTTTATTTAACTCGTCAAACATTTTTTTAAACCCATTATTGCTATCTTGAATATTTCTTATTTGAAAAATAGATTCTAAAATATAACTAGCATTCCATCTACTTGCAATAAAACTTTCATAATCTCCTGAAGAAAGAAGTTTAGAAATAAAATTAAAATCTATAGATTCTTCAAATTTAATAAAATTTTTTTTAAAACTCATATTCCGTAATTAAAACTAATGCTTATTCTATCTTGATTGCTTAAACTTGGTTCTACATAATGGGGTGTACCAGAAGAAAATAAAAGAAAAACTTTTTCTTTTGGTATGACTGTAAAATTACTTGAAGTATATTCATTATAATTATTTACTTTACTTGAAGTATACATCATATCACAAACAGGATCGTTTCTAGTAAAAACAATTTTACCAGAATTTTTAGGTGTTGTTATATAAAGAACACCCGATAAAACTAATCCATAATCCGCATGGGTGTGTGGTACATTAAAACAAAATTTATTATTTATGTTGTACCAATAACTACGTAATTTAATGTTGTCTTTAAGATTTAAATTTTTTGTAACTTTATCAACTTCTTTATTTAAAAACTCAAACACTTTTTGGTTATGGTTATTTATTTGATTAAAAAAATTACTTTGCCAACCTTTTCTATTACTTATTATTATTCCTTGTTTATTTTTTTTCCTTGTCTCAAGAATATGTTTTTTAAACTTAGTTAAACTAACATCACATTTCCCTTCATAAAGATATGAACTAAAAATATTTTTAAGCATCTTTTGCTATTTCTTTTGGTACGGATTGTATATTCCATTGTATAAATCTAAATGGTTCAATGGCTGCATCTATTGCAAATTCATATTCTAAATAACTTGGAAAAATAATTAAAGTACCGGGAACAGGTTTAAAATGAAGTAACCCTGTCCCACTAACAGGACCATTTAATTTTGTTTTCATTTTTAATTTAGTTGCTTTAGCCCCGGTTCTTGGTTCATGAAAAATAGGAAAAGATGTTTTGTCACTACACTTTAAAAAATAGAATCCAGATACGTGTTGGTTGGGACTAACTTGTGTAGATTGATGTCCACCTCCATTTTGGCTAAACTCCTGAACCCACATGTGGCTAAGAATAGTTTGGTATTGGTCCATGTCATAACCGTGATCATCTAAAAACTCCCAAGACTTAGCACCAATATAATTTCTAAAATCTAAAAAATTATTGTCGTTAGCTAAAGAACCAGAGTAATGCAATTGACCATAGTCATTAGTAGTTTTAAATAATTTTCTATGTTTTTTTTTAGAATCTTTGATGTATTTATCAGAAGCTTTATTTAAAGATTTAATAAAATCTGGTCTTTCTTCAGCCCAAATAGGTGTAGTAAAATAATTTTTTTTATCCATGTTTTTTAAATAAATTGTTTTCTTTCTTGTATTTTTTTAAAACTATATCAGGTATTTTTATTTTATCTACATATATTTTTTTTGTTACTTCACCTGTTCTTATTTTTGTGTGATCAGATTCATCGCTATCAACTTGATTTAAATTGTTAAATCTATGTTTATTGTAAAAAGGTATTTCTAAAAATCTATATAAATTTTTAATTGTTTTTTCAGGTTTTTTGCATAAATCTTTGTATTTAATAATTAATAAATTTTCTTTATAATGTTTTGTTAAAAAGTCTAGGGCTGCAGCTGCTTGTCCAACTCTTCCTCCAGGTTCCATTAAGGTATCGCAGTGTCTAGGTATTAGAGCATTAGGTATTTTATCGACCCTGTTCCAAGACTCTAGTATTTCTTTTAAAGGTCTAACAAGCATTACAAATTTTGCTGGTAAAAAACCATAGTGTTTCAACAAATTAAAATTTTCTAAAGTCCCCCACCTACCTTGTTCTAATATGTATTTTTGTTTATGTTTAGAGAAATAATTTCTAAAAGTATTTTTTATTACTTCATCATAATGTTTTTCATTATTTGTATATTGTTTATCTACATCAACACATTTCCAATTTTTATATTCGGGGTGTTGTTTAAAACGATCTAAAAGCCATATTATACTTGGTATAATACTATTGGGTGTTGTGTAAAACTCTGGGTTTTGATTTATAATAGATCTTAACAAAGTTGTACCACATCTAAAAGTGCCTGTTAAATAAAATATTTGTTTTGTCACTATTTATATAAGTTTCCAACGTTCCATAGGACTAACGAATATCGAGTGCCGTCAGTCACCGGCTTGACTCTATGCCAAATAAAAGAAGGAAATACAATAATAGATCCTTTAGGTAAAATTTGTTTTGCTCTTACTGCATGTTTTTCTTCATCCCTCATGTTAGGGTTATAGTTTCTAAAATCAAATTCTAGTTCTCCACCTTTATATTCAGAACCATCAGTTAACTGACACGTCACAGACAATTTTCTAATCTTACCATGCTCTGGTCCACCGGGTTGGTTAATAGGTTTATCAAAATTATCAACATGCCAATCGTAGTATTGATTTATTTTATACTGAGTAAATTGACAAGCTTGGGATCTATCCCATTGAAAATTCCAACCGGCATCTTTATTGGCACGGTGTATGTAAGGGTGTATTTCTTTATAAATCCAATCATCGTCTAACCAAGTAATACCAGAGTTTCTTTTTCTTTTTAAATCATTAAGTTCTTTTTTGTTTAAGTTTAATTTAGAGAAAGCACCTGTTCTTGCTGTGATTGTTTTTTTAGATAATCCATATTTAATAACATCATCACAAAACTTTGGGGTTAATGCTGATTTAAAATACCAGTAATTATTAGACAAATTCATAAGTAATAGTTTGAATAAAGTTTAATTTTTTTTTTTGATTGTTCGTTATGTAGTAGGTATTACTAGAAGGAAACATAATAAACATGTTGTTCTTTAATTCTATTTCCCAGCTTTTACCTTTTCTTCGATTATCGTTGTAATAAATTGTAACTATACAATCCTCAACTTCAACGCCGTATAGCATTGTGTAATCTGCTGAATTTTTTAAATCTACGAGATCTACATTCAACAAAGGAGGGCTTGTTTCTAAAGGTGTGTATGACGTTCCCCATGTATCTTTATTAAATATTCTAAGTTTATATTTTAATTTTATATGCTCTTGAATGTATGTATTTAACATATCCCAGGTTCTAGAAAAAGGAATTTTTTTATCAGTTAAATTACAATGTGAAATATAAACAGCTAATTCTTGTCTGTTTATTTCAAAACCTTTTGGCATTGATACGTTGCCAAAGTATAATGACTGCTCTGTTAATACTTTCTTTTGCATACCTATTTAATAGATATATTTTTTTTATTAAATTGTCAAGAAACGGCTGGGTCTTTAAGCAACACCCAAGTGTTATTATCTTGATCCCATTTATAAAAATAAACATTATTAGTATCAGCTTTTTGTTCTTCTGTTAATTCCGGAGCATCGCCTATTGGTGATTGCCACCTAGCTTCGGGAAGATATTTTACCCAATTTGAAAAATGTTTTATTGGCCAAAAAATATTATTAACTGGATCCCACTCTGCACCAGTTGTTGCTAAGTTTCCTCTAAAAGGAGTGCCACCTAATAAATGAGTATTAAATCTTGTGTTGTAAGAAGTTTGAATCCATAAATGCGCCGGCCAATTATTGTGTTTTTCTAAATAGGCTTGTCCCACTGATTCCGTTTCAACACCCTCATCATTTTGTGTGTCGGTATCAGTTAAAGTAAGTAAACTAAGTACTTTATTATCTTCTGTTATTTTTGCAAAGTATGCCATATGTAGTCACCCTTATATCATTTATGTATGTTTTTAGTCAAGAATTTTAATAAAGTAAATTGTTTTTTAGCAACACTGTTCCATTTTTTAACCAATCTATTTCTATCATTGTTTTCTAATGTAATATTATATAGATCAAAACCAGAAGTTGCTATATTTTTGTTTGTCTTAGAATACAAATTCATTCCTGTTGTAATATAATGTTCGCCAAAACCGCTGTTAAAGTAATCATTTTCATTTAACATATCATACCTTACAGCCATGTCTTTAAATACACTATCAGATTTTGCTAACTTTAAAAAACTTTTGTTACTTATATCTTGCCAATATTTTGTGTCTTTTCTTTGAGAAAAAGCATAGTGCTCAGAAACAAAGTCTGTAAACTTATCAAAAAATAAACCACATTTTTGATTAAAACAATCTCTATCGTATTGTGTGATAGTGTCGTGTCTTTCAAATACATCTAATAAATTTATTAAAAATTCATGTACAGATAACAAACCATTAGATTCTAGGGGTTCAATAAATCCGGCAGACAAACCAATAGCACAAACATTTTTATAAAAAATTTCATCAAAACGACCTACTCGCATTTCAATATTTTTAAATGTAGACTTGCTATAGTCGTGTCCTTTATTATCTAAATGATTTTTAAATTCTTTTAATGCTTTTTTATCCGACACATATTTGTCAGAATAAACATAGCCTGTGCCAATACGTTCCCAACTAGGTATGTTCCATACCCAACCATTCTCAATTGCTGTACAGTTAGTAAAAGGTTCTAATTGTTTTTCTTTATCTTTATAAGGAACTCTTGTCGCCCAAGCTTTATTATTAGGTAATAAGTCTGAGTAGTTTTTAAATTTAGCACCTATCTTATTCATTAAAATAGATTTAAAACCGGTGCAATCAAAATATAAATCTGCTTTGTATCCGTTTAAAGACACAATACCTTCTTTATTTGTTTTTATGTTTTTAATATCTTCAACAATATGTTTGACTCCTTTAGGTATACAGTAATTATCTTTTAACCATGTTCCAAATTTTGTAGCATCAAAATGATAAGCAGTATCTCTTTTAAAATCAAAACCATTTAATTGATTTTTTGTGTTTTTAAATATTGTGTTATTATTAACTAAAGACATATTGGGGTTAATAAAATTAGCGTAATCATTATTTTTAATTTTTTTGTCAAAATATTTTTTTACAAACCAATTTTGTTTTCCCCAAGTTAAGTTTTCTTCAAAGGGTCTTCCAAAAGGATAATGAAATCCGCCATCTTGTTTTTTATAAAAATCTTCAAAACGAATACTTAGTTTATAACTAGCGTCTGTGTGAGGCATAAAATCTTCATCTTTAATACCAAGTAAATCTAACCATTTATTGATCTGACCTAGAGTGCTTTCACCCACACCAACAGTTGGAGTATGGGGTGATTCAATTAATGTTATGTTTTTATCTGGGTACATTTTTATTAAAGTTGCAGCTGTCATCCAACCGGCAGAACCTCCCCCAAGTATTATAATGTTACTCATAATTTATATTTATATTTATTCTAATTTTTGTATCTGTTTGAGTAACAGCTTTGTGTTTTTTGTTTGAATCAAATAAAACAACAGAGTTTTCTTTTGATAAAAATTTTTTTCCAGACTCAAATTCTGTCCAACCATTATTAGTTCCTACAGAAAAAAGAGCTACCTTTATATAATCATGATCAGTATCGACATGATAACCAGATTCTGAATGTTTGTGTTGGTTTGTATATAAATTTACTTTTGCTCTATGTATTTTTTTTGCACCTAATTTTTCAGTTATTGGATATAAAACACTTTCAACTAATTTATTTCCAGAAACTTGTAATCCATCTCTAAACAACATGTGACAAAAAAAGAAATCATATTTATCCCATTTTTTTGATTTAACAGGAAGAAGGTTTTTTTGATAATAGTAAGGAAATCTAGGGTCTTCTACAATATTTTTTAAATATTTAAATTTATCTTTTGATAAAAAATTTCTTATTACTTTCATGAAATAAGATTATATTTATTTTTTTTAAAAAGTCTAGTTATTGAAATTTATATTTTATGATAACAAGTCCACTACCACCAGAACCACCGGGACCCGTAGAAGCTCCACCACCACCGCCGGTATTAGCTGTTCCACTTTGAGCAGGAAGCGGATTTACTGGGCCTAATCTTGTACCCCTGCCGCCACCGCCAGCACCTCCAGTACCTCCATCAATATTACCTTGGTGATAAGAACCACCAGCACCGCCAGAAAACCATCTTCCAGAAGAAGGACCAGGTACTCCATAACTTGGTGCGTTTGGACCAAAAAAAGCTGTAGCAAGAGGTTGACCATTTCCGCCGTTACCACCTCTACTGCCAGGAGAATTTTCACCTACTTGTCCACTAGGGCCGCCACCACCGCCGCCGCCACCAACAATTTGTGAATTGTTACCGCTTCTTCCGCCATCTTTACCTTGTGGTGGGCTTGTTGGAGGAGTATTACCACTACCACCATCTCTTCCAGCAGGAACAGAAGATGCTCCACCTCCACCTCCGGCACCACCGGGGCTTGCCGTTTGAGACGAAGGGCCTCCATAATGTTGTCCACTACCACCCGATGTAGATGTTACACCATTAAATACTGAATCAGAATTTTCACCCCCTACAGTAACAGGAAAGCTAGCTGCTGAAATTGGATTATTTCCAGCAGGACTTGGATAAGATGTTCTAAAACCGCCACCACCGCCACCGCCAACAGCTCCCCCCGTACCACCAGCAACTACTAAGTAACTTACACTTGAAGGACCAGCTAAAGGGTCTCCTGGAAAATCAGGTAGGTTTCCTGCTTGTGATACAACAAAACTACCAGGACCTGTGAAAGCATGTATTTTATAATCACCGTCAGTATGGGTAGCATTCCCACCGCTTGCTACTGTAAATTGAGGTACAGCTCTATCTCCACCACCAAATCCTAAAACTTGATAACCAAAAGATTTACCTTTTTTTGATTTTATATTTTTTGTATTCTTACCAGAGGTAAGTTTATTTTTAATATCTCTCATATCTAAATTCCTTATGCGTCGTTAGCTGCGTCAGTAGTAAAGAATAATTTAATACCAAGAACTCTTGCGTCACCTGTAAATGTATCGGCTCCGTTAGCAGCTAATCGTTCTAGTCTAAAATAACTTAGTTGATCTACTGCTGGAGAACCAGCAATTGTTACGGCACTACTTTCAGCTGTAACTTGTTGGTCTTCAACTGTTCCTATACCCGCATCTGTAATAACTATTTGAGTTCCAAATACTACATCAATAGTATCATTATCACCAACCGCTACAGCACTTAAAGTAAACATACAGTCTCCGGTATTCGTATTACTTGGAGACCAATATACTTGATAAGTCACTGTACCTTCATTCCATGATTTAGGGAAAGCCACTGTAAATTGTGCAAATTCATTGGTACCTGGGTCAAAATCTAATACTTTCATATCAGGTCTTGTTGCTGTTGTTTCTACTTGTTGAGCTGACGCTCCATTAGTTGTAGAAGGATACATTGCTGCAGAGGGAACCCAAATAGTTTCTTTGCCTGCAATTTTAACTGCAGCTGTTCCTGACTTAAGAGTTCCTGTTCCTTTAGGGTTTAAATTTATATCAACATTAGTCTCACCTGTTGCTGAAAGAATAGGACCATCACCTGTTGCCGCATTTGCTAAAGTTAATTCATTAACCGCTGAACCTGTAGCAGTAAGATTAAGTAATTCGTTTCCACTAGTATCTAAAATGTTAGTACCAATTTTAGGTGAAGTTAAAGTTTTGTTTGTTAAAGTCTGTGTTCCTGTAAGAGTTACTTCGTTTGCTTCTCCTATAGAAGCTTCAAAAACTCCAGTATTTGTTGCAACACCATCAAGATAAATAAGTTTATATCCTTTATCAGTTGCTGCAAAAGTTACTGTTGCTCCTGAACCAGATACTGCTTTTAATTGAACTGTGTAAGCACCTGATGTACCATTTTTAATAATGTAAAAATTTTCTGTAAGTAATGGAAAAGTTACAACTCTTGCTCCAGATATTGTTCCAGTAAGTTCTATAACTCTGTGTTGGGCAGTTCCTGTTAATTCACCATCAACAATAGTTAAAGCTGTTGGTGTTCCTGAATCAGTTACAGCTTGGGAATTAACACCACCTGTAAGTTGTTCTACAAGACTTAAATTTGCGTTTGTTTTTGTTCCCCAAGTACCAGCATTTTCGCCGGTTGCCATTAGCTCTAAGCCAAGATCTGTGAAAGTTGATGCCATAATTTTGTACTCCTAATTAGTATCTTTTTTTAATTTGTTTTATTCTTAATGTCAATAACATATTATACTAATTACCCGCAGTAACTGTTGTATAATTTGCTGTTTGTGTTGCTGTTATTGCTTCATAACCCAGTGGTGATATGTTTCCAACACTAGCAGTTGCAGAAACTCCTGTCAATCCCATCCCTTGATTAATTATAACAGATCCTATTGCAGAAGTTGCACTTACTCCTGTTAATCCCATAACATCTGTTGGTGTTATAGTTCCAGTTGATGCAGTTGTAGATAAACCTGTTAAATTTATAAGGGCTGCACCCGATTCTGTAGGTTCTCCAAGAGTAGATGTTAAACCTAATCCAGTTAATCCCATTACATCTGCTGGCGCTAAAGCACCTGAAGACGATGTGGTAGATAAACCTGTTAACGCTACATCTATATCAAAACTTATGTTTAATGATCCAATCGTTGATGTTGCACTTTGTCCTGTTAGACCTAATGTAAGATCAGATGATGGTATTGGTACTCCAACTGATGCTGTAGAACTTAAACCTGTTAATCCCATTACACTTGCAACATCTAAATAATATTCACCACCCCAACCAGTTGTTGTAGACCCCCAAGTTTGTTTACCCCAACTAACATCTTCTCCAATACCTGTAGTTGCCTCAACACCAGTGAGTGCTACGACTAAACCTGATTCGCCCCAGTTTTCAACACCCCAACCGTCTTGTCCCCAACCTGTATTTGTATCAGCTGTGATTGTAAGTGAACCTGTTGATGAAGTAGAAGATACTCCTGTTAAGCTAACCTCACTACCATCTTGATCACCCCAACTATTTAATCCCCATGTAAGCATTCCCCATGTATCAGAGTCCACGGTATTTGCTTGTCCACCCATTCCTGAGTGATATTGACAATAATAATAAAGTTGTGGTGCGCTAGCTGCTACAGCTATTTGAACATAGGCATCTGTTTGACCTGCTGTTCCAGAAGTTGTTACTCCTGTTGTGTATTCAGAACCGCCGCTGTGTGTTCCATTGCTTGTTGTAGAAAATTTAAAAGGGTGTCCACTAACACTGCTGTCAGAAACATCAAATTGATAAGTATAACCTTCCGCAAGATTTACAGTTTCTTGTAAGACTCCGTCTATGTAATATCTATTACCAGCACCCGGGTTAGCTACTGTTACTGTGTAGGTTTTAATTACCGACATAAGGATTTACTCCTTATGCTATACGAAGTATTGCGTTACTAGCGTCTGCTGTTGGAAATTGAACTGTAAAAGTTCCGCTTGTTACAGTTTTATCTGAACCGAATGCGATTGCACAAACTGCTCTATCAGCGTTTGTATCGTTATATATTAAACAACCATTAGCTGTAAATGAAGCAGAAGTAAAACTTATATCTGCAAAGTCACAACACGCAGTGTCTGTAGATAAAGCTGGAGTAACACTAACTACTACTTTTCCACCAGCTGAATAAGCTGATCCTGATGTGTTAGAAATTTCGTTTGTAGCACTGTACGCTGTTGTTGATTTATTTAAAGTAGCTGAACTTGTGTATAAAGCTAATTTAAAACTGTTTCCAGATGATGCCGTAAAATTGTGTAAAGCTTGTAAAACTTCTGTTTTAAAACTGTTACATACTGCTGATGTTATTGTCATAATTTTTATCTCCTAATTTTACTGAGGCGCTGACTCGATTGGTATTCTTATTGTTCCATCCGTGTAATCGTCTCGTCTTCTTCTTCCAATTTGCATCGCTGCAAACTTTTGTAGTTCTTGTTT
>JGI24003J15210_10001049_pt1 | contig 12007 bp, 12 predicted proteins | sample LinPmetageLP28_FD_15210 | JGI IMG/M metagenome (IMG submission 15210)
ATATTGTTTGTGGCATCCTAAACAAATTGAACGACAAGAGTTACAAAATACATTGTACAATACAATATGATCAAAATTAAATTATGTGAACTAGATAAGCATCGTAATGAATGTGCATTTCGTCCATATTTATGGGCACAAGATACACTGCGTGAAATTGGAATTGAATTTACACAGGACGATTCATATGACTATGAATGGGTAGCACAGGCTAGTTTTTTAAATAAAAAAGTATCATTAGAACAATCAGTCAATGACGGACTAGAATTCTTATCTAATATTACCGGCGATTATATGTTATTGGATGGGCAAGATTCTACATCATTAATAGGTGCATATGAAATATTTAAACAGTCGAGTGCATTATTATTAATGAAAAATAGTTTACTTAAGGATCGATCTTTATATAAACAAAAGTCGGCATTAGGAAGATATTATTGGGGCACCGGAGATTATACACTTACTGATTTTGATCAGTATTCAGATAGAATAGTATTGTCTGGAACTAATTGGTTATCTACACATTGGGCAGGTATAAATGTACAGTGGTATGATATTAATAGGCCAAGACAATATGATGTTTCGGCTATGTTTCAATACCCTAGCCCTAAAAGAGTATATGAACATACTATAGTACAAAGTGACTATTATGATTCCTTTAGACGTCCTAGTATTGATAGTATAAATAGGTTAACAGATAATATATCAGTTGCAAAATTAGACAAGGGTATTAGAGTATCACAAGAAGAATATTATAACAAAACATTTAATTCAAAAATATTATTTGCTCCGTTTGGATATGGAGAAATGGCACCTCGAGATTTAGAAGCTGCTATGTTCGGTTCAATATTAATTAAACCAGATATGGGTTATATAGACACAGTACCTAATCCATATATCGATGGCGAGACATATATAGCATGTAAACATGATTTTAGTGACTTAGAAGAAAAAATTTATAATATAATAAAAAATTATAAAGATTATCGCTATATTATAGAAAATGCAAGAGAAACATTTAAAAGAGAAATGGCACCAGAAAAGTTAGCAATACATTTACATGACATATTTAAAAATCTAAACGGGGTTATAACCGAATGAAATTTGCAATGGTAGTTGATGGATGTGTACAACGATCATATTTTGTACAAAATAAAAAATCATATAAACTAAAATCTGATAATTTACAGTCATATACACATCATCATTCTATAAACAATGAATGTCATTTAGGCATGTGGGGATGGCCATTTGTATTCGGAGATGGATATTTTATAAACTGGACAGAATGGAATGAATTACCAAATCTAGATTTAGATATTATAATGGTAGCTATAGAAAAACATCCCGAAAAGTATAACGTGTCAATGTTACGCAAAGCATACCCAAACGCGATGATTATAAGTTTTATCAAAGAAGCAACATGGATCAATTCAACGCCTCAGCAACGTTTAGAGTTTTTTCAACAATGTGATCACGTTACCTTTCCATGGGACGTCCCATCTAATATTAAAGAGTTAGAGAGATTATTAAATAAAAAGGTATATTATATGCCACAGCCTCATGATATAGACTTCTTATATGAACATTATTATAATGAGGAACGTGATCCAATAATTTTAGATTACAAAGCTCCGGAGCGAACATCAAATAATTCTATCATTTCAGATATATCAAATAAACATTCTTTATTTTCTAAAAAACATATCGTTAAATATAGAGGCCCGATGCATCGGCAATGGCAAGAATTTTTAGATGGCATTAAAGATTGTGCATTTTGTTTTAATTTAGACGATTCACTATATGGCGGATCCATGGGTGTTCAATGTGCAGCTCTGGGTATAATAAACTTCGGAGGCATGCAAGATTCTCATAAAATATTATGGCCAGACCTTGCAACCAATGATGAACAAATACTAAAAGAAAAATTCAATCAAGTTATCAATGATGCAACATTACATAATACATATATAGAGAACGCATTCATACAGGCACAGTCTATATATAGTCATAAAGCAGTCAAAGAACGATTTTTAAAAATAATATGATATAAACATTAGGATATTAAAAATAAAATTTATATATTTAAAATGATATAAAAGATAAAGAACACATGAAAGATAAAAAAATATTAATTACCGGCGGCTTAGGATTCTTAGGCTCATATACTATAGAAAAATATAAAAAACAGGGATGTAATATAACCATCATTGATAATCTATCAACTAATACTATTCAGCCAGACGATCCTATTTGTAATGGATGTAATGTTATTATTAAAGATATTTTAGATTATAAATGGCCATCTGACGACAGTTATGATATGATAATACATTTAGCTAGTCCAGTAGGACCAGCAGGCATACTACAACATTCCGGTAAAATGGCTCGTTATATTTTAGATGATATATATTGGGCAATAGAAGGTGCGCAATTATATGATTGTCCATTAATATTTGTTAGTACATCTGAAATATATGGCTATAGAGATAAAGCAGTTATGTTACAAGAACATGAAGACAAATTATTAGTAGGTGACTTTAAAGTACGTAATGAATATTCTATGGCTAAGTTATTATGTGAAATAGTAATTAGTAATACAGCAAAAGTATCAAACTTAAAATATCAAATCATACGACCATTTAATATTAGTGGAGCAAAACAATTACCGGATGCTGGATTTGTATTACCTAGATTTGTTACTCAGGCATTATCTGGAGAAGATATAACAGTGTTTGGTGATGGAAAACAGGTAAGGGCATTTACATATGTTAAAGATATTATTGATGGAATATATCTAACATCAATACATGATAAAAATGATATATGGAATATTGGAAATCCAATTAATAAAGTTACGATTAATTATTTAGCGGAAAGAGTTAAGGAATTGACTAATTCGTCATCTAAAATTATACATATAGATCCTAAAACAATTTATGGCCCATTATATGCAGAAGCATGGGATAAAATTCCAGATCCTAAAAAAATACAGTCCGAATTAGATTGGAAAGTTACAAAATCTGTGGATGAAATAATATTAAATGTTATTGAATTTTGGAAATCAAGATGAAAATAGGATATGCAGTTACATTCCATTTTTCGAAAAATAGATCTGATAGTTTAAAAGAAATAACTCAGAATAGTATATCAAGTTTTTATAATAGCTGTAATTATAATTTTTCTTCATACATAATAGACAATCAATCTACGCCGAAAGATTCATTTAAAGATATAATAGATATATCAACGGAAAATATGAAATATACTTATATTGAAGATCAATATAAAAAAGGATTGACAGGCGCATGGAATCTAAGTATAAAACAAGCCATAGATGATAAGTGTGATTTTGTTATGTTAGTTGGTGATGATATTATTTTTGATAATACTATCAATAATTTGATAGAACATGCAATTAACGATACATTAAATGATAACTCTGTATATGTTCCAGTAGCAGCTAATATTGCACATCCTATGCACCAATTAGCGAATTCTGTTACAGGCAAAGTATATCAGACTCCAGGTGTTAAATGGGGAGAGCATGTTAGTCCAATTGTTGTTTTATTTTCAAAAGAATTTTATTATTCGCATTGTAATGATCAAGGAGATTTATTTCAAGTCGATAACAAATATAATGGCGGAGATGGAAAATGGGGAGGTCAAGAAGGCAATCTACAAGAATGGGCAGAACAAGGAACTAGAAATATAGTAGTAGGAACTAGTTGGGTCGAACATAAATGTGTTTCAACTCAAGGTAATACTGCATCATGGCGTGAGGCTCGAGCAATAGATAGAGGTCAGATAACATGAAAATTTTATCAATATACCCAAATGGACAATCTGATACAATGGCTGATCTTATAACTGATGGATTACAACGTAATGATGTAACTAACTTTGTATATAATTACTCAGCTGATACTAGATACTCAGATGATGAGTTAATTGATATAACAAAAACAGTCGACTTTATATTTGTGTTTTGGTGCAAATATCAGTATAAATATGCATATGAAGGATTTACATTTAAATTATTAGATGCAATTAATCAAACAGATAAGATAGTATACATAGATGGTAGTGAATATAATATAACCGGTGGCCGTAATCATACACAGTCATGGCCAGCATTAAAAAAAGATCCGATGTTGAATAGAGGAGAGCCATGGATCGATGAAGAAATGTATAAAAGATGTAGTTGGTATTTTAAACGAGAGACATATAATCAAGACTTAAAACGTGATAAAATTATTCCATTACTAGTAAGTTCTAAAAGTACTTACTTTAACTCCGACAATATACAGCTAAACAAAAAAAAATATGATATGTTTTGTAGTTTTGGTCATTCAGAAACTGGATTACGTAGAGAATCAGAAATGATATGTAAGTCATTACAACAAGAAGGATTTAATAATATTATTGGTAGTAATTTTTCATACCAAGATTATATGCATTATATTACAAATTCGTATATAGGTATAAGTGCATGGGGAGCAGGAAATAGTTGTAGACGTATGTGGGAGATTATGTCAAATAAAACATGTTGTTTTGTACAAAAAAAACAAATAGAATTTCCTAATCCATTTGAAGATGGTATTAGTTATGTTGAATATTCAACACCAGAAGAGTTTGAGGAAAAGGCTAGATATTATTTAAATAATAAAGAAAAATGTATAGAGATAGGCATTAATGGATATGAACATATAAAGAAATATCATACCGGAGAGAAAAGAGTTGAATATATCTTTAATGTATTGAACGGCATGGACTGGAAAATAGCATTAAAATAAAAAGAAAAGTTATGGAAAAAATAGTAATAACAGGCGGATTAGGATATATAGGAACAGAACTATGTAAATTATATTCCGGAGAAACAAGATATAAAAATATTATAGTTATTGATAAGCGATTTGTATCTGAACGAGTAAAACAATTAAGAGATTGGGGATTCAATTTTATACAAGGAGATATATTAGATCAGTCATTTGTCAAAAATGTTATGAAAAATGCAGACAAAGTATATCATTTAGCAGGCATTACTGATGTTGCATATACAAAGCTAGAAGAGAAATTTGGTCAGAATGAATTGATTGAAGAGGTAGGAATAGAAGGATCTAAAATTATTATAGATAATGTTCCGCCTAATTGTAAATTAATGTTTCCATCGACTCATGTAGTATATGAAGGGTTTGATAGTACTAAATATAATGTTGTCGAAGAAGAACCTACAGTACCAATACTAACATATTCCAAAGGAAAGGTAAGTACCGAACAATATTTAGAAAGTTCAACTCTAAACTATGTAATCTTAAGATTAGCATCCGTATATGGATATTCGACAGATACAATGCGAGTTGGTATCATGCCTAACTTATTTTCAAAGATAGCATCTCAGGAAGGCACTATAAAATTATTCTCCGGAGGTGTACAATTAAAAAGTTTAGTTCCATTAATGGATGTTGCAAGATGTTTTAAATTCATGGCTGAGAAAGATGATATTCAACGAGAGACTTTTCATCTTGCAAAAGAAAATATGACCGTTAAAGAAGTTGCGGAATTATGTAAAAAAATAAAACCTTCATTAAGCTTGATTGAAACAGATGATGAGATACCTAATTTGGGATATACTATATCAAATGAAAAATTATTATCAACTGGATTTGAATTTAGATATGATTTAGAATCTTGTATAAAAGAAATGATTGGTAATTGGTCTAAACAAGATATAAGACAAGAATTAGAATATACAATACAAGGCAGTAAAGAATATATTGATGACCGCGGTAAAATTAGTAATTATGAATTAACAGAACCTATTAATTTAATTGGATATATTGAATCAAAAAGGGGTGCTGTAAGAGCAAATCATTATCATCCTATTCAAGAACAAAAATGTTTATTAGTAAAAGGTAAATATATAAGTGTAGTAAAAGATTTATCAGATCCTAAATCTAAAATAAAAACTCAATTAATTAAAGAAGGTGATATTGCTATAATTAAACCTAATGTAGCACATACAATGGTGTTCCTGGAAGATTCAATTTTCTTAAATTTGGTAAGAGGAGAAAGAGAACATGAAAATTATGGCATCACTCATACGATACCATATATATTAGTCGATGAAAAATTTAGGACAGAATTAATGGAAAATTACAGTGTTAAAGATATGGCTAGTAATAGTAAAAATATATTACCGGTAATATCCCTAGGATTATCGCCATTAGCTAATAATTTATTAAATTCGGAAAGTGATAAAGATGAACTATATCCATTAGAAATGACATATTGTCCGGATTCACATAACTGTCAATTATCATATAATGTTACTTCAGATAAAATGTTTGATCATTATTTATATGTATCATCAACAGCAAAAAGTTTTAGAAATCATTTTAAATCTACTGCAGAATATTATATTGATCAATTTAAATTAAATTCAAACTCATTTGTAGTAGATATAGGATCTAATGATGGAATTGCTCTCAAGCCATTACAGGATAAGGGTATTAAAGTATTAGGAATAGAACCGGCTAAAAATATATGCAAGTTAGCTATAGATAATGGAGTTGATACACTAAATGATTATTTTACAATTGATATATCAAATAAAATTATTGATCAATACGGCAAAGCTGATATTATTACAGCATCAAATGTGTTTGCACATTCTAAATATTTAGAACAAATGGCATCATCAGCAATGTCATTATTAAAAGATGATGGTGTATTTATTATCGAAGTACAGTATATACTAGATACAATTAAAGATTTAACATTTGATAATATTTATCATGAACATGTTAATTATTGGAGTGTGACATCATTAAATAACTTCTTTTCTAGACTAAATATGTTTATTACTGATATTGAACATATTGATACACATGGTGGCTCTATTAGAGTATATGTACAAAAACATATGAATCCTTCATATATGTATTCAAAGAGTAACTTAAAAGAATATTTACAAGAAGAAGAAGACTTTGGATTGACTAAATATCAAACTTATTTAGACTTTGCTACTAGAGTAGAATTAGCAAAAACAAATGTAATTAAAAACATACAAAAATTTAAGGATCAGGGAATGACTCTAGTAGGATATGGCTCTCCCGCGAAGGCTACTACTGCTTTAAATTATTATGGATTAACTGCAAATGATATAGATTATATCATCGATGATAATGAATTAAAACATAATAAAATATTACCAGGAGTACGTATACCGATATATTCTCGAGAAAAATTAAAAGAAAAACTACCGGATATGATTATAGTCATGGCATGGAATTTCTTCGAAGATATAAAAAGAAATAATCAGGAGTTGATCGACCTAGGAGTTAAATTTATATCAATTAAGGATTTACAATTATGAAGATTTTTATTCCAACTTCAAATAAAACAATATATTTAGTAGAAGCATTATTAACTTCGTTACCTAAATATTGGCCAGAATATAACGACTATCAAATAATAATCTTAGGATATGATGCCCCTAAATTTAAATTTTCATATGAAAATATATCTTTTGAAAAATTAAATGATGTAGATGATGTTAATAATTGGGCAATTGATTTAAAAAGATATTTTGAAACTATAGATGATGATTATTTTATTTTCATGAATGATGATTGTCCGTTAAGTAGAGATGTCAACGCTGACTTATTAAATATTTTGATAGAAACTGCTTCATTAAATAAAGATGGTAATATAGGAAGAATTTGTTTAACTAAAGATGTTAGTAATAGGCCACATACTATTATTGCGGATACAGGAACATTTCAGATCATAGAAGCACCTCAATCAGCTGAATACAGAACATCGACTCAGTTTTCTATATGGAATCGAAAATATTTTATGAAACACGCAAAAGAAAATATGACTCCATGGCAATTTGAATTACAATCAAATCCTCGTAATGACGGATATAGAATTTTAGGTACTAATGGAACATATTGTTTAGACTTTTATCATTTACATCGTAAATATGGTACACCGACTGATTGGAATTTATCTTGTTATGAAAGAAAAGATCTAGCTAGCAATCCAGAAGAATATAAGTTAATACAAAAAATAATGAATCAATAATGGAAAAAATATATTCAAAAGTAATTCCTGATAGGTTATTACATATAATAGTAAGAAAAGATGATTTAAAACCAGGTAGAGTTGACGTTGTTCCTGCAGATAATTTTATACAATGCGCTGTTTTAAATATGGAAAAAGATAAAACTTTTAAACCACATAAACATATATGGAAAGAAAGAAATAGAAATATCATAGCTCAAGAAAGTTGGATAGTGATACAAGGCAAAGTAAAATGTCATTTTTATGATTTAGATGATACTATAATATCAGAGCCAATATTAGAACCGGGCGATGCTAGTTTTACTTTGCAAGGAGCTCATACGTATACAATATTAAAAGATGATACATTGGTATATGAATATAAAACAGGACCATATGAAGGACAAAAAATGGACAAAGAATTTATATGAAAAAAATAATTTTAATAACTCAAGGATCGCAAGCAATACAATTAATACGAACTTTGTTTAGTTTAGGATATAAGCCTAATGAATTAAAAATTTATACTGATACTGACAAAGATACTAATAAAAGTTTCTTAGAATTTTTAAAATATTACGAAATCGATTATTTAGAAAATATAGATTATAAAGATTGGAATGAAAAAATAGTTATTTCTTATTCTAATCCATATAAATTAAAAATAAATAATAATTCAACATTTATAAATTTCCATCCCGGGTTATTGCCTAAATATAAAGGAAGTCTATCGACAGTACATTCAATGATAAATCAAGAAAATGAAGTAGGAGGGACGTGGCACTATATGACAGATAAAATAGACCACGGAAATATACTTAGTCAATTTAGTATTAACATAACAGATAATGATACAGCCTTCTCATTAAATCATAAAATATTTAATCAATCTGTAAATTGTTTGTCCGAAGTATTGCATTTAGTAAACAATGGAGCTTCGGGCCATTCACAAAATCATGATAAAGGTAAATTTTATTATAATAAATTTCCTAATATAAATCATCTAGATAAAGAGATTCAAAAAAAGATTAATTATTTCCCGCCTTTGTTTAAATAATATTAGGATAATTGAAAAAAAAATATTATATTAAGTTATGTTTAAAATAGTAAAAGAATTCGAAGATAAAATTGCAGAATTTTACGGATCGAAATATGCAATCGCTGTCGATAGTTGTACTCATGGCATTGAACTGTGTTTAAGGTATCAACATCTTTCATATATAAATGTACCTAAAAGAACTTATATATCCATACCATTTTTAGCAGATAAATTAAAAATACAATTACAGTGGAGAGATGAAGAGTGGCAAAATTATTATAAAGTTAATGAACATTTTAAGCCTATATATGACGCAGCAGTTCTATGGAAGAAAGACAGTTATATACCTGATTCCTTTATGTGCGTTAGTTTTCAATTTCAAAAACACCTTTCATTAGGACGTGGCGGTATTATATTATGTGATAATAAAAATGATGCTGAAATATTAAAAAAGATGTCATATGATGGAAGGATTCCAGATTCTCCATGGAGGGATCAAAATATTGATATAGTCGGATATCATTATTATATGACACCTGAAACGGCACAATTAGGTTTAGATAAATTAGATGACGCAATAAAAACAAAACCTAGAATCTGGAATATAAACGATTGGCCGGACTTAACGCAATTACAAGTTTTTAATAAAACACAAGAAATAGATACATATTTACAAACAAGATAACAGTATGAAAAAAGCATTTATCACAGGGATATCAGGACAAGATGGGAGTTATTTAGCTGAACATCTATTAGAGTTAGGATATGATGTACATGGTTTAGTTAGAAGGCATTCAATGGCCGAAGAACAAAATACCAGAATCCAACATGTACAGAATAGGTTAAAAACATACTATGGTGATTTATTAGACCAAGGTGGTTTAGAAAAATTATTAGATAAAATACAACCTGATGAAATCTATAATATAGCGGCACAATCTCACGTTAGGATTAGTTTCGATATACCACAATTTACAGTACAAACAAATGCATTAGGCGTATTAAATATCTTAGAAGCATATAGAAGAAGTTGTCCTAAAGCTAAATTTTATCAAGCATCTTCATCTGAAATGTTCGGATTATCCGTTGAAGAAGATAATTTTCAGAGAGAAACTACTCCAATGAATCCTGTATCTCCATATGGTTGTTCAAAAGTATTTGCTTATAATATTGTTAGAAACTATAGAAGAGCATATGGATTACACGCTACTAATGGTATTTTGTTTAATCACGAATCCCCAAGAAGGGGAAGTAACTTTGTAACTAATAAAGTTGCAAAAGCTGCAGCTAGAATTAAATTAGGTTTACAAGATAAATTAGAATTAGGTAATATGGATTCTTATAGAGATTGGGGACATTCCAAAGATTACGTAAGAGCTATGCATGCCATCTTAAATCATGATGAGGCTGATGATTTTGTAGTATCAACAATGGAAACACATTCGGTTAGAGAAATGTGTGATGTGGTATTCAATCACTTAGATTTAAATTACAAAGATTATGTAGTTCAGAATCCTAAATTTTTAAGACCTGAAGAATTACCTTATCTTAAAGGCGACTCCACAAAAATCAGAGAAACATTAGGATGGAAACCTGAATATACTTTTGAAGCAATGATGAAAGAAATGGTAGATTATTGGTATGAAAAATTTGGTGGAAAAAAATCAATAGTATATCCGAAAGGCAGTTTATTAAATGAATTACCGCCATCTGATTATCAAATGGGAAATTAATATGAGCAATATAGTATTTTGGACTGGAATAAAAAATGAATCATTATCTACTAAGTATGGAGGATTTGATTGGATGGATTATTCAAAACAATCGTGGCAGTACTGGTGTGATAAAAATGACGTTGAATTAGTTACATTTGAACAACCATATACAGATATATCATTACATAGAGCTAATTGGCAAAAAGCAGTGCATTGTTGGGACATATTAGATAAACGATATATAGATGCTGATAATGTATTTTTAGCAGATGCATCATCAATAATCAAATGGGATGCACCAAATATATTTGAGCAAATAGATGATAGATTTGTAGCATGGAACGATCTAGATAATTTAAAATGGGCGTATGATAGTGTTAAAGGCTATGAACCATTTTTTGATTTCAAATTAGATATAACTAAATATGTTAATTCCGGTGTAATTATATTTAATAAATCACATAGAAACTTTTTCGAATCTTTTAAGCAATTATATTATGATAATTCAGAAAAATTTATTATATTACAGGATAAAGAAGTAAGAAAAGGAACAGAACAAACACCATTTAATTATTGGTTGCAAAAAAATAATATTGAATTGAATTTAGAAATGCCAGTTACATGGAAACTAACTCATTTACATAGAAAAGAAATGTTAGGACATAACTGGCAATTAAAAGAAGATAATACTCCATTCTTTATTAAACATGGATATCTTTGGTTCTTTACAGGATTTGAAAAAATGCAAAGAAGTCAGTTAATGAGTCAGGTATGGAATATGATAAAACATAATTATGAAGCGTAATATAGTATTTTTAACAGCAATAACGTTCCCAGGTCAGGAATACAGGAGTGCACCATATAATTATGGAATAGACTCTTGGAAACATTGGTGCAATCAAAACAATTGTGAATTATTTGTATTAGATGAGCCGATATTTGATATAGAATATTGTAAACCTAATTTTTATAGATACTGGGCATTTGATCTATTAGATGCGCAAGGTGTTGAGTATGATCAGATTTGTTTAACTGATGCCGATTGTGTTATACATCCAGATTGCCCTAATTTCTTTGAATTGACTGATCATAAATATACTGTAACTAATACAGAGGGTAGTATGGATTGGGTATGTAGAAGTTTAGAAAACTATGGTAAGCATATTTTTGAAGATACATTTCC
>JGI24003J15210_10001051_pt1 | contig 12004 bp, 11 predicted proteins | sample LinPmetageLP28_FD_15210 | JGI IMG/M metagenome (IMG submission 15210)
AACAGTTTGGGGCAGATGTAGTGTTTGGAGCAGAGCCTCCTTGTTGGCCAGATGAAAGTATTGCAGATCAATTTCCTGAAGTTCACACAAGAAACAGATATTTGAATAGTGGTGGCTTTATAGGTAGAGCAGTTGTAATAAAAGAAATGTTAAAAGAGGATATTGCTAAGGCAGATGACGATCAACTGTATTATCAAAAGATATTCTTAAGTAAAAAGTATAATATTAAACTAGATGTTGAAAATTATATATTCCAATGTGTAAGTCATACAGCAAATAGTTTAAGTGTTCAAAATGGACAAGTATATAATTCGCAAACAGGCTGTTTTAGTTGTGTACTACATGGTAACGGCGGCGATGACGACAAAAAAGCATACAAAAGATTAGTAAACATACTGTTAAATGGCGGTTCTGTAGTACCGTTAAATATTATTAAGTACAATAAGATATGGACTGTGAGCGATGACATTATTGCATTTGACTACTTAACACCACAGATGTGCGATGACATTATAGGTGCATGTGATGAACGGGGTGGATGGGAACCACGTCCAGATGATGCCTATCCGGCACAAGAAATAAGAATCAAAGACCTATGTCCTACATTATATAATGAAATGGAAAAGCATTTAACACAGAAGATATGGCCACAGTTAGAAGCATACTGGCCACCTATGACAATGTACGGTGTTAGGGACTTCTTTGCTATGCGATATAGTCTTGATACACAAAAAGAACTAGCATTACATAATGATGCCAGCATGGTTAGTGGTAGTTTAAAACTTAATGAAGGTTATCAAGGTGCTGAGTTAAGTTTTCCAAGACAGCATTTTACCAATAGGCATGTACCGAGAGGTGTTATGCTTATGTGGCCAGGTCAAGTAACGCACCCACACGTCTGTGAACCATTAGAAGAAGGCGTTAAATACAGCCTTACCTTATGGACAAAAAGGTTTACTCAAGACACCTAATCATAGTTTTTTGATAAATACTTACGAAGATAGCATAATAAATGCTCAATATTAAGTAGGAGATATAAAAATGGCTTTAGATACAATGACTAATAGATCGGCAGGTGATACTATTTTAGCATCTGACTGGGAAACTATTAGAACAAATCTTTCTAAGATAGAAGGTACTGCTAGTGCATCAACAACCGAGGGTTACGGATTAGCAGGTCAAATTGCTCTTGGATCGGCTCGAACTGCTGGTACAACAATTACAGACACTGATACAAACACATTGATTAATGCTGTACAGGACCTTGCCGTTTATACAGGTGCATCTAACAATATTAATGATGTTAGTGATGGCGCAACTATCCAAGATACAGATTTGAACAATATTCAAAGTACAATTAATAATATTTATTCAGTAAGAAATAATGCTGTAAGTACATACTTGACACAAGAATCAAAACAATCATCTTCAAGAACAACAGCATGGAGTACAACAGTAACACATGATGTTAGTATGTTATTTAAGGATGCTGAAAATTTACCAACAGGTGCTAGACCAGATTTTTTTAACGCAGGTGGAAGTATTTATTTTACTGCTAGTAGAAGTGGCGGATCAACTAACGATCAAAACACTGATTGGACTAACATGTTAAGTGCCATGGGTACAATTAAAATGAATTTTACTCAAACCACAGCAAGTTCAGGTACAACTACAAGTATTGGTGCGTATGATTTAACATCTAGTTATCAAACTATATATGAAAAAGCAGGTTCAGGCTCATACTCAACTAACTATTATAAAATACAAGCAAAAGACGTTGGTGGTACATTTACTGAATTGAGATTCTTAATTACATTTGGTGACTCACATACAGGTAGAGGATACTTTGATAGTGTTGACGGAACTTTATCAAGTGTTGTAGGAGTATTTAGACCTGATAGCGGAACATTGCCAAATGGAAATAAAGTTGAATTAAGTGGTGAGTTCTTTCAGTTTGCAGGCAACTCAGGATTATAATAAGAGTTCTTAATTTTGGATAACCCAACTTTATAATACATAAATAGTATTATAATTACACACAGGACTTGTATGAGTGAGCGACTAACCAAAGCACTAGAATTCGCCAATTATAGGCAAACATTAAATAATCAAATAGCCTCGTTGAAATCAAAAACACAAACGAGGCTAATTCTATCAACAAATGGCGGTACATTCACAGTATCGCAAGAACTTATTACATTTGTTAATACACTAATTGAAAAAGAGTACGCAGAAAGTGTGCTGATTGACAATTATCAAAACCCTATTCAAATAGAAGACTTGTCAGTATTCCTAGATGAACTGATGAGCAGATACTTTGAAGTAACAAATGATTATCACGTAGAATATGTCAAGTTGAGAAAGGCTCGCAAAGTCCATAAACTAATAGACATAGATCTCGATGACAACTAAAGGATTTTTATTATACGCTCATAACAATGAGGAGATTGAGTATCTTAAAATTGCCTGCGTAACAGCAAGTATGATAAGACACAATCTTGGCGAGCATAGTATTACAGTAGTCACAGATCAAAACTCTTACGATTACACATCAAAAAATATAAAAGTAGAAGATTATATTGATAATATAATTATTGCTGAAAAAGATTTAAAATTCAAAGCAAAAAATCATAGAAACTATAGAGACACTAATCATAGTGTAAAAGTATTACCTTTTTATAATGCCAATAGATGCGATGCATACGATATTTCACCTTATGATGAAACTATTATAATGGATGTAGACTATCTTGTAATGAGCGATAGCCTTAATGCATGTTGGGGTCATAAAAATGATATAATGATGCACAGAGATGTGCAGGACATACAGTTTCAAAGATCAGAATCATATAAAAGAATAAGTGATTTTGGTATATCAATGTATTGGGCAACAGTAGTTTATTTTAAAAAGACGCCATATGTAGAAAGTTTTTTTGATGTAGTAAAAGATGTAAAAGAAAATTGGAATTACTACAAAGATTTATATGAAATACCTGGCATGCTATACAGAAATGATTATAGTTTTAGTGTTGCCGCTCATGTAATGAATGGTTTTAAAAGCGAAGCACAAGAACAATTACCAATAGAAAAAATGTATAAAACATTTGACTGGGACGACATACACGAAGTCAATGGTGTAAATGACATCACAATGTTTTTAGAAAAACCAAAAGCAAATGCAGATTTTCAATTAGGAAGATGGAAGGATGTTGACTTACACATAATGAATAAATGGGCATTACAAAGAAATGCCGACAAACTATTGGAGATATATAATGAATAAGTATTTTATATCTGCAGGTTGTAGTTTTAGTGATACCACTAGTACAGACTTTTTCCTGTATAATGATTTTGCCGCGGCACATTTAGGCGCCAGACTAATTAGTTTAGGTATAGGCGGAACAGGTAATCAATTTATTGCACATTCATTTATGAATAATGTAAAGCAAAAACTAGATGCAGGAGTTTTAGCAGAAAATATTGTTGGCATGGTGCAATGGAGTATGATACACCGTTATGCTTTTGTTTCAGGTGACGAAGTAATAGGGCATAATCCTAATCATCATTTGTCTGAGAGATTAATTTATCCTAGAAGTTTTAGCAATTATGATAGTATGCCAATGGAAGACAGTGGTTGGATTAGTATAGCACCATGGATGACAGATCAAGACACAGCAACAGAAACACCAGAATTACATCATTTATCAACTGAGTATTATATCAATTTACAAAACACTTACAATGATGTGCTAAACACATTGACATTATACAGTTTAGTAAAATCTTTTTGCGAAAAGTATAACATCAAAGTAATGTTTACATGGATGGATGAGAGTAACAGAGAAGCAGTTACTCATGCACAGCCTCAATGGATGTTTAATCATTTAACTGATCATATCAAAGACAGCATTGACTTACCTGCTATTAGACAAGAAGTAATGAAGTACGAAAAAAGTAATAGCGATGTATGGTGCGAAAATGATTATCAAGGACACCCAAACGAATTAGGGCATAAACTATACTTCAACAACATCATAAAGCCGAGGTTAGAAAATGTCTAAAGGTTATATTGTAATTGCACAAAACTCTGCAGACACTAACTATGTTAGAATGGCTTATGCACTAGCATTAAGTTTAAAGATAACACAATCAAAAGTCAGCAACTTATCTATATGTGTTGAAGATAAAACTACAGTACCTGAAAAATACAAAAAAGTATTTGATCAAATAATTGAAATACCATGGACTGACGATGCAAAAGATTCTGATTGGAAAATAGATAATAAGTGGAAATATTATTACATGACACCGTATGATGAAACAGTTATATTAGATGCTGATATGATATTTCCTACAGATGTAAGTCACTGGTGGGATTCACTAGAAGAAAAAGATGTATGGGCAACCACAAACATTAAAACATTTAGGGGAGAAGCCGCAGATCCAAGCAGTAAATATTATAGAGAATACTTTATAAAAAATAATATGCCAAACATATATACAGCATTCTTTTATTTTAAAAAATCAGAAACAGCAAGTGAACTTTTTAAAATGATACAACTTATATTTGAAAATTGGCAAAGGTTTTATTTCAAATATATGCCAAATGGCAAGCCAGATAAGTTAAGTGCCGATGTAGTATATGCACTTGCAATACAATTATTAGGTTTGGAAAGTGAAACCACAGTTGATGATCTAGAGGACTTGCCCACATTTACACATATGAAAAGTTTTATACAAGATTTACCGGGCGGGTCATTATTAGATGAACGTTGGACTATGAGCATACCTACTTATTTCAGTAGTGTATCTAATTTTAAAGTGGGAAACTTTCAACAACACTATCCATTTCATTATGTAGACAAGGAATGGTTAACAAATAATATTATAGAGACATTAGAAGATGAAGTTAGAGGACTTAGAAAAGGCTAGGCTGGCACAACAGCAAAGCGATCGTCATGTTTACTTTGACGATATAGGCAATATCTGTTATTATAGCAGATCAGATTCTAGTGATTATTCAGAATATAATCATGCAGTATTTACATATGATCAGTGCAGTATATTCGAAGACGAGAATAATAATAAAACAATTCATGACTACTTGGTATTAGTGAATCCTAATGAAGAAGGAGTATTTACTTTTGTAACTAAAGTAGTTGAACTAGAAAAATTTAAGTCAGCAACAAAAATGCTAACACAGGTTAGACTCACAGAAAACACAGAGTTTGATATTAAAATTCATACAGTAAAAAACACAATGACTGTATCACTTAGTGACAAAATACGTTCTAATGTAACTAATAATGTTGATGTAAGCAACTTTACTTTTAAAGGCGAACAACGTATGGCACTATATGTTACAAGCCTTGACGATCCGCATTTTCTATATGATAGTATAGAAATATCATTGCTAGACTTATTTAAAAATGACAAATTAGAATTTAAACTAAACTACGATACCACAAATAAAAGCATTTACACAAGAAAACTATTCGACAAGTATATCAGAGTAGCATAGACTCCAGCCAAAATTAAGATAAATAGTGCGTACATAATTTAAAAGGACACACATGGCTAAAGTTGATGTAACCGAACTCGACATTTTTTATATCAGTTACGACGAACCTAACGCAGAAGAAAACTGGGCAGACCTGCTCAATAAAGTACCATGGGCAAAACGTGTTCACGGAGTTAAAGGTTTTGATGCCGCACATAAAACATGTGCTGAGCAAAGTGAAACAGATAGATTCATCACGGTAGATGGCGACAATATTGTTATGGATGAATTTTTTGAAAACACATTAGAGTTTCCAGAAAAAGATCATGATGGCAATGATATATCTGAAAGTATTTTTAGTTGGAATGCAAAAAATTTATTAAATGGATTAGTATATGGTAATGGCGGACTTAAATGTTGGCCAAAAGAATATACACTAGGTATTAACACACATGAGGCCGCAACAGACGGCGAAGGTATGGAATTTTGTTGGAAGTTAAATTATATACAAATGAATGATATCTTTTCAGAAGTACATCAAACTGCAAGTCCATTCCAAGCCTTTAGAGCAGGATTTAGAGAAGGTGTTAAACTAAGTTTAGATCAAGGTACTAGAGTATCGCCACATGTATTTCAAGATAAAATATGGTACGGTAATTTTAATAGACTAAATGTTTGGTGTAATATTGGCACAGATGTTGAGAATGGTTGGTGGGCAATATACGGAGCAAGACTAGGTTGTCAAATGACAGTTCTAAGCAACTGGAACACAAACAATATATCAGACTATGATTGGTTCAAAGAATTTTTTGAAGATATAAAAGACAATATTGCAAATGACAACGACCTTAAACAAAAAACAATAGAGTTAGGAAAACAACTTAACGAAGAAGTGCAAGGTATGATGTTATTTGAACCTAACAATGAGATGAGTAAATTTTTTAAAGCAACTTTTGTAAACCCTAAAAGATGGGGAGCAATGATTACAGAAAGGCAAATACAGGATCTATTAGAGCAAGGACTCATCGGCAATACTAAATGAGCATTTATGATCAAGCCGCAGATAAGGCCAAGGAAGAACTAGATAAAATTAGTCCTACAATGTGCTATGCAAAATGGTCGCAAGTTTCTATGCATTTACATAATGGAATGACACATAGTTGTTACCACCCACCCACTCATAAGATAGACTTAGCAGAACTAGAAACAAATCCTTCCGCATTACATAACACAAAAGAAAAGAAAGATCAACGTAGACAAATGTTAGCAGGAGAAAGACCAGATGGGTGTAGTTACTGTTGGCGTATAGAAGATGTAGGTGGTAGAAGTGATAGAGTATACCGTAGTGGAGAGTATTGGGCTCAAAATGCCAAGCAAGAAATAGCGGAAGCAGGTGCAGACGGTAATATTAATCCACGATATGTAGAAGTAAATTTTAACCAAGCATGTAACTTAAAGTGTAGTTACTGTTCACCGCATTTAAGTAATAGTTGGGAAAAAGAAATTAAAGATCACGGCCCTTATCAAATAGTTGATGGGGAGCATAATAACATAGAAAGTTTAAATAGAGGAGGCTTGATGCCTCTAAAAGTAAAACAAGCAGAAAATCCATACGTTACTGCATTTTGGAAATGGTGGCCTGATTTATACAAAAACTTAGAAGTTTTTCGTATGACAGGTGGCGAGCCATTAATGGATTCTAATACTTTTAAAGTCTTAGAGTATGTATATCAAAACCCAAATGCTTGGCTTGAGATGAGTGTAACGTCTAATATGTGTCCACCTAAGCCAGTGTTAATGGACAAGTTCATCAAATCGCTACAGAAATTAGAAAAGATACAAATATGGGAGGACCCGGAAAAGTTCAATCCAAACTCAGGGAATAACTGGTATGTAGCACCAGCATGTAAGAACTTCGCAGTATTTGTAAGTGTTGATGGCTTTGGCTCACAAGCAGAGTATATGCGTAACGGTATGGATTTCAGCATGTTAAGTAATAATGTACAACGAATATTAGCAGAAACAGATAATACAACAATAACCTTTATTAATACTTTTAATGCTCTAAGCATGACAAGTTTAAAGGAGTACTTACAATGGATATTAGATTTAAGAGATCAGTATGCAAAAGATGTACAAGGAACAAGATATATTCCTATACCAGACAATGGCGGTCATAAACACGAAGATTATGAAATAAGGCCTAAGCAACGTATATGGTTTGATATACCGTTATTAAGAGCACCGCTTTGGCAATGTATTCAAGTACTGCCACAGCAATACGAAGATTATTTGGAAGAATGTATTGCTTTTATGGAGATAAATCAGGCAGATGAAGTAAATATAGACTATAGAGGATTTAAAGATTTTGAAATAGACAAAGTAAGACGCAACCTTGCATGGATGAAAGAAGGACGCAAAATGTCACAAGAAGAACTAACAAAAGCAAGAGCAAACTTTTATAAATTTTTTACGCAACACGACAATCGCAGGAACACGGACTTCCTAGGAGAGTTTCCAGAGATGGATGATTGGTGGAATATTTGTAGAGAAGCAGAGGCAATGCTATGAGGAGATTAAATGACAAAAGGTAGAAACCCAGGCGAAAATTTTGATGATTATAGGACAAGAGTAATTGATCCTATATCTGACTCGTTTTGTGGAGCCAAGTGGTACAATGCAACAATATGGTTAGGACATGGCGGTACCGCTAGTTGTCACCATCCACCTGCACATAATATAGACAAGGAAGAGATTAAAACTAATCCTAGTGCAATTCATAACACTAGACACAAAAAGAAAATGCGTCAAATGATGTTAGAAGGCACACGACCTAAAGAATGTGAGTATTGCTGGAAAATTGAAGACATGGAAAAAGATGCCGATGGCAATAGGCCCGTTAGTGATCGTACTTTTAAAACACATATTTACAGTGACGAAGAATTACAACGAATTGCTACAATGGACCCAGCAGAAGATGTAAACTTAAAAACACTAGAGATTGCATTTGATAGAACATGCCAATTTGCATGTAGTTATTGTAATCCTGCATTTAGTACAACATGGGTAAAAGACATTAGAGCAAATGGAGGTTATTCAAACATTAGAAGTGATGCAAGAGGACACTTTATTGATGATGCCCCATATGCCGATCCGTTTGTCAAAGATGAAGTAAATCCTTATGTAAAAGCATTTTGGGAATGGTGGCCTGAACTAAGTTTAGAATTAGACGAACTAAGAATTACAGGTGGCGAGCCTACAATGAGTGCTAGTGTTTGGGGATTATTTGATTGGTTCAAAGAAAATAGGGAAATTCATCCTAATGCAAAACAAATGCGTTATGCCATTAACAGTAACTTAGGTGCAAAGGAAACACTTATTACTAAACTTGCAGAAGCAACACAGCATGTTGAAAGATTCCATTTATATACTAGTGGCGAGGCTTTTGGTGCCCAAGGTGAATACATTAGAGACGGGTTAGACTTTCCGCAGTTTAGTCAAAATTGTGTAAAAATGTTAAGGGAAGGCAAAATTGAAGGCTTCCATATGATGATGACTATAAATGCTTTGTGTTTAGATAGCATGGTAGAGTTTTTGGATTGGGTGCTAGAACTCAAAAGAGAGTTCGGNCATAATAAACCAAGTTTTAGTGTAAACATATTACGTTTCCCTAGTTTCCAAAGTGCATTAACACTTCCGGATGATCTAAGAACAAAATATCACGATCAATTATTAGCATGGCATAGGAAAGTACAAGAAAATGATGAACGCGATGGCACAGGCAGATCATTAGTACAGGCCTGGGAAGCAGATCAATTAAGCAGACTTATAGAATATTTAGATGTTGTTAAAACACCGCATAGAAATACTGCTGATAAATGGAAATTAGAACACGACTTTAAAGTGTTTTATGATCAATACGATGTAAGAAGAGGAAAAGACTTTAGAAAAACATTTCCTGACTTAGTAGAATGGTATGACAGTTTAAATGTAGTACCATTAGAAACCGAAGAAGAAGATATACAAAAACCCAAAGGTGAACGTGCGGTAGAAATATATGCTCATAGAGAAGTTGACGAAGACGGTGTAGTTCAAGTAATAGATGTTCGCGATAGAACTGAAAATAGAAAAGACAGACGTAACACAGGCGAGAGTCAAGACGATTATGATGATAACAAATATGCTGACGAGCCAGACTATAAGAAAAAATCTGGTAGTAGCATTGGTTGGGACACGGACAATGACGGACTTGGCGGATAATAGAACAGTAGATTATCACTTAGATAAAAAAACTATAGGTGATGATATATTAATAGAAGGCAAAATAATGCCAAGTGATCTACGAAGTATATATCAAGACATTGTTGCAAGACGTTTTGAAATTTATCCTCATGCAGACACTACATCAGAACTAGATTATGATTATCCTAGTTTTGACTGGGCAAGTTATCACGAGTATAAATGCTTAGATATTTTCCCTTCACTGAAGTTTTTATTTCCATATATTAAAGAATGTTTAGATATAGCAGGCGATACAGATTATAACAAATACTATTTTAAAAGTTGGATAAACATTTGGCCTAAAGGACAGCAAATTATAAGACACAATCATTACGGTGTTTGGCATGGGTACTATGTAATTAAAGACACAGGCACAACTACATATTATCAACCTTCAGAAGATTCGCAAGAAGTAGTTGCATTAGATAATTATGATGGGCATTTTACATTTATGCCAGCACACTTATATCATTGGGCAACACCTAATCCGCAAGATGCAATGCGTATTAGCACAGGATATAACATTAGTACATATGAACAAGTACAAGAAGAATCCAACTTAAACAGGAATGAACGTGGTGGTAAAGTTGAAAATGTCGTTATACCATTAAAAGATTTATTATGATTGATGTACCAAACAAAGGAGAAGTATTAGTTAAAGAGGTTCCGCCTTTTGTTTTACTACAATTATATAAAATATATCACAGTCAATCATTGCCAACACAATTATATTTTGATAAACAACCAGCAATTGACTTATTCAGTGGTGATGGCCAACTGCAACGCACAGAAGAATATAAACATATTGCAGAGTGGATAGGGATGAAAATTAAAGAGTTTAGATTAGAAAGAATGTATCCTTTACCGCAGATGGAATATGCATACACTTGGAATTCCAGGATACCAGATGTTGAATTTGATAAGTCTGAAAACAAAAAACTTTTATCAGGCGGCTGGCCATCATTGTTTTGGCATGCTGATACTTACCAACCAGAAAATAGAATTAAAATGATAATTTACTTAAACAATGTAAATGAGGGTAACGGTGCAGTTTGTATGGAGGAAGATTTTGCATACATAAATGATGATTTGTATAGTGAAGTTAAAAACAAATATGAACACGTAGACCATATACAAGGTAAATTTTTCAATGGTACAAGTGGTACTGCTGTAATTTTTAGAGCAAGACAGTTACATAGGATTAACTTCCCTATAAGCGAACACAGAGATACAATACATATAGGATTTGAACATGAGTAAAATAAAACCAATATGGGAACACGGTGCAGTTAGTCCAGAATCACCTAACAAAGTTTTCTGTACTGCTCCATGGACACATACTTATATCAGTCCACAGTCAGAAAGACGTATGTGTTGCGCCAGTAGGGAAGAACACCAATTTCAAAAGCAATATATAGATGCAAGTAATGATGAAAAGTATGGCGAAGTAAGAGAATCAGGTACAATAGATGATTACAAACCAGTAAGTTTAAAAGAACATTGGAACTCACCTTACATGATGGACATAAGAAAAAAACTTATGGCAGGCAAAAAAATTCCACAATGCGATGTGTGTAATGATAGTTTATTAAGTAACAGCACATACCGTCAATGGTTCACCGGCTTTTTATTTAATGATAAAATAGATCAATGTTTTGAGGAGACAGACGAAAATGGAAGAACTACAATGGAACCTATATCTTTTGATTATAGGTATAGTAATTTATGCAATTTTAAATGCCGTATGTGTGGCGAGCAACTCAGTTCAAGTTGGGAAACAGAAAAAAGGAAACATGACCTTTGGACACCTGAGCAACAGCCGTTTATGGTTCCTGAGAACAAGAAGGTCATTGAGAAGTTCCAAAAGGAAGTAGTCGAAGAGGAGTTTTGGGAATATATAAAATCAGGTACAGTAGAAGAATTGTATTGGGTTGGCGGCGAACCGCTAATGTATGACATTCATTGGAAATCAATGGATAGACTACAAACAGATAATAATTTACACAAAGTTCACTTACGATATAACAGCAATTTAAGTAGAGTAAGATATAAAGATTATTATCTGTATGATTGGTTACCACAAGCCAAGGATTGGACTATGTGTGCAAGTATAGACGGTACTGGGCCTATTGGAGAATTTATTCGTACAGGATTAAAATGGGACGAATGGGATAGAAACTTTAGAGAAGGTGTGGCACTACCCGGCGGCAAAGATAAAATGAT
>JGI24003J15210_10001054_pt1 | contig 12001 bp, 24 predicted proteins | sample LinPmetageLP28_FD_15210 | JGI IMG/M metagenome (IMG submission 15210)
GCAATTCTTTCAGCATCATTAGGGTCTTCTTCCCAGAAACCATGTTTAACTGCGTTCTTGTAAATTTTCTTAGAGATTCTATCCCATTCTTTTTCAAAATTCATTGTTTCACCTCATATGCATATATCTTGGAGAAGGGAACCACTGTTAGACTCCCAATCATTTGATATTTAGTACCAGTGTTATCAAAATATACGGTATTACCTACCAAGTATTCATATTCCTTGCTGGTACTTAGGCATTGGCCTTTGTTGTCTGATTTACTAACGATACCACTACTTCGGCTTGTTTGTTCTGTTTCAACAAGAATCCATTCTCCACAACCTCTTAGAATCATTCAATCCATCCCCCGTCGATGAGGCCAAGAAGATGCAAATTCTTTTTCAGCGATTGTTCGAAGAAATGCAAATAACATCTTACGCTTATTTTCTGCTTCTTCGGAAGCATCTAACAAAGTGCTTTCTAATTCAACTAGAACCGTACGAATAATTGTCACCGTTTCTTCATTGTTTGCCATAAATTCATCGTCTAGTGTATTAGTCCAATCATATATCTGTGTAATTCTTTCTTCCCAATTAATCATTCTTCTTCCTCCTTTCCAGCGATTCGCACCCAAGCCTTATTCATGTCTTTGTCAACAAATGTATAAACATGGTTCTTGTAAAATTCATTCATTTTATCAGTGTTCTTTCCGACCTTACCCCAAGTAATGCCCTTCCTTTGGCGTGTATTCCCCAAATCAGCAGGGTGGTTTTCTGCATGTTTCTTGGTTCGTTCTGTAAGCGTAATGGATTTATACTCCATCATTGGCCTATCTTGGTATTTATGCATCGTGCTTATTCCTTCTTTTATTTTGCTCATTCTTCTTCACTTCCATTTTTGTATTGTATTTTATATAAGCCATCTTTATGAATACATAATTCATTTGGGGTTTCTTGTTCCCAATGCCCGAAATGGTCAGGGCCACCTAAAACATAGGCACTTTCCATCAATGGTTCCCAAATAGAAACCGTTCTCCAATCAGTGCCACTGAAATATGCGGCTCCAAAAGGATGAGTATGAATCCAACATTTAACAGGTAAAGTCATACCAACAGGGTCAATCTTAAAATCAACAAAACCTGCTGTTCCATAAGAGATGTGAAGTTTATCTCCACCATCAACAACTACTTGAACCTCAAGTCCATTTAGAATAACAGTTGATGCTTTCCAAATAGAAAGGTGAAAGAACTCATTCGTAAAGTCTTTGTCTGCTTTGATGTATTCTTCCATAATAGAAGATTCGATAGCATCTTGAAAGAAGGTTCTTTCTTCAACCATGTCTTCAAATGCTTGAATACTTTGCTTATCCATCTCTTCTAAATAATCGGGGTCATAACTACTCATTTTAAACACCTCGCAACTTGTTCAATTTCTTCTCCAACTTGACCGCCTTCTTAGCCCTTCGTGCTACCCTACGACGCTTCCAACGGCTCATATTGGCATTCTTAGCCTCTTCCTTCTTTCGCTTTGAAATGACCTTAGCGGCCTTCCTAAGCATAGCAATATGCTCAGGTTGTTCACTATCAACAATCATTTCTAACCTTAGAGCGAGTGAAGCATAACTTCGACCAAATTGATTTCGTGCTTCATCAATTGACAATTCGTAAAAATTACACAATAGTTTAAACTCTTCATCTGAATCCCAAGACATTTTACTTCTTTCGTGTTTTCGTTCTGGAAGTGATTCCAATACTTCCTTTACTTCACCAAGCATTTTCTTCTCATCATTTGAAAGGTGACGGGTGGTTGCATTACCATGCTTTTTAACAAAAACTTCAATTTTTTCAGGTAGTTTTTCGACCTTTGGTTCAATTGCCTTAATTGCAGGTTTCTTATTTAGAATGTCCTGTATCTTTTGACGCTTAAAAGTGACATACCTTGAAGTTTGCCCACCTCTCTTAAGTTTAGCCCACTGTTGCTCAATTGAGCGAACGCTTCTGTTATCGAATTTTTCACTAGCAAGTTCCTCGACAATATCCTTTTTCAATTGATTTTTGACTTCACCCTCATACATATAGTGAAGAAGAATAAGTTGTTCATCCTTCGACCATGCCTTGCCACGACTTTTTCGACTTTTTGTCTCAATAACTGACTTTTCTTCAATTTCCGCTTTAGCAACAAGGTCAGCAATTGCGTTTTGTAGGAATGATTTACTCAACTGTCCTTTAAGCGCACTACCATATAATGTGTTAGTAATATTGCTAATAACCTTCTTGGTGGCAGTATCGTCAGTTGTTAGGTTAGCGTAAAACCTACATTGTTTCTTTGTTGCTGGCTCATAATTTTCTGGTATTTTCATTTTAATCTCTTCCTTATTTTGTTTTGTTTTTTCTGCTACTGCTCTCAGTTTTATACGAATATTCCCACCTGTTTTCTTAACGGAATATGCTTGTTCTAATCTCCTTGCAATAGAGTTGTAAGTTAATCCTTCTTCTCTTAATTTTAAAACAAAGAGAACTTGTTCGTCTGTCCATTTATTATATTTCATACATTCACAACCTTATATTCACATACTTCTTCTTGATTCATATATCTTTGAATCCATTGTGCGCCCATTCCTGCAATAACAACTTGCATAAAATGAACGGCTTTGTTTGTTCCATCCCAAGAATCTCCTTGACAACTAAATGACCCATCTTTACCCGCTAACAAAGTATCGTGCATTTTAACATCGGCCAAGTGGCTAACAAGGGCGGCATTCCTACCTTGTGCCCGTAGGTCTAACCATTTAATACTTGTGTTGTATAAGGTTCGACGAACGCTCAAATTATCAACACAGCAGATAACCAAGTCAAATCCTTCCATTTGCTTTCCAGTGAGTATTGGGAATTTAGAAAAGTGATTGACTGATTCATATTCATTCATCATAACACTTGCCTTATTCTGCCCAACATGGCCTCTCTTAAAGTTTTGATAGGTTAAGTTCTTAGTTTCAACAATATCGGGGTCTGCAACAGTAATGTTGTATAGCCCGACCTTATCTAAATATTGAGTCAAAAATGACCCGATTCCGCCTGTTCCAATTATTAGTATTTTTCTCATATTCATTCCTCCTTATATTTTAATCGTTGTTCTCTCATTTTTTCGTCGTAGTCTTCTTCCCACTTCAAATAGTCTTCTTCACCCAATATGTGCATATGCCAATAAGCAGAATGTTCTTTCAATTCTTTCCAATCAACTTCCATTGAACAATATTCGCAATTTTTATCATCACATAGTTCACCGCTTCTTTCTTCTGTATCAAGACAAAGATAAGAGTCGTATTTGAAATAGTATTCAACAAGATACCCTTGCTCTCTCCTTTCTTTTATCCACTTACTTTCAGGTGTAAGAGGTAAAACATCATATTCAGCAACTATGTGAGTTTCACATATAGGACAATCCCATTCTGCAACATCATCCCATTCTTGTAATACAATAGTGGGGTTTCTTATAAGAACTTCTGCCTTTTCACGACAATACGGGCAATCGCTTTGTAGGTTTTTCATAGTCTCAACCTTGTTGATTTCTTGTTGCATTTTTTCAATCTCGAATTCATTCATTTTTATTCTCTCCTTTCTAATTCACTTATTTGTTTGCCTTTTACTTGGGCACAAGTTGTTAGACCAATTAAACCTAACAAGTCTTTGGTTTGTTTTTGTATTGCTGACCAAGATGCATCACTTCTTTCTGCAATAATTTTTAATGTTAATTTTGGATGAACAAAGATATTCTTTGTTATCCAACAAATGCTTTCATAATATGCACTGCGCTTATTGTAATCTGACTTTTCTAGAATAGGTTCAAAGAACTCTAAAGTTTCTAGGCACTGCGAGGCGTATGAAATATCATCGGTTATTTTACTAACAACCTTCTTCAATAGAAACTGTGGGTCTTCTTTAATATACCGCAAACGAACCGAGTAATAAGAAGTTATTTTTCTAATTAGTCGGTTGAGTTTCTTACCGGCACAATTGAATTCAACACATGCTTCCTTAATAGAGATTGGTGTTTTGTTTTCTTTCAAAACATACCAAACAACTGCTGTTGCTCTCAATTCTAAAGAATGGGCATTAGAGAAAAGATTTTTGCTATGCAGTTCCCTATATACTTCATCAATCCTTTTCATAACGCTTTCAGTGGTTATAAAGTTAGATAACACCATTTGACAGAATACAATACCTTTCTTTATAGACTGTTCACCACCTTTAGTGGCGTATTTAAAATGGGTTTTACCTAATCTAGTATTAGTGTTCATAATGCTGCCTATGTCCACCATTTCTTTAGTATGGGTTTCACCATGAACATCTATACTTCTAACTGTTTCTTCAAACATTTCTGTTGCTACTATCAATCCACAGTCCTTACAGGCAGTTTCGCCCATAACTTCATCGTATTCAAAATTATCACTTGTGCATTCGGCGCATTTCATCAAAATCATTCCTATTTGTATTTTCAGGTGCTACCAAGTATCTCTTGATAGTGTTCACTATTCTTATCGTGTGAGTGTCATTTAATAAGGCTAACGCTCTCGTTGCGAATTGGTCGCCAAGAGAAGAACCTTTAGCCATATTATCTATGCAAATGGGGCCTTTCCATTCCCAATTACATTCTTCAAAAGGAACATGAACTCCTTCTTCATTTGTTTCTAATTTTGGTTGTAATACATAGGTGGAAACCTTTTGAATATCAGACTTAAATTCTGTATTAGACAACAACCAATCATATCCAACACCCTTGATATAGAGTGCTTTAGGTATCTTCCCATCCATATCTAAACTTAGTCGTGCTGGTTGTTGCTCAACCAATTCATGTAGCAACTTGATTGCTCTATCTTCAACAATATCTTCTTGTCGATTTTGACGCAAAAATTGGCGCATTAATTCTAACTCACCTGTTGTTGGTTCAACACCCATTAAATAAGTATAAAGTTTGCTAACTCCCATAAACTTAAACTTTCCGACTTTCTTGCCGTGTAAGAAAAAGGTACAGAACTTATCTAAGTCTTTATTTGAAATAGCCCCCCAAACACCATCACTGATTTCAATCGCACATTCTTTTTCAGAAATCTGTTGAACATTTAACCTTACTTCAACCTTATCAAATCCGATAAAATAGTGGAAAGGTGCACGATTTTCTAAACAATACTTTATATCTTCAGAAAGAGACAATACTTTCATAAGAGAAATCATTAATTTGGTTGGTTCATTTTCTCTCATCGCTGTAATAGTAACCCTTGCTAATGCATTGGCAATAGTGCTTACGGTTTCAGTCTTACCATTTAATTTAAACCTGCTCTTTGTCCTAGTTAAAGCAATAGGAAGTTCCCCTATATAGATTAATACAGATTTCCCATTTCTCCAGAAAATTTGCCTTTCTCTTACGGATAAGACCCTTTTCCAATAATTACATAATGCATCATGTACGGGGTCTTTGGCTCTTCGATTATAAGTTATCTTTACTTCTGTACTCACAAAAGCAAAAGAATCGCTTTTAATTGTGACCGTAGGGTAATAGTCCCGTGAATCATCTGGTTTTTTAATTTTTAATTTTGTTTCTTTCATATTTTCACATCATATATATATTGTCAATTTTATTATTTTGCGTACACTCCATGTGTACTTCTTTTTTTATTTCTTCTGGCAGAAATAACTGCCCACCACAAACCCTACAAGCAGTTGCTATTCTTTTTTTGTAGGTTCTATGGCTAGAAGTATATTTAGGGTCTTTTTCTTTCATTGTTTCCACCTAACTTCTATTTCACAAATTTTGCAATCTGTTTTACACTCTTCTCTATTTAGTTCGTGATACTCAATTGCTTCACTCCTACTAACTAGATATTTATCTTTCCAATTATCAAATCCTAACTCAATAGCATCGTCAAATTCCCATAAGCAAACATTTAATGTCTGTTCTAAACGAAACCTTTTATCTGGCATTTCTAATTCTTTACAAACCTCAAATGCTAAATTTAGTTTCTTTCTTTCTTCGGGATTGAAATCATCCAATATAGAAAGCACAGCCTTTCTGTAATTATCATAAGATAAATTACGAAAAGGCCGCAAATTAAAACACCTCAGATTTCGCAAAGACCACCGGCACACGCAAGTTCACCGGATAAATCAGTATTATCTTCCGACTCAACCACTTTAGTCAAGTCAATGTTTTCTAATAAATTATACATTTCATCGTATTGTTTCTTAGTAATAGTTTCAAATGGTGCTTGTTTATATGTCCCACCATCAAAAGGAAGAACAGCAAGACCATTGTAGTAATGTCTGTTAAACCACATCCATTCTGCAACATCATCCCATTCGTCTTCTTTGATTGAAATAGTAGCAGAAACATTGTGAGTATTCATACCATCAATATGACCATTACGAACCCAACGAATACTGAATTGTTTTACTCTTTCAAGTAAATCAAATACGCTCTCACTTCGGGTTGTTGCTCCCTTTGGTGCTTTCTGTGGAATGCTAATTACTGCTTGTTCAGTAGGATTAAAGTATTCATCTTCAACCAATTCAGGATGATTGTTAGCCAAGTAGCCATAAATTGCTTCATTCTTTCCTACACGAACACGGCGAATGTAATAATCATCATGCCATGCGTGAATACCGGAAGAAGAACCCAAAACAAGAGAAGTAGTTCCTGCTGGTTTAACACAAGTAATCCTACTTGCTTCCTTAATTCCAATAATTTTAGCAACACGGTGATTTTCAAGTTTGGCTTGTAGTGAAGCAGATTCAATATCTAGTTTTTCAACTACATTAGATGCAATACCTGTCATAGATACCCCCAATAGAGAATCTTTTTCGGTAGTCTTACGCCAAATATCACGAAGATAGTGGAAATCAGTATAACCTGCTTGAAGAGTACCTAAGAAAGATGCCGCTTTAACACGGTCTTCTAAATCTTTTTGTCCTTCAACAGTTGAAGCATTTACTTCTGTTAAATTACAGAATTGGAATGGTCGCAAAGCAATTTCACAGCATGGATTAGTTCCCCAATCCTTGTCATTACTGAAATAAATTCCCGGCTCTCCAGAACCACTTAATTGAATCCTTTCCCATACATTCATAAAGAACTCTTTATTGATTCTATGTCTTAGTAGTACTGCTGAATTGTTTGCTCTTCCTCGTTGTGGATTATTAACATACCATTCTCCTGCTTTACAAGCAAGCATTTTAGAATCATCAGCACTAAATAGGCTAATCATAGCGGCACGACGAATACCACCAGCGAGGACAGCATCAGCCAAATGGCACATAATATCATGTGCTTGAATAGGTTCTAACTTAGAACCATTAGGGATATTTTGTAAAACACCTTCAACCTTTACTAAACATTCACGCAAAGGTTGAGGGCCGGGGGCTTTTCCACCAGAAGTCTTCAATAAAGAACCTTTAGGTCTAATATCAGAATAATCAAACTTAGGGCTATCTTTCTTTACGCCCATATAGCATTCCATAAGAACCTTTACTGCATCAGCCCAACCTTCAATCGAATCATTAATTAAGTATCTGCGTTGTCTTGAATCATTTGGTTGTCTTATTTCTGGTAATTGTTCAATATGGTGGCGTTGGACAGAATACCCAACCCCCGTTCCACCGAGAAGTAAAAACATAGATTCACTAAAAGCAATATAGGAGTCAATAGGCATATAAGCGCAGTTATAGACCCTATTCGGGCTAATTTCAACAGGCTTACCACCAAACTGCATAGAACGCATTGACGGTAAGACCTTTCTGGTTCTAACATAATTTGTGTAAATCTCATTTATCTCATCTCTTAATTTTGGATATGTTTTAATGTGCATATCCTGATTGCGGGTGACTATCTCATCCCATGTTTCTCTTCGTTCATTTTCCGGTAAAAACCTTGCATATTTCATATGTACGGTAATGTCGGATAGTATCTGTATTGCTTTGTTTTCAGTCATGTTTAACACCTGTATTTGCTTGCTTTTGGCAATTCTAGGAGAGAAGAAAAGGAATATAGCCAATCTGAATTTTTATAGATAACCCATTCCATCTCTTCAATAAATTCCCAGTTATCAAAATCTTTGAAAGCGATTTGTCCATGCTTATCAATAAGCAAAGAAACACTATCAAAGGTATTGCCTTGATAATTTATTATTGAGTGGCCCTTAGCACAGATTCGGCCTCTTTTGCCCTGTGCTATTGTATAATTTTCAGCATAGAAGTCCGGTTTAAAAACGGCTTTTTCTTCTATAACTATCGGTTGGTTCATTTTCCAACCTTTTGTTTCAAGAAACAATTTTAATGCTTCTTTTGAGAGAAAGTTGTATAAGTCCATAGTAGTCACACCTAAAAAGGGGGCGAGGTTTGGCCTTACGGCCATACCCCACCCCGATTATGCGACTTGTGAGCGGCTTAAGAACCTATCTTATCCGCCGACAATAGCAGGTGTCAAATCAACAGAAGTCACTTCATCCCAATTAATTTGGGTGATGTTTTCCCTTGTCACCATGACGCTATCAACGAACACCCAATGAGTCGGGTGTGTGTCAATTTGCTCAAGAATGCCTTCGCTTTCCATCACAAGGTCAGTATGGCCAGTTTCGTTCAAAATTCGTAGTTTAATCATTCATATTCCTCCGTTGTATTATTGCTACCCGCTACACCCTTATAAACGGATGCGGTAGGGGCTGTCTTTTCATTTCTGTTCATTTCTTTCTTATTCATTTTTTCACTTCCTTTTTTTAGTATTGGCTTTCATAAGCCCTGTCTTCTTTCTCAAAACTCCTTTGTTCCAAAAGATACGCGTCTAGTAGCGAATCCATTTTTACTTGTAAGTTTTCGATGATACCTGCGATAATCTTTCGATTGTAGCCTATCCATATACGATGGTAGGTATTAACAATAACCTTAGGTTCATCATTTTCATTCATAGTAATTACGATTGGTGGTAACTCGCTGTCATCAACAATCCTAAATTCAACTTTCTTTTCCTTCTCCATAATATTCATACATATTCCTCCATATCAAAATTTGGTAGCACTTTGGCAACTACCTCTCCATTTTCGTCATATTGCTCAAGCATAATTTGCTCAAATACCCACTTAGCATCTTCGTGAATAACTAATCGAGTATTGTCTGAGTTATTAGAAAATAATGGACATTCCACATTCTCAACAAATCTCTTTTGTAATTCGACTACCAGTATTTCAGAATACGCCACAGTTTGTTCTTTATCTAAACCAAGTTCACTTTCTTCAACAATACTCATTACTTGATTAAGAGTTATGAAGCCCTGCTCGAATAGAAGATTTAGCACCTTTCTATCAATTAGTCCCATCATGTCGTATTCCTCCGTAGTTATATTGACGGTCATGCCATCACCTGCAACCATGCTACAAGGTAGTCTTTGTTCTTTGCGGCTACAAGTGCATCAAGTCTTACATAATCGGGATTATCTTCACTATCCAAAATACCAATCATTGTATCTGCAAGCAACTTAGCCAAGAAACTTGGACTCAATTGAATAAAAACTTGTGATAGATTCTTACTCATTTGCATCTTCATATTCTCATGTGCCAAACATTGAACACATTGAACACGCATCATCACATCATGTTGATAGTCCGGTTGTAGCGTATATCCTTGATTATTACATTCTTCACAATTCATTCTTCTTCCTCCACAAATAGAGTTGGGCTTTCCATAATTGCCTTCTCAATGTTTTGGCGAGTAGTTCCAGCAGGGTTTCTCCACTTTTTTGCTAATTTCTCCCAAGCACCTAAAGTATATCTCATTCTTCTTCACCTACTTTAAAATAGTCGTTCAATTTTCGTAATTCTAGCAATATTTGATATAGCAATTCTTCTGTTATTTTCATTCTTCTTCCTCCAGTTTGGCATTATATGTTTGGTTGAATGCCTCAACCTTTTTTGCCATCATATTATCATAATGGTCTTTAGGCCACCAATTAGGCGGCTGTGTTTTCCAAGTGGCAAATTCCCACTTTCCTTCGAGATAGTAATGTCGATAAGACCGAATAACAAAATCCCAAGTATGTTCTTCTTGGGGTAGTCGGTATTTATCAAACATAGCAATAGATACCGGAGTAAGTTTATTCAAAGGATAATTGTGATTTTCAATCAATTTACGGTATGAACCGCAATCAACAATTCTTTTCTCCGTTCCGTGTTTTTTCTCATAACGATGAGTGTATTCAGAACAAAGGAACACACCGTGATATAAAAGCCAATCAAAGTTAGCGATAGATTGCCTCGCCCAAATGGTTGAGGGGTGGTTTAGCATGGCTGGCTTCATCAATGGCGAGTCATTATGCCAATGAAATTCCTTAAGTTCGTTGAGAGTCGGCTCTTTACCATGTTTTTCAATGTATTCCATGTAAAGAATGTTAGTATGAAGCATTTGACATGTTTCAGTAGGCATCTTGACAATATGTTTGTCAAGCATTTCTATTGCTGATTGACTTGGGCTTTTTGATAGTGCGAATATATTCATTCTTCTTCCTCCTTGTATAATTGTTCACATGTGCATCTATATCCATGCCAATGAGTAACTTTTTCCATAAGATACATTTCATATTCTTCACTCCATCGTTCTGTTTCAAACTCAATTGAGTCAAAGTCAATCTGGGTAATATGATTACATTTCTTATGGTGAAATAAACCATGTTCGTCTGTATGATGATGATTTTTTTCATCATAGAATTGATTCATACATTCTTGACACCTACATAGTATCATTCTTCTTCACCTGCTAACATATCATAAGTTAGTCCTGTTGCTTCTATTTCCATTCGCAATCTATGTAGTTGCATCCATGTTATTCCAAAGTTTTCATATATGCTTTCGTCATAACAGTTGTTAATTTCTGCTATGTATAGAATCATTCTCTTGTATAGTTCTTCATTAACTATCATTCGGATTCCTCCACAACACAGTGAGCATCTAGCAGAATGTTAATTACATCTACAATCGCATCATTTACTTCGTAGTCCATACCATTGACTTGTTCTCTTGCTACTTCTTTAATGTAGCAAAGTAGGGCAAATTCGGCATCTGTTATTTGTATTAGTTCTTTCATAATTTTAATCTCCTTATTGATTTTTGGTATGCTTCATAGTGGCGCATACCATTAGCCACGAATTGTTTATACAGTATTTCTCGCTGTTCTTCTAAGGCTACCAATCTATTCAAGAACTTTTGCTTGAACAGGTGGTGGGAGCCAATTGGGATTATATCTTTCATATATTTCATTATAACAACTTCCGCATATTTTTACTATTATTTTTTCTTCTATTTCAATCAGTTTCAATGTTTGAAACTCCATCAACATATACATTGATGCATTAAGCCCGCATGAAGCGCACTTAGGACTGTGTTTTGTTTTTTCTTCTGTAACGAAGAATTTCTTTATCCAATTTATCATACTATCAAATCCTTTATTTTGGGGGAAGGGTGGACGAACCACCACCCATCAAGAAACCACATTTCTGCGGAGTGAAAACTTTCCCTTCATTACCCTATAAAACCCAAATACAAGTTGAACTTAATCAACGAGAACTTATCCTAAAATTCGCTTAAGTGTTCTTAGATGATGAACATCTAACTGAATACCTTCCATAAGCATTTCTTTTATTACCACATAACTTCTAATATCTGAAGATATGTGGTTTTTTGGAACAAAATCAGGAAGACCGTAATAATCTTTTAGGGTTTCAAAGTTTTCATTACTTGCTGAAAGAATTGTTTCCGCATGTTTTTTGCGCCTTTCCTTTGCAAGTTCTCGTGCCTTTTCAACTTCAATAGCCCTAATTTTTGCTAGCCTTTCTCTTTCTTCACGACCTTCTTCCCAAGCAATCGCCTCAAGTCGTCTTTTTTCTTTCAAAAGAATCATTCGTCGTTCATTTTCTATCTTCTTAATCCTTTCCCGCTCAATCTTTCTAGCCGTAATTTCTGCATGGGCGGCATTCTGACGATTAAT
>JGI24003J15210_10001060_pt1 | contig 11976 bp, 3 predicted proteins | sample LinPmetageLP28_FD_15210 | JGI IMG/M metagenome (IMG submission 15210)
ACAAGTGCTGGTATATTCGGATACTTATCTAATGCATATCAAGGAGCAACTGTGGAGTTTGAGAAACAAACTACAGCACTATTGTTTAAGGAAGAACAAGTTGAACAATTAGAAGAAGACAAACAATTCTTAATAAATGAATTAGACCAACAAGTCCAATCATTACCAGACAATTATATTACAGCCAAAAGAAAACTTCGTGAAGACTACAATCCACAGATATTAAGTATTAATTCTGAATTATTAGATTTAAAGAAAGATGTTGGTGAATTGAAAACCAACTTAGTAGAAACGGGAGTTGATGTAGGCCCAGCAGTTTACTTAGCTAGAACATTTAATACTGATATTGATACGGTAGTTAAATTTTTTATATTTATATTGATATTTGTATTTGACCCACTCGCAGTAATGTTAGTGGTAGCATATAACCAAGTTCTTTTAGAAAACAAACCTAAAGAAAAAACTCAACAACAACATTGGAAAGATATTTATTCTCAACCAACATTACTTGAAGATAATGATAAAGATGATGAAGAAGAATCAAAAAAAGTTATTGGTAGAGCCGCTTACATTCCTTAATTTTTTCTATCTACAACTAATACTTTCTTTTTTCTACAATTTTTTTCTATAAGACTCTCAACACAAGCATACATTTTATAACCATTATCTTTACAATATTCCTTTAACATATCCCTATATTTTGCTCTTATTTTTATGTCTACAAACTTATCCATACTAATAAGTAGTTTTTTATGAAAAAAATCATATAAAAATCATAAAATAAATACACTTTTTTTATTTTTAGATATTTATGTTTATATGGCAGTCCTACGAAAAACATTACAAAAACAAGACCTAATAAGTATCGAAACTTTCATAGATGATAATACATTTAACTCTTCATACTTCAATGTTATAAGTGTAGAAGATACTATACCAGGTGGTAAAAGTTCATTCCAAATACTAGGTTCAGAATTTTTAGCTGCTGATGTAGAAATTAGAGTTGAATTATTAGATACAAATGGAAATCCAGTTTTTACCGAAGCGGTTAAATATCTTGGTGATAAACCTTCAAGACATATTTCAATAGAAGTATATGAAGATACACCAGCTGGTGTAGGAACGCTTACAATACTTGGGTCAGTAGATTTTGCAAAAGATGGTGGTGATATTCCAGACGAGTGGAGAAATTTATATAATGTAAAATGGCAAAGAAATGTTTACATAGACCCAGTAGAAAAAAATACACAACCAATATTATTTCAAGGTCAAGCTGTAGGATTCAAAGAATTTGATAGGTATCAACTACCAACACTAGATATTTCAGAACAAGTTAGAGGAGTTATAGTCCCAAGTGGTTCTGGTGGAACAACACCAACAGGATTTGTAACACAATCAATATTTACGGGTGGTAATTATGAAGCTAATGCAAGTCCTTTTGCAAAACCTTCTGATGTTAAAGATGCACCTACTGAAGATGATAATGGTAATCCATTCCCAAAAGCAGATGCAGAAGTTATACCATCAACAACTACATATGCTCAAAAACCAAAAAATCAAGCTGTCGATAGTCCTGCTGAAACAACTGCAGATAGTGATACAATATATAAACAAGTTCACGGAGATGATAGTGAATCTGACCCGTTACCACCAGAAGAACCAAACTTTGCTGGACAAGGAACATTAATTAAAAAAACTTCAGGTGACCCATTTAGAACAGAATTTGAAGGTGGTCTATTTAAAGCAGTTCCAAGTGTAAATTTAAATTTAGTTCAAAATGTAGCCGGAGACTCATATACAAGTTCATCATTTACTGCATCAATTATAGCAGTTCATAGTCCAGAGTTAATGGAAATTGATAGACCATTTACAATACAAAATCAAACAGATTTTCCAAATAAAAATTTCAAAGTTCCACACAAAGCAACTTCTTTCACGATAGATTTCGAACCAGCAGGACAAACACAGAATAGTGGTTCAGGAGAAAGTTCAATATTATTTAGGTCGTTCGCAGATATTACCATTAAAAATATGAAAACATTTTCTGGTGATGTTCATAGAATAAAAGCACTGACAAGTGGGTTTTCAGAAGCCGGAGATTTTAATGTAATAGCAGATAGATTAGTAGAAGCTTCTGATGTTTTAAATGATAGAAACACACCAACCTTAAGACAAAAAATTGGTGTCTTTCAAGACCAATCACATTTAGATAAACATTGGAAACTGACAAGAGTAGTAAAGGGTAAAAATGTTACAAGTATTTCTACAAGTGGTAGTTTAACATTTGCTTCAACAACAACACCAGCATTTATGAATGGAGTTATAATATCAGGTTCTAATGGTATGGCCGACGAATCTATTATATTTGAAACAAAAACAGAAGATTTGAGAGTAAGACCAGATACTGATTATGAATTAAAACTAAGAGTTATATTAAAAGTTGGTGAAAAAGATACCATAAAAGATGATGGAAGTATTTTACAACAAGCTAAAGCGAAAGTAAGACTCTTCTTAAGTGGAAGTAATATAGCACAAAATACAAAAGGTTTAGAAGATATTAAGGGTACTAAAAATAGTTATGGTGACCCTATAAGATTTAATAATGTACAAGATGAGAATTATGGTGAAGTAGTATTATTACAATCAAAAGATTCAAATAATAGTGTTGGTAAATTAATAGATTTTGGTATAGTTAGAATACCTTTTAAACCAAATTTTGAAAATGATGTTGTTATGAATAACGATACAAGTTTACAAGTAGAGGTAGAATCTGGACAAGTATATTTACAAAGAGTAGAACTACTACCAGCAACAGAAACTAACTTTTCACCAGACGAATTCACATTTGTAGCTCCAATGCCAAAGTTACGAACAAGACCAGAAATATTTGATTTTAAAGTAGAGTTCTATGACAGAAACGGAAATAAAGCACAACATACTAGTATACAAGAAGCTGTAACATTTGAAGGACAAAATGAAGTAATACAAGGTGATGACAATTTATTAACTGGTTCATTATTTATTGGTAATGCTATTGCGAGTGGTATTGAAGCTGGAGGTCTAAATTCAGCATTTATTCGTTCAGTAGGATATGTTGGATTCACAAGTGCATCATCACAAGGTTCGGGTGGATTTATGATGTTTAGTGGTTCGGTTCTACCAGACTCACCCGATAGTTATCAAGGTGTTGGTCTTGAAATACACGATGGAAATAGTGGTTCATTTAAATTTAGAACACATAACGAAGACGGAGTTGGTGAATTTGATGTTAGAACAAATAAGTTTTTCTTTGGTAAAGTAGGTGAACAATTTGTAAGTGGTTCAGACGGAAACCTAGAAATTAGTTCTTCTGGATTCCATTTACAAGCTGATGGTAGAGTTACAGCCTCACAATTACATATTGACGGGGGTGTAATAACAGGTTCATTAGTAATTGGTGAAAGTGTTACGGTAGATGCCGCGACAGCTAATTCTATAAGAGTTCCAACCGGAGGCCCACCATTTAAAGCAGAAATATTATCTGACGGATATGCAAGATTTTCAACTGGTTCTATCGCAAGTTTCAATATAGATTCAAACGCTTTATTTACAACTGGTTCTAATTCATTCTACATATCTGGTTCAGCCGCAGGAATACCAACACAAGACGGAAAACAAAACAATTTTATATCTGCATCAAAATTTCAAGTTAGTGCACTAGGTGATGTAACAGCATCAAATGTTCTTATAGAAGGTGGAACAATTACAAGTGATGTTACGGTTCAAGGAACTTTCTCAGCTAATTCCATATTAGTTCCAGCGGGAGCTAATACAAATAATGCAACAGCACAAATTAAAGATGATGGATATTCAAGATTTTCAACTGGTTCTATCGCAAGTTTCAATATAGACACTAATGCAATATTTACGACAGGTTCTGACTCATTTTATATTTCAGGTTCAGCCACAGGAATACCAACAGCAGATGGAGCACAAAATTTATTTATATCGTCATCTAAATTCCAAGTTAGTGCAAAAGGTGATTTAACGGGTTCACGAGTATTATTGGATGGTGGAGTTATTGGTGGATTTACACTTAAAGAATCAGAAATTTCAAGTTCAAATGGAGCGTTAAGTCTTAAAGATAGTGGACAAATAACAGGTTCATTAGTCCAATTTATAGGTGGAGATATTGGTGGTTGGACTATTGCAAGTTCAACATTAACAGGTGGAAATGTTCAGTTAAGTTCAGCAGGAACTATAAAAGTTGGTAGTGTAGCAGATGCCACAACAACAGCTACAACTAATGCTGGTTTCTTCGCTGATAATTCTGGTAATGTATTGATTAAAGGTAATGTTAATGGTAACAATTATATTAAAGTAACAGGTGGTGGTGGTATTGATATTAAATCAACAACATTTGATTTAGATGCAACAACACTTATTTTAGATAGTGGAACTAATAACGGAACTATCAGATTGGGAGCAAGTGGAGGCCCAAGTTCGGTATCTGCAAACACAGCTGGTATTTATATGGATGGAGCTGGAGATTTCCAAGTATTTGGTGATGCAGACAATTTCCTTAGATTTGATGTTAGTGATAAATTAGAAATAAAAGCAGAAACATTTGATTTAGCAACTTCTACATTAGTAATAGATAGTTCAACAAATAGTGGTAAGATAGCATTAGGAGCAACACCAAACACAAGTGTTGCTGGAACAAATAAGGGTGTTTATTTAGATGGACAAGGAGACTTCTTACTTTATGGAAGTGCAACTAATTTCTTTAAGTTTGACGCAAGTGCAACATCAATACAGATTAAAACTGATACATTTGATTTAGCAACTTCCACAATGATATTAGATAGTGGAACAAATAGTGGTAAGATATCTTTAGGTTCAACACCAAACACAAGTGTTGCTGGAACAAATCAAGGTATCTATATGGATGGAACTGGTGATTTCTTAATAAGAGGTGATGCATCTAATTTTCTTAAAATGGACGGAACAACCTTTACTATAAAATCAGAGATATTTGCACTAGACACAACAAATCTTGATATAGATTCAGCATCAAAAAGAATTACAATTAATGACGGAAGTGCAGATAGAATTTATATTGGTGAAGTTGATGGTGGAACAACTTATGGTATGAAAATCTTTGACGGAACAGGAACAGCTGATAGTGATATAATAGTAGAGTTCGGAGAAGGACAGAATTATATTGCTGGTTGGACTATTGGAACTGATACAATATCATCAAATAATTTAGTATTACATTCAAGTGGTAGAATTGAAACTTCAAACTTTGCATCAGGTTTAAGAGGTTGGAGAATAGATTCATTACAAAACGGAATAGCAGAATTTGAAAACGCAAGAATTCGTGGAACATTATCAACCACAGTATTTGAAAAAGAAACAATTAACGCTGTTGGTGGACAATTATATGTAGCTAATTCAACTATGTTAACTTCATCAACTGCTCACCCACAAGGTACTGTATCTGCTTCTAATGCAACAATGTCAGTTGTAAATGTAACAGGATTTACAGGAAGTTATGAGGGAGGCCCTGGACATACAGGAAATGGTAAAGGTGAAATATTAGCAATTAAAAAAGTAACCGATACAGGATTCTCAACAGAATATGTTCAAGTAGTAAGTCATTCAAGACTAAATCCTTCATCAGGAACTGATTTAAGTGGTTTATTATTTGTAACAAGAAGTTATGGTGGTGGTATTGATGAAACAGGAACTGGATTAAGTTCATCACTTGGAGACCCAGCCTTTTTAACAGCACAACAATATGAACCTGGTCAAGTTGTAGTTTCTACGGGTAGACACATTGGTGGAACAGGTGCAACAACAACAGGAAGTGGATTTGTAAGAATAAACGCAAATCCAAATGATTTATCTACACCATTTATTGATATTGTAGAAAGAACAGGTAGTGCAATATATGATGTAGATTTAAAAGTAAGATTGGGAGATTTATCTGGATTATCAAGTCAATATGTTAGAGGAGCAGATGTAAAAGGTTTTGGATTAGTAACAAGTAATGTATTTTTAACAAGTTCATTCTTTGTAGGTGGTGTGAATGAACATATATCTTTCCAAACAGGTTCGTTTGAAGCAAAACTAAATAAATTAAATTTAGATACACCTGGTTTAAAACTACAAGGTGAGGGAAGTGGTAGTTCTAACAAGATTATGTTAGGATTAGCTTCTGCATTAGGAACAGGTGATGGAATATTTATGGATGGTGGTGGAGATTTCAGAGTAGGTGGAGCATCGTCTAATTTTGTTAAATTTGACGCTTCAACAGGAGTTTTAACCGTAGACGGAACAATTAATATTACAGGTGGTGCAACAAGCGAAGCTATAGCAGGATTACAAGCTACAGCAACATCATCAAATGCACAAAGTCAATCAGCCGCTGATGTAGATTTTGCATCAAGTGGTTCTCAAACACAAGCCTTAGCATTCGCATCCGAATCAAATGCAAGAGCAGACGCTAGTGGTTCGATAGTTTCAAGTAGTCTTGGTGCAAAAATAGACCCATATGAAACTCAAATTGTATTGAGTTCTGGTGGAATGTCTTTACTAAAGACAGAAGGACAAGTTTTAGCACAATATAATGAAAGTATTAATTTAAGAGCTCCAGATGTTGATTCACACTCAACAGCAAGTTTAGATACAGAAGGATTTAGAATAGTAGAAGGTGGGGTAACTCAATCATTATTTGGACAAACAACCACAATTGGTGTAGTAACAGGTTCACATTTAAAAGCATCGGGTTCTGGTTTAGAATTATTAAATGGTTCAACAACAAGATTTGGAGCAGATTCAACTGGTGTAAGTGTTGGTGACCCAGGAAACGAGCATGTAAGAATTACAGATAGTGGAGTAGAATTAAAAGACAATACAACAACCTTTGGTAAATTCGCAGCTACAACAACAATCGGTGATACCTCAACAGAACATATTTCAATTAGTAATACCGAACTACGATTAAAAGATGGAAGCACCACAAGAATATTAATGAACTCAAGTGGTCTTACAATGGGTAATCACATTAGTATTAATAGTAGTGGAAATGCTTCGTTTAGTGGAACGGTAACCATTGGTGGAACTGACCTTGACGCAACTAATACATTAAATACGAATACTACCGCGGGTAATGTTGGTTTAGGAAATGTAGAAAACTTAACCGCACAAAACCAAGCACAAACTGGGTTAATAGCTGGAACTACAATTACAGGTGGTGGTATTACATTAAATGGTGGTGGTGTAATAAAAACAATTAATAAAGATAGTGTTTCCGACACAACAGCTGGTTTCTTTATGGGATATGATGGTAGTGGAGCTTATGACTTTGCTATTGGTGATGCAAATAGTTTCTTAAAATGGGACGGTTCAGGTGCATCATTAAGTATAAAAGGAAGTATCACTATTACAAATCCAGGTGATATTGATGTATCAGATTTAAATAATGATAGTGGATTTACAGACGACACAACAGCAAATACAGCAAACTCAACAGCAAATACAGCAAACTCAACAGCAAATACAGCCAATACCGCCGCTGGAAATGCTCAAAGTGCTGTAGATGTGATTGAAGAAAAGGTTGTTATAACTGGTGCCGCTGTTCAAGTTCAAAATTCTACCGCAGATAAAACTATTCTGGATAGTGGGTTAGTATCAATAGTTCAAGGTAATGTAACTTCATCTTTATTCACAGGAACTAATACAGAAATTCGTGGTGGAACTTTAGCTTCAAAGACTACCGCAAGTTTTGATAAAGCAGGAGTTAGGTTTACAGACGCTGGAGTAACCCAATCACTATTTGGTGCAGATATAACTCAAATAGGTGTAGTAACAGGTTCTCATATACAAATATCAGGTTCTGGTTTAGAATTATTAAATAACACTACTACACAATTCGGTGTAGATTCAAATGGTGTAAATGTTGGAGACCCAGCTAATGAGCATGTTAAAATTTCAAATAGTGGTGTGGATGTAAAAGATGGAGCATCAACTATAGCATCATTTGGAAGTAACATAACATTAAATGCTGGAAGATTTGCAATAAATGATGGTTCACGAGATAGACTTATAATTGACGCAGATGATATTATTATGGTTGATGAAGCGGGTGCTCAAGCATTCAATGTAGATTCAGGTGTAGTTCAAGTTGGAGATGGTTCAACAGATTATGTTGAAATAGACTCAACAGGAATTGATATATTCCGAAATGGGAATAGTGAAATTAGATTAACTGATGGTCAAATCATACTCGCTCCAAATGTAACCGCACCAACAACAGATGCAGTTGTTATAGCCGCAGGTGGTGTAAAAATTTATGATTCTGCAACAGATTATCTTCATATGGGAAGTGATGGATTAAAAGTTTATGAAGGAGATGCATCAAATGCAGTTGCACAATTTGGAGCAACAGCTTTCATTGGAAAAGAAGCAACAGAACATATAAAGATTACAAATACATCACTAGAAATTAAAGACGGAAGTACTGTATTTGGTTCATTTGGTTCAACCACAAAGATTGGTGATGCAAGTAATGAGCATGTGGAAATCAACACATCAACTATTGATGTTAAAGATGGAAGCACTACATTATCATCATTTGGTGCAACAACAACAATCGGTCAAACAAGTGGTAGACACATTTCAATAGACGGAACAGATGTTAGAGTAAAACAAGGTTCTACCGTAAAAAGTATATTTGGAGCATCATCTATTACACTTGGACATAACAGCACAACTGATGAGCATGTTATAATTGATGGTAGTGGATTAAGTGTAAAAGACGGAAGTGATACTTTAGCGGTGTTCGCAGCTACAACAACCGTTGGTAATACAGGTAACAAGCATGTAAGAATTGATGGAACTGACGGGGTTCAGATTAAAAATTCAAGTACGGTATTAGGAACATTCGGACCTGACATTAATGTATTTAATGAAACCACAAGAGGATTTACAACTGTAACTTCAGCATCAGTAAATCTTGGTAGATTTGCAACACCAACACTTAACCAAGTATCTACTGCTGGTGTAGAAACACCAAATGGTATTTTTGACAGAGTATTTAGTTCGACTATAAACGCATCAAACTTACAAGCCACTGGTTCAGTATCATTATTTACAAGTAGAAGTTTAGCTTCAACAACAACATCATCAGTTCCATTTATGGTGCACGATGAAGTTAGTTCAACAGATGCATTAATAGAACCAAGTTTCCAATTCTCAACATTATACACTGCAAAAGGTGCAGATGCAATAGGATTCCCAAGTGTATCGTCTGGTTCAGCAACAGGTATATTTGATATTAGCACAACAATCACTTCTGACGGACAAAATGCATCGCCGTTCAAAGGACAATCAGGTGGAGGAACTTCTCAAGCATTTAATTTATTAGGTTTAAGAGTAATGAACGACACGGGAGATAATACTGGTGGTGGTGGTCGTTTCCAATTTAAAGGAGCGTTAGATTCTCAACCATATACATTTATAAACGCAGTTGATAAATCAAGAGTTCCAGCCGCGTTTAGAAATCTTGGTGGTATTAGATTCCAAGTTAAAAATAGTGGAGCTATAGTTTCATTAGGTAATATAACAGCATTTGGTAATACATCAAACTTTACAACTTTATCTGATATAAAATATAAAAAAGATGTAACTAGAATATCTGAATCATTGGATAGAATATTAGAATTAAAACCTTCTAAGTTTATATGGAAAACAACAGACACCGAAGATATTGGATTTATCGCACAAGAAGTTGAAGAAGTAATACCAGAAGTTGTCTTGACAGAGAAAGAAGGTATTATGGGAGCACCAGATACTAAAGATTACAAAACAATAACTTATCCAAAATTAATTCCATTATTAGTAGATTCAATACAAGAATTAACTAAAAAAGTTTCCACATTAGAGGACAAGATAAAAGAATTAGAGAAATAATATGTTTGATAATACCTTACCAGTAAGTATGTCGGATAACTCTCAACTTTCACTTGATAATTCTGAAATGACAACAAGTGTAAAAGTTATATCTTACAATTTTCCAGATATGATTGATGAATCAAGTGGAACATTTACAGATTATACCGCATCAAATTTAGATAATGGTTATCACACAACATCAAGTGTAGTTTCTTGTAGAAGTTTTATTACAAGTTCAAATTACTATAATATAAACAACAATTTAAAAGTATCAGAACACGCTTATTTATTTTCAAGTGGTTCTAATGATTATTGGTCTTGGAGAAAACCTTCAGATATTCAAGTGGGTGATTATTTACTTGGTATTAATGAAGAAATAAGACAAGTGAGTAGTTCAGAACACATTGTTAGTGGAACACTTGGTTTATCTCAAATCAATGTTGAAGATGTAGATACATTATTTGTTAATGGTTATTTACTTCACAATGATTTGCAAGAAGAAGGTGGGGGTGGAGGAACACCTTCAGCAACTTTTAATTTTGGTGTAAAAAGTGCTTCAATTCATATTAATGACAAATATCCTAAAAGTCCAGTTCCAAATGTAATAGATAGAGATGGGATAGGAACTTATGCTTCTAGTGATGCTATTAAAGAAAGTTCAGTAAGATTACGAGCTACTATTACACAAACTACCACTAGTGGAGTAGGAACAATGCAAACTTTGAAAATGGGAATGAGAACAAATTCTTCAACAGATGATTTTAGATTTATTGAAACCACTCTTGGTTTAAGTAATAATGGACTTGGAGCTCCATTAAGCGGAAGTGGTATAACAAACAGAACTATTGATATACAATTATCTGGTTCAGGAATTATAGATGACGGGGGAGGAACAACAGTTCCAACAATAAAACAAATATTTATTGCTGCAGGTGATTATGACGGACATATACAATTTACAGCTTCAAATACTTCTGGAACACACACTTTAACTACTCCTGGAATTCAATTAGTAAATTTATTTACAGGAACAAAATTTTCAGCTTCAAGTTCACAAGACCCTATAAGTTTTAGTGAGTTTAAAGGCGGTCTTTATGATAATATCCACACAACAGCTTCTAATTCTGGTGGAGCTATTAATTCAGAAGCAGTATCAGCAAAAAATATTGGGGTATTGATTGGGGGTCAAGGAATTACCAAACCTAATTTCAGAGCAACTGATAGTCAAACACAAGAAAACACTTTAGCCGGTAGTGGGTTTTCACCATCAGGAAAGAGAGAACAAGAGACAGTTAGTATGGATGAGATGCATAGTGCATCACTAGCTGGATAACTTAAAATAAATTAATATATATGTAATAAAAAATTTTAACTTAATATTTATATACGAGGAGAAAGCTATGGATTATAAAGAAATTATCAGTCAAGTATTAAAACACGAAGGTGGATATGTTCACGACCCTAAAGACTTAGGTGGTGAAACTAATTTTGGTATCACAAAAAGATGGTATCCAGACTTAGATATTAAAAATCTAACTAAAGAAGATGCTACAGAAATCTATAAAAAAGATTACTGGGATAGGTATAAATTAGATGAGATGCCAACAAACTTACAACACATATATTTTGATATGGTTGTGAATATGGGAGCTCGTAATGCTGGAAAAATTATGCAAAGAGCTTGTAAAGCAAAAGGTTGTGATATTGAAGTAGATGGTATAGTCGGTAGTGGAACAAGAAAAGCAATAAAGAGTTGTAATTTAGAGAACGATAGAGTAAAAGCATACAGAATTAAATACTATTGTGATTTAGTTAACAAAAAACCTGAACAAGAAAGATTTTTCTATGGTTGGGTAAAAAGAAGTTTAGAAGTATAACGGAGAGATAATATGTTTCATTTTATGAAAAAAATGGTTATGACAGCAGTTATGTTTGGTTTTGTTTTTGCACAAAGTCCAATCATAAGAGTTAAACAAATAGGTGAATGGAAAACACCAGAGTATTGGTGGAAAGCACAAGAAACTGTACAATTACAGA
>JGI24003J15210_10001064_pt1 | contig 11928 bp, 9 predicted proteins | sample LinPmetageLP28_FD_15210 | JGI IMG/M metagenome (IMG submission 15210)
GGTGATAGCAAGATAGTAACTTTTGTAATGCTTGATTTTTTCTAGGAACAGATAATGTGCCATCTCTAAATACTATATGCGCTAGAGTAGCTGGTCCATTTTGTTCATCAACNAAAACAGAAGGTTGATTACTTGCGTATCTTAATTCTCTTTGATATCCTTTCTCTTCATCAAAATAAGTCATTGGATATCTACTTGTATGCTTTGCAGGTATTGTTCTTGTCAGTGGATTTTTATTCCCCTTTAAAACGTATACTCTGTCTTTAATTACCCAGTCTTTTGGGCTTGTAATTGTTTGTTTCATAATATAATATAATTAAATAGTTAAAAGTAATAATTACCCCCGTTGATATAACGAGGGTAAAAATTACAATTTTTGCAATTATGCTACGCTTTTAAACATAACAAAGTTGTTTGCAGCTTGAGTTACTAAGCATCTTTCAGATAAGAAATGAACTTTCATAACATCATCTCCAGAGGTAAAAGCACCTCCAACAGATCCTGTGATCCAAGTCTTCATTCTTCTGTCATCTGCTTCGGAAGCTCTATAACGTACGTGTAAGAAAGGACGTCTAATGTTTGCACCAAGCATTTGGTCATAAACAGTAGAAGTACCAGCAGGTACCATTATCCCATCAACAGTTTCGTTAAGTCCACCAGTAGTAGCGTCATTTAAGTATTTCCAGTCAGTTTTGTAGAAATCGTAAGATCCACGTCTAAAACCAGAAAAACCTAAGTTCAAAGCCATTTCTTCAGAGTTTTCAAATACACCATAAGATGTACCTCCAGCTCCATAAGAGTTTTGAGAAGCTAACATATCGTCAAAATTAAGAGCAGTAGCTCTGTTTAAGAATAACATGTTTTCTTCAATAGCTCCTTGCTTGTCAAGATTTTGAAGAATTAAATCAAAGTCTTGTAGCGAAGTTCTAGCATTACCCGGAGCGCCATCGTTACCAGAAGCGTAATTATCATAGATATTACCTCTTTCTTCTACGGCAGCAAATAAACCTTGAGTACCTTTTACTTTGATACCACTAGCTCCTAAGTCTTGTCCAATCGCAGCAGATCCAGCAGCAGCTTTTTCTCCTTCAATCATAACCATTTCTAAGTAATCTTGGAAACGTAATCTAGTTTCGCCTTCAGCTTTTAAATACCATAAGTATCCTGATGTTCCATCTTCAACTGATACTTCAACCCAACCGATCTGAGCAGTGTCAGAACCATTGATTTCGTATTGGTCTTTGATAATCACAGGAGAATTGTGATATTGAGTAAAACTTGGCTCTAAAGATCCAGTCATGCTTGGAGTTCCTTTAGCAAATTCAGAACCGTATACAAATATATCAATTTGTGCAGCTCCAACTAAAGTATTCAAGTTAGCAAGGTCATAAGAGAAAGCCTCAATTTGCCAAGCTCCAGCACCATCAGGAGTAGGAGCAGCATCTACGTAACACTTCGTGCTAAGTAAAGTAGTATTGTTTGTTACAACAATAGTTTGCCCTGGTCTGATAGCAGGAATAATCGCATTTCCAGCAGAGTCTTGACCAGCTAGTCCTGTAATTGTATTGCCAGCAGCAGCTCCAATAGTAGCTCCAGTGAAGGCAATATGTAATCTATTTTGCTCTGACCAAATTACTTGATCAGAAGTCATTGGCATTTCAGCACCCACCATTCTTAAGAAACCTCCGATCGTACGATTTCCGTAACGTTCTACTTCAGCTTCATAAATTTCAGGTAAGTATTGTTGTGCAAAGTTATTTACTGGATCACCGCCTGCAGCGTCTCCTGTAAAGTTTAAATATGACGTACTTGTAAGCATTTTCTTAGGTGTCGGCACCAAGGAAAATTGGCCTAAAGGGTCATTAGCATTAAAAAATCCCATTTTGTTTTAATTTTAAGTGTTAAATTTTTTGTTTATTCTCAACTTAGAACTGTCCATGCCGCTTATAGCTTTTACTTTTAACCCACCTAATGTTACTTGCGTTGGCCTATCGTTGCTTGAAGGATTTTTGGATCTATCCACAACATCCTTTACAGCATCGCTTTTACCTTGCTCGTAAAAATGAGTTATTATATTGTCTATGTTTTCTGCAGCGTATACAGCTTTGTGATATCCTTTAGGGTCTTTAACATTACCTTCACTGTCTAGGAACTTCCCGACAAAGTTATTTAAATTCGACTGGTTATCACTAATAGCCTTAGGGTTTTTTATTCCATACCTGTAGTTTTTTTCTCCAACTTTAAAATCAAAACCTTTGAAATCATTAGAGAAAAGCTTGCTTGTATCGCTTTTAAACCTTTCGTGCTGTTTTTGTACTTTAGACTTGTCTTCGTTATATCTATTGAAAAAGTCAGTTGCTTTTTTCTGTTCTTGAGTTACGCTCGGTCTCAACTTGATCTCGTCGTAGTATTTATCTTTCAGTCCAGTCAAAAACTTTTGAGCTTTTGCAACTTCTTCTTTTTGAGCTAATTTTTTTCTTTTGATGTTTCGCTCATCATCGTTATCTTCATCAAACTTAAATTTCTCTTCTAATATAAAAGATACTTCCTCATCATTCAAGTGAGGTTTTGTTTGTTTGTAAAATTCTTTTAATAATACATCGCTTGATACGTTGGAGTAATCGTGATTAAGCCTAACGTAATCTTGAACGGTTCCACCAGTTTCTTTCATAAAATCAACTAGTTTTTCTACATTCTCAGGTAAATCAATCGCTGGTTCTAAAGGCGTTTCTATGATTTGTTGTTCTTCTACAACAACCTCTTCTTTCACCTCTTCTAATTTAATCTCTTCTATAGGATTAACATCTTCAGCAACTTGTTCTACTTGTGTTTCTTCTTTTTGTTCTACAACCTCTTCAACTTTTGGTTCTTCTTTTTTTAAATCTTCCGTAACCTTTGTTAAATCAAGTTTAGTAACATTGTCTGTTTTGTCTGGTAATCCTTCTTTTGGAATTACAATTTTAGCATCTGCCATAATATAATATAATTAAATAGTTAAAAATTACGTAGGTAATTCTTCTAGTCCTACGTTTATGTTCTGATCTTGAGTTTCAAAATCTTTAGGTAATAAATCATTTTTTCTTTGATTTATCATTTGACTCTGTTGAGTCGCTTGTATTTTAGTTCTCTTGTCTTTTCGATCTTCTATGTATTGCTCTTTTTCTTGAACCTGCCCAACTGAAACCTGAGCTAGCTGTAGATCGTAATCAAACTGCGCTGCCATTATTTCTTTCTTTATCATTGCCTCGGTCTGCATTCTCTGCATTTCCATTTGCGATCTAGCTTGTTCAAAGTTTACTTTTTCTTGAGTTAAAGCTTGTTGTTTTTGAACTTCATTCATAGCAGCTTTTTCTGCTTGTTGAGCATTTGCTTGCGCCTGCGCTTGTATGTTTTCTTTAGCTAATCTTTCTTCTCTAGCTTGTTTTTGCTTTCTTTTTAGCTTTAAAGTTTGATTAGCTAATTTAAGGTTTTTTATTTGCCTTAAATCTATAGCGTCTTCAAGATCAATTCCACCTCCTTGTAAAGCTATTTGTATATTTTGCTCTAGCTGCTGTTGCTCTTCTTCTTCTGGTTCTAAATTTAAATAAATACCAAAATCATGTATAGATGTTTTTTCTAACTCAGATAAAGTTTCTGTATTGTATTTACTTAGTGCGCTAACTAGAGTGTTTCTTAATAAAGGAAACTGTAATGAATCAGCTATTCTTAGTGATATGTTTTCACAAATTCTAAGAGTTAAATATAATTGAGCTTGCATTATATGCTTAGTTGCTATGTTTGAAGCATTTGCTGCCATTTTTTGTAAACCTACTAAAGTGTCCCTATCAGGAGCACTGCCATCTCTAGCTTCATTTAATCCCGTTACGTCACGGATCATTTGTAAATAATAATTATACGTCTGTATTAAGCTAGCTATTTTAGCTTGACCACTTGAAGAAGATAATTCTTGAATTGGAACTTTACCTCTATTTAACTCACCATCTTGCGTTAATGATCTACCAACTATAGAACCTGTTTGAAAAAACATGTTTAAAGCTTCTTGAGCATTGTAGTTTGTTCCATTGCCTAAATCTACTTCAGCTAAACCGTCGACATCTACAAACACACCGTCAGGCACTATTCTAGACATTACTTGTTGTAATTTTAAATGAGTTAATTGAATCATGTCAGCAAAACCAATACACTTGCTTACTATAGATTCTATTCTACCTTTATACATTCTTGGAGCTACAATAGTGTAATTCATTTCAACCTTAGAAGTGTCAGACTGTGGTCTTGTCATGTTTTGAGCAAGTTTCCATTCCAGCATTTCGTTTATCCCCAACACCTTACAGCCAGAATATAAAACCTCTATACTTCTAGAAACTCTTTCATAATCATCATTAGCCGGTGGATTAAAAGTGTCTGGTTTTTCTAAAGCTTTTTCTAAACCTTGATCAGTTTGCTTTATTTTAAAAGTTTGATTGTTATATGTTTTGTATTCAAAATACATAACTTGAACTGTATTCTCATCATAGTTATTCCAACCAGTTACAAATTGTCTGTTACCAGGCATGTCTTGTATTCTTTTAAGCATTTCTTCTGATATATCAGGATATTGCTTTTTAAGTTCTGGTATAGTTACAGATTTAACTTCTCCAACATAATATATATCTTCAAAATTAGGATCATCTGTATATGAATAAACTAAATTAGCTGGATCGACATAATCTACAGTTATACCATTAGATCTATTCCAGTGTGTTTTAGCACATGAAATACCTAAAACAGTTAGATCCATATTTAATCTTCTTCTAACTAAATCGTACTTATTGAAAGCTAAAGTATTGTTTATAGCTTCTTCTTCCGCTATTTCTACAGACTGCTTATATGACAACTGCATGTGTAAAGACAATTCATCTTCATTTGAAGGAAGCGTAGATGGATCGTGTTTTAAAACATTTACACCTATGGCATTTGAAACAGCCATTGCTTCTTTTTTTATTGTCATGTCTCTAAGTAAAGAAGCTGCGTATTGAGTTCTTGCTTTTTGAGAACTTGGATCTTGGGCGTAAGCTGTTATTTCATATTTTTTTTGAGACATACCATTAACCACTATGTCTACAAATTTAGATAATATAGGAACAGGTTTCCAATCAATATTTAAATAACTAAGATCACCATTTATAGATAGCTCGTCTTTATACTTTTGAACACTTTGTTCTCCTCTAGCGTATAATCTTAATTGATGAAAATGATTCCAACTTAAAGCAAACCTGTTACCGGCTCTACCTTGTTGAAACCACTCTTGCTCAATAGCACGTCCCACAGCCATACCATAGTCTTGGCTAGACTTTTCTTCATCACTAACTACTTGGCTAGGAAAGGAACTATTAGGGTTTGTGTATATATTCATTTATTTAATTATTTTTGAAAGCGTACCTTTGTTGTTGTATTTTTTAAAACCTAAAGAAATAGGTTTTTTATAAATCTTATTGACTGGGTAATATCTATTTTTATTAATAGCCATTATAGCTAAACCAGAGCTAATAGAAGCATCATGCTTTGTTCTATTATTAATATTAAATCTAGCCCAATCTTGAAGTGTTTCATCAAAATACATGTCTCCAAAATCTTCACCTAAGTTACCTACATATTCTTCTATGTATGACTCTATAGCAGCAGCATGAGCTTGCTTCATGTCTTCACTTGAATTAGGTATACCACCTATTTCTCTTTCTGTAACAGATAGTTTATTATATATTCTATCTGGTCTATTCATAGAAAAACCTCTATAACCTCGCCTCTTGAAATGATACAATAGTCTTGGTTTATTATTCTCTGCTAGTATTGGCATGCCGTAAAAAATGCAAGCCATCAAAACATCTTCAAAGAAAATTTCAGCAGTTTGAGGTCTAGCTATATATTCTAAAAATATTTGATTAGGTGGTACGTTTTCCATAGAATATTTAGTAATACCATGAAGTGATCCGTTGGATCCTCTTTTATCTACCGTTCCTGATATGTCATAACTATCACAGCCAAAAGCACCACAGTGGTGATTTGCTGGATATTTAACGCCATTTTTAATATATATTTTGTTTTGCATTTCTAAAGGTGGAACCCAAGAAATTTTAAATCTACCATTGTTGTTAGGTAAAAATATAACTCTAGTATCTCTTATTCCATTCTCCCACTGAAAACTACCTTGTGTTATTACAGACGTATTTCTAAGGTCTTGGTTGTAATCTATTTGTTCGTATATCTTAGTTAGATTAAATAAAGATTCTTTAGCTTCATCTCTAAAAGCGTGTTGTTCGGTTCTTGGAAATTGTCTATAAAATTCATTTAATCCGTCTTGATCTTTTTTTAAACCATCAACTTCATTTTGCCAAAAATCTAAAACACCTATATTTATTTCTTGGCCATGCGGGTCTTCAGCTGGTTCTTGTGGTGTGTCGAAGACAGGTACGCCATAAGAATCAATGTATCCTTCGTAATTCCACTCCATAGGAATGAACAAAGAATATAATCCTGAGCGAGTCTGTCCATTGGCGTTTCTTTTTGTGCAATCTGAGTCATAATAAAGTTTTTTAAAATTATCACCTCCTTTGTCTAAAGCATTTGAGGTACTACCCATCATACACTTACCTATAATTCTAGAACCTAATCTAAGTGTTGTTTTTGTAACTCGCCAATTGTTAAGTATGTTGTTTGGTCTTTCCCATTTACCTGATTCGTCGTGAACAAGTAGTTTTAATTTTTCACCATCATAGGCATTGTCTCCCGTGTTTTTCCAATCGATAGTAGTGTCAAGTCCTTCAAGATCAGTTGCGGTCTCGTTAGTATCAAGTTTTCTACGGGTGAACTTAGAAGCTGGTACCCTATAGGCAAGCTCGGTTTTAGGTCGGTCCATTCCGTCTTGTATAGGCTTGAAAAAGAATGGGTAGTTGACTGATATTGGAACAACTTTGTCTGTGAACATTTTTTTAGCATCGGCACCAGACTTGGATAGTATTCCGTATCGTGAGTCGGAGCTGATTGTTGCGAGATTAACAACCTCTCCTGAGGCCATGAAAGAAAATCCCGATCTACGGTTTTTAAGATAGCACATTCCATAGCAACGTTGGTCTGCTTTGCAAGCTTCCCAGAATATAAAGAATAGTCTGTTTGCTTCCCTAAAGTCTGGTTCCCCAACATCAATTTTGGACCACTGCAAGTACATATAGTGAGTACCAGTAAGGTAAGTAGCCACGCTCTTATTATAGAACCAAAACCCTTCATCTCTCCTTTTAAACTCGCCATCAATGTATTCATACCATTTTTCTTTAAAATCCTCTGGATAACCTTGCCAGTCAAAAACTGTTTTTATCTTGGATAAAGGTTTAGGATAGTCTATTTTTTTCCATTTCTTTTTTTCAAAAGTATATACATCTTCCTGTAAGGGTAAAGCAATGTATAGGTTTTGTATTTTATATATTTCACCTATCTTACCTGTTCTACTTATTACAACAACGTCGTGATCTTTGTTGTAACCATACTTCCATTTTTTATTTCTATTAAGTTTCGCCTTAGTGTGCGCTTTAATGTAATCTTTTTCAATACTAAATAGAACTTGATTATACATTTTTAGATCTTCCTTCAGCAAAACCTTTAAAAGTTTTTTCTTTAACTTCCTCTTTTGGCTTGTCGTTAATTATATTTTCTTCCTCTTGAATTCTCTGCAGTATTTCGAAAGCATCAAATATAGCTAATTTTTTTGTAGCAGCAGCGTTCTTTAATCTATCAGCTGATATGTCTGGTCCAAAATCTATTATAGGCTCTTTAGCAACTTTTATAAGTTCCTTAACAGCTACCTGCCCAGCTTGGATTATATTCTTTTTCGTTTCCTTTATATTCATGTTGAGCTATAATATTATTAGATTTCATACAATACAAAAATTCATTTTCAACAACAAATTCAAATTCGGAGTTAGGTTGAAAGCTTATTAATGATCCCTCGTTCAATCCTAAACACTCTAAGGAGCTATTGCTATATTTTAATATACCAATATGATTTAATATTTTATCTGCATCTAAATCATTGTTATTTTTTAAAGGTTTTACAAAGCATCTTTCTCCTAAAGACATCCATTTGTTTTTTCTTTTGTATAAATATATTTGATCTACCTCACAAAAAAACATATTATCTTTAAAAAAAGATTTACTGTTTTTTTCATTTCCTCTTATATCATAAAATCTTCTAAAAACATTATGATGAATTATAATTAAATCACCTTTTTTAATAGGGGTTTTTATAGAGCTAGGTGTGTTTATTACTACAGCTAAATTACTAACGTGCTTATACTCTTCAACACTAGTATTAGTTATTAGTTCTTTTTCACCTACCTTGACGACATTATCATATCTGTTTTCTAATGGTGATATAATAAATTTGTTTAAGCTTTTCATTAATACTCTAAATCGTACTCAACGGATATTGCCATGTTAGAATTAAACTTCTTCCACGGCAATACCTCGTCTTTCTTTTTAATGTATATATTATAAGAAGAATCCTCTTGGTTTAAAAGTATATCAGAAATAATATGACCACCGTAAACTTGTTGGTTTACAGAATAATGCATAGCTTCGTTTTTATAATCAGCACCTATGCTTATTTTTCTTATAACAGAGTCCATTTTATTCTTCTGAAGTTTCTATTGGAGTATATTCACCTGTAGCTAAATCTATATTTACAGCTCCATATTCTTTCTCTAGTTCTTTTTTAGTGCCCTCTATAGTAGCAGCTAAAGCTTTAGTTCTTTTAACAATCTTGTCTTTTTCTATAGTCATTAGTCCTATAGTCTGTGCTAGATTATTAAATTCCTGTGTTTGATCTACAATTGTTTTTAATTGTTCATCGGTAATTTTGTTTGCCATTTTATTTAATTTAATTGTTTAACTTATTATTTATAATCACTTAATATTTTAAGTTTTTACGATACTCTTATTTTAATATCGCCGTTGTTGTGATAGAGCCCATATAGTGGTACTCCACCGGTAGCTGCTGCTGAATCACTTGAATAGTTATTATATTGTCCTACACTAGGCATAATTATTTGACCTTCACTACCTGTACCAGTTCTGTTTGTTATAATTAAAGCATCTCTTCTATTACCACTAGTTGTAGAAGCACCAACTATTAAAGCGCATTGTAAGCCGCTTTTTGAATATTGAGAATTAGTATAATCATTATTTTCACCTAATATAACACAGTCATCTCCAGTACCTGTATTATAACTATTAGATTGAACTAAGTTTTTACCTATTAATATTTTTTGGTTTTTTTGAGTTGAATTGTTAAACCCTATTGATATTGTCTTATTAACCAGTGTTGGGTTAGCGCCACCTATACCATGAACATTTGCATTACCTATTGTAAAGTTATTACCAGTGCTGCTACCGTATATTTGATTGCTAGCGCCTAGCATAAAGTTTAATGTTCCTTTGTTTGTGTTTCCTCTACCACTTATTAAACATATTTGAGACGTACCCGAAGTGTTTGATGTGTTTGCGTTATTATTAGCTCCACTAATAATTGAATTACTATTATTACCAGAGTGGTTATTACCCACAAACAGACTATTACTACCACCACCAGACATGTTTGTCCCTATAAATCCTACTGCGCCAGACCCACCGTTTATTGTTACATTATTTCCAATAGCAAAACAACCTTTAGTGCTATCACTTTCAGACGAGTGATTATTACCTATTATAAGTAGTTCTTTTCCTCGTATGGGATAATATGTAGTAGCACCACCACCAGAAATTGCCTCACCGTTTGCTCTACCTACAACTACACTATCTATTGTATCTACGTAGTTTGCATTACCCGCGACTATTGATGAATCAAAAACAGAAATATTAGGAGTATCTTGACCTGTTAAAGATCCATCACCAATAATCCTATTGTTAGATCCAACTACTAAACCTCTATCCGCTCCTGAATAAACATAGTTATTATAACCACCTACAATCATGCTCTCTATAGCTCCTTTGGAGTTTGGTCGCATTTGATTGTTTCTACCTACTATAAGCGACGATTTAGTATTGTTAGTAGAGGTTGAAGAATTTTGAGCGCTATTACTCCAACCAAACATAGCTGTACCGTAATAGTTTATATTATCTGAACTAGAGTTGTTTTTTAATAGATTATTAAAACCACCAACTAAAGCATTACTAGCGCTATCTATTTCATTGTTAGCTCCTAGTATAGAACTATTATTACCACTAATTTTTAAACCACTACCAGCTACTAAAACATTTGTAGCATTGCCATTGGTTTGATTATTTATACCACTATAGGTACTTCTAATTAAACTATGACCAATGCTATGGTTTTGCCCAACTACCGCTGAGTTTAATATTTGCCCAGGACCTGCTACTAACGTGTTGGTAGTACCAACTAATATAGAAGAGACGTTGTTGCCTTGAACTTCATTACCTTGGCCTACAATCAACATTTTATCTCCTGTAAGCTTATTGTTAAAACCTATTATACCTAAATTTGTAGAACCAGAATCACCTATAGTATTTTCTGATCCAATAGAAAATGAAGATCCTACAAAGCCTGTTACATATGTATTATCTGTAGTGTCAGCTGGGTTTTCATAAGGATAAACTTCTAATCTAGGTGTTATCCTAGTTAACACATGATCAGCTAGATTACTTGGTATTAATTTTATTCCTTCAACTACACTACCGTAGGTACTGTCAACACCACCCCAATAACCTAAGCCTACGCCATTGGTGCTACCATCAATATGAAATAAATATTTTTTGTTTGTTGGCGCTTGTGTTTGTTCTGGATATACTAAGAAATTTGCGGTACTGGTAGATTTACCTACTCTTACGTTGTTACCTGCGCTTTCATATATAATAGAATCAGTTAGATCTGATCCAGTTGAACCCCATTTTGGTAAATACGTAGCTGTGCCGCTACCAGTAACTGTACCACCGCCAGGTATACTACCACCTAAAACTTTTAACACATTACCATCAGCATCTGTTCCAAGCATGTATGTTGGAGTGCCTGTTTTGTTCGCGAGATCATAACCGTCTAAAGTTAAACTACCTGTGGTATTTATTTGCAAAAAGACATTAGTGTTTACAAAACCAGTGCCGTACCCTATTTTATATATATTTGACTGGTTTAAACCGGTGAACCAATAGTTTGATCCGGTTTCTGAATTTTTAATAACAACAGCACATTCCGCCGAGCTAGCTGAATTTTCAATTAGTACGCCAGAATTAACCCAGGTACCATCGCCACCAATATCGGAGCTTATTGTTAACTTTGCTGTCGGAGAATCAGTACCAATACCAACTTTTTGACTACTATTTATAAACACAGCCTCACTACCTGATGTAGAAAAACTAGTATTAGCTGCTGATATTATTTGTATATCATTACTAGTGTTTTCTATATAAGAATCACCAGTATTACTTCCATCACAGAATATTTCAAGATAATCACCGCTTGAATCATCATTGCTTCTTATTTTACCTTCAACATCTAGCGAGACCGCGGGATTAATCCTTCCTATTCCTAGGCTACCAGCGACATATCCATTATTTATAAAATTTAATGCCATTTATTTAATTTAATTTATTATTGTTATGCTCTTACGATTAATACTTCGTAATCAGTATTTGCTATACTGTCTCCTGCATCAACAAATGCTATAATTAAGTTACTAGCATTTCTATTTACATCAGCATAAACAGTTTGTCCAGAGGCCGTGATAACTTCAGCTTTTATATCTATAGCAGCTTGTGATCCTCCGTATAATGATGAAGCACTTACGTCTACAGTGTATGATGTTATACCTCCACTGTGACTTCTTGTGGAAGGAGCCGTATTGTTTAAAGGAACTCTAAATCCATTACTATTTCCAGATACGGCTA
>JGI24003J15210_10001076_pt1 | contig 11877 bp, 12 predicted proteins | sample LinPmetageLP28_FD_15210 | JGI IMG/M metagenome (IMG submission 15210)
TATTCTTATATAAATGCAACACGCTCAGCTGGTGCTAACTCATATTATATGATGTTTGATAGTGATGATTCACAATCTCAAGTAGGTTCAGTATGGAATGATACTTCACCTACTTCTACTGTATTTTCTGTAGGTGGAGAAGACACATCTAATAAATCAAGTAAAAATTTTATTGCTTATTGCTGGACAGATATAGAAGCTTTTCAAAAGATTGGTCAATACACAGGTAATAATAATGCTGATGGACCTTTTATTTACACAGGTTTTAAACCTGCATTTTTAATGGTTAAAGGATTAGATGTTGGTAATGGGTGGACAGTTTGGGATTCTGCAAGAAGTCCTACTAATGCAATAGACAAAGCAGTATTTTGGAACTCAACTTCTGCTGACGATACTGGTAATACCATAGATTTTTTATCTAATGGGTTTAAACCCAGAAGTAATAATGGAGATTTTAATACAGCAAATATCTACGGATATCTGGCAATAGCTGAACAACCTTTTGTTGGTAATGGTGTATCTCCAACAACTGCTAGATAAATTATAAATAATATGTTATATAAAATAAGGAGAATATAAAATGTGGGCAATCGTTAAATCAAGTAAAGTAGAGCAACTAATAGGATCTGCTAAATCTATTATAGTAGATGACATTACTCACCCAGCATCTATCTTTACATATTGGACACAAGCTGAATTAAAAACTATAGGAGTGTATCAATTTATTGGAGGAACACAACCAGACACACGATTTGAAACTGGTGGTGCAGTTTCTTATAAAGTAGATGATGATAAAGGTACAGTTACAGAAACAATTACTTTGAAAGATAGATTAATAGCAGATACATTATGGACAGAACAAAATAAAACAGATGGTGCTATTCCAGATGATGAAGATGTAGGTGATGTTGCTGCAAAAGGACTTAAAACAATTTACACAGAAAAAATACAATCACAATCACAAACACTTCTACAATCAACAGACTGGTTAATTGTTAGAAAATCTGAAGATTCAAGTAAAGCTATTCCAAGTGCAGTTACAACATTTAGAGCAAGTGTAAGAACTAAGTCTGATTCTATTTTAACAGCAATAGCTAATTGTGATACTTTAGATAAATTAAAAGCATTATTTGTAACAGAGTATAATGATGATGGTACTATTAAAACTGTAGCGACAATGAATAGTTTGCCAGATGATAAAGATATTATAGGGTATAAACGATAATGGACACCTACAATGGGCGTAACTAAACAATATCTAGGTAATCCTAATTTAAAAAAAGCATTTGTAAGTCAAGAGTTTACAAAAGAACAAATTCTTGAGTTTCAAAAATGTATGAAAGACCCACAGTATTTCATAGAAAAATATATTAAAATTGTTTCTTTAGATAGAGGTCTTATTTCTTTTGATATGTACCCTTTTCAAAAAGACATGATTGGTACATTTCATAACAATCGTTTTTCTATTTGTAAATTACCAAGACAATCTGGTAAGACTACAACTATGGTTTCTTATATATTACATTATGTTTTATTCAACGAAAGTATGAATGTTGCAATACTTGCAAACAAAGCTGCGACTGCAAGAGATATACTTTCAAGATTACAACTTGCATATGAAAATCTACCTAATTGGTTACAACAAGGTATCATGTCATGGAATAAAGGTAGTCTAGAATTAGAGAATGGTTCACGAATAGTAGCATCTTCTACTTCATCAAGTGCAGTTCGTGGTGGTTCTTATAACATGATATTTTTAGATGAGTTTGCATTCGTACCTACAAATATCGCAGAAGAATTTTTTAGTTCAGTTTATCCTACAATTTCATCTGGTCAATCAACAAAAGTAATTATTGTATCAACACCAAATGGAATGAATATGTTTTATAAATTATGGATTGATTCAGAAAAGAAAAGAAATAGTTATATACCTATTGATGTACATTGGTCAGAGGTTCCAGGTAGAGATGAAAAATGGAAAAAAGAAACGATTGCNAATACAAGTGAATCTCAATTTGCAAAAGAATTTGATTGTGAGTTTCTAGGTTCTCAAAATACACTTATTGCTGCATCTAAAATTAGAACAATGCCAACAAGAACACCATTACAATCAAATAGTAGTGGATTAGACATTTATGAAAAACCGATTAAAGACCATACTTATGTTTTAGTTGCTGATGTGGCAAGAGGTATTCAAGGAGATGCATCTGCATTTGTTGTAATAGATGTATCACAAATACCATATCGTTTAGTTTGCAAATATAGAAACAATGAAATAAAACCAATGTTGTTTCCTCATGTAATTAAAGATGTTGCAAATGCATATGAAAAAGCATTTGTTATGGTTGAAGTCAATGATATTGGGGACCAAGTAGCCAACTCATTACAATTTGATTTAGAATATGAAAATTTAATTATGGCATCAATGAGAGGTCGTGCAGGTCAAATTGTTGGTGGTGGTTTTAGTGGTGGTAAAGCACAACTTGGTGTCAGAACAACAAAGGCAGTAAAAAAATTAGGGTGTTCTAATTTAAAAACTATGATTGAATCAGATAAAATTATTTTAGAAGATTTTGATATAATCTCAGAGATGTCAACATTTATTCTACATGGCTCTTCTTTTCAAGCAGAAGAAGGACATCATGATGATTTAATGATGTGTTGTGTATTATTTGGTTGGTTGTCAAGTCAAACTTATTTCAGAGAGTTGACAGACAATGATATTCGTGCTAGACTATATGCAGAGAATCAAAATCAAATGGAACAAGATATGGCACCTTTTGGGTTTTTAGATGATGGCATAGATGACCCATTTGAACCAAAGGGTGAAGTTGACGAATATGGAACAAGATGGTCTACTGTTGTTAGGAAGCATGATACAAATTGGTAAATTCTTCTTCATCAATTAAATCATTATCTTTTTTAATATAACAGTTCTGACATACTATAACTTGTTTTTCTATAATGTCAAGTATTTTTTTTCTTGATTCTTCATTTAAACCTTGTTTACTAGAATCAGAACGAATCTTTCTATCATCTGGGTAAAATTTAAGACATACTAATTCAGATTCACCACAATACTTACAAGACTTTTCTGTTAATTGTTTATTTACCCAACTATCTCTAAGTCTTCTATGCCTTCTAGCAACCTTACGAATTGTATTTCTATATTTTTGATAGTGCTCACTCATACATCTATTTATATTTTAAAAGTGTATAAAACACATAATCTTAAAATCATTTTTTTATAAATATTAATAACTAATGAATTTAAACTAAAATAGAGGAGTATTAATATGGGATTTCAAGTTTCTCCAGGCGTACAAGTCAAAGAGATTGATTTAACAAATATTGTCCCTGCCGTTGCAACAACTATTGGTGCTGTTGCTGGAGCCTTTCAAAAAGGTCCAGTTGGTGAAGTAACTCAAATTAGTTCAGAACAAGACTTGGTAAGAATATTTGGTCTACCACAAGACTCAAATAATCAATACGAAGATTATTTTACTGCAGCTAATTTTTTACAATATACAAACACATTAAAAGTTGTGAGAGCACAAAGTGCCATACTGAATGCAGATTCAGACGGAACAGGAATATTAATTAAATCAACAACAGATTATCAAGAAAGTTATAGACCTAATTTATCATTAGGTGCTGCTAACTCAAGTGTTGGTGCATTTGCAGGAAGAACTGCTGGTGTCCATGCAAATGGTATCAAAGTTGATATTTGTACTAAAAACACATTTACACAAAATACATCAAAACAAATAAACTCAAGTAGTTTAGCTGCTGGTGATACAGTAATCACTCTTGATGCATTTGATGCTGCTGATTTTGCAGTAGGACAAATTTTAGAATTTTATTCTGATTCAGGCCGTACAACTTTTGCTACAGGTCATGAGGGTATTAGATATGAAATTGTTACTGTTACTGAGGGTTCAGAAACATTAACTATTAGACAGTTAGATGACCCTGCAGGTAAAGGTTTAGTTGCAGCTTTAGCAAATGATTCTTTTGTCACGAAATATTGGAAATTTTTTGATTTATTTGATGGTGAACCCGGAACTTCAGAACACGCAGCTGCGAGAGGTATTTCAGATGATGAATTACACATTGTAGTTTATGATTCAACTGGAGCTCAAACTGGTTTTGATACAGATACTGCAGGTAACAGAACAAATTCTGTTATTGAAACATATGCATTCTTATCAAAGAATCCAGAAGCAACAGATGCATCTGGCAATTCACTATTTTATCCTGATAGAATTTATGCTGAATCACAATTCGTATATGTTACTAATCATCTCTCAGCAATGGTTGATGGTTCTGGTGATTGGGGTATCGTTATTAAATCAGATTCTTCAATTCAAAGTGTAACTGCATATAACTTATTAGATACTGGCCCAAATGTTAATAGCATTTCAACTTCAACTCTTACAGGTGGTACTGATGATTATGCAGTAACAGACGGAGAGAAGTTAGAAGCTTATAATAGATTTAAAGATGCCGAATCTGAAGATGTAAATTTACTTATGGCGGGTAAAGCATCTGCTACACTTGCAAATAATTTAATTACAATCTCAGAAAATAGAAAAGATTGTATGACATTTATTTCTCCAGAGAGAGCTGATATTGTGGGTGTTCCAAATCAAGAAACAATGACAGTAAATGTTAAAAATTTCTTTGATGCACTTCCAAGTTCTTCTTATGCAGTCTTTGATAGTGGTTACAAATATATGTACGATAGATTTAATGATGTATATAGATATGTGCCATTGAACGGAGATGTTGCAGGGCTTGTTGCACAAACAGAACAAGTTGCAGAAGCATTTTTCTCACCAGGTGGTTTTAATAGAGGACAAATTAGAGGTGCAGTAAGTCTGCCTTTTGTTCCTACTCAATCACAAAGAGATACTTTATATAAGGCAAGAATAAATCCAGTTGTTACTTTCCCTGGGCAAGGTACAATCTTGTTTGGTGATAAAACTGGTCTCGCTAAACCGAGTGCATTTGATAGAATTAATGTAAGAAGACTTTTNATAATNNTAGAAAAAGCAATTGCTACTGCTGCTAAGTTTCAACTTTTTGAATTCAATGATGAATTTACAAGAGCTCAATTTAAAAACTTAGTAGAACCATTTTTAAGAGAGATACAAGGTAAGAGGGGTATCACCGACTTTAGCGTGATTTCTGATGAAACAAATAACACCGGTGAAGTTATTGATAGAAATGAATTTGTCGCTGACATTTTTGTTAAACCTGCTCGTGCAATCAACTTCATTACACTAAACTTTATTGCCGTAAGAACTGGCGTAGCGTTTAGTGAGGTAGGAGGTTAATCATGGCAAACATTAATGACTTTAAAGCAAGACTTTCTGGCGGTGGCGCTAGAGCCAATCAATTTAGAGTAATCTTACCTCCACCAGTTGGTGCTGAAGTTACTGCAGCTATTAACACAGAAGAATTTTCATTCTTATGTAAAGCTGCTAGTCTTCCAGGACAAACTATTGGAGAAACTCCTATAAAATTCAGAGGTAGAGATTTATACCTCGCTGGGGAAAGAGTATTTGAAACTTGGTCAACAACTGTTATGAATGATACTGATTTCGGAATCCGTAGAGAAATGGAAAGATGGTTCAATGGTATCAATGATACAGTAAATAACACAGGTGCAACAACACCTGATAGTTATAGGGTTGATATGATTGTTCAACAACTAGATAGAGATGATACTGTTCTTCATCAATATATTTTAGAAGGTTGTTGGCCAACAGTTCTTGCTCCTATTGAGTTAAGTTATGAAACTGAAAATGCAGTTGAGGAATTTGAAATTACTTGGCGTTACGACACATTTAGAGTATCTGGCATCAACTTATAAGCTCCTTATAAATAGTAGTAGGAGATTAAATTATGGCAGAATTTTTTGGTTTTGAAATCAAACGAAAGAATCCAGAGTTGGGGTCTATCATGGCCCCTTCTACTGATGATGGTACTTATGAAGCCCCAGGCGGCGGATTTTATTCCACAACATTAGACACAGATGGTCGTGAAAGAACTGATGACGATTTAGTTCGTAGATATCGCGATATTGCAATGCAACCAGAATGTGATAGTGCAATAGAAGATATTGTAAGTGAAGCAATCGCTTCAGACGAAAAAGATATGTGTGTTTCTATTTCTTTAGAAAACTTAAAAGTATCCAATTCAATTAAAAAAAGAATCAGAGAAGAATTTGAAAGAGTTTTAGATTTACTAGACTTTGAAGAAAAAGCTCATGACATTTTTAGAAGATGGTATGTTGATGGAAGAATTTACTATCACAAAGTAATTGATAGTTCTAATCCTAGAAAAGGTATTCAACAACTTCGTTTTATTGATTGTAGAAAAATTAAAAAAATGAGGGAAGTTGATAAAGATTTAGACAAAGTAAATAAAAGTGTTGAAATTATTAAGAGGGTAAAAAATTATTATCTTTTCAACCCTAGTGGAAATACTATTGGTGGAAGTGCTACTGGAATGGGTGTTAAACTGACAGCAGATTCAGTTACATATGTTACTTCTGGTTTGATAGATATGTCAAAGGGTCATGTTTTATCTTATTTAAATAAAGCAATCAAACCTGTTAATCAATTAAGAATGATTGAAGATGCTCTAGTTATTTACAGAATATCAAGAGCACCCGAAAGAAGAATTTTTTATATTGATGTTGGTAACTTACCAAAAATTAAAGCAGAACAATATTTAAAAGATGTTATGAATCGTTATCGTAATAAACTTGTTTATGATGCATCAACTGGTGAGATTCGCGACGATAGAAACCATATGTCAATGTTAGAAGATTTTTGGTTGCCAAGAAGAGAAGGTGGTCGTGGTACTGAAATCACAACTTTACCTGGTGGTTCAAATCTTGGTGAGATTGATGATATTACTTATTTTAAAAAGAAGTTATATCAAGCTCTTAATGTTCCAATGTCAAGACTAGAAGCTGAACAAAGCTTTTCATTAGGTCGTTCAACTGAAATTACAAGAGATGAATTAAAGTTTACTAAATTTGTTCAAAGATTAAGAACAAAATTTTCAAAGTTGTTTTCAGATGTTCTTAAATCTCAATTAATATTAAGAGGTGTGATTGCTGAAGACGAATGGAAAGATATGAAAGAACACATTCAATATGACTTCTTACAAGATAATAACTTTACTGAATTAAAAAGAGCAGAGTTATTAAGAGAAAGACTTGATATGTTAGGTAGTATTGAAAGTTATATTGGTACATTTTTTAGTAAAGAATATGTTCTCAAAAGTGTATTAAATATGAACGATTCTGAAATAGAGGCTATGAGAGACCAGATGAACAAAGAAGCTGGAATTGAACCTGAAGATGGTGGTGTCAATGTACCTGATAGTACAGACGGCGTAACTAGATATCCGTCAGTTGACGGCTCACCAATACCGGCCGATGATGTTTCTAAATATAGAGGTGAAGAACCTCCTGAGGAGAAAAATAATGACTAAAGAAAATATTTCAAAATTCGTAGATGATGTATTAAATAAAGATAATCTATCTGCAGAAACAAGCTTTAAAGCTGCAATGTCTGATAAAGTTGGTGAAACTTTAGAAAAACAAAGAGAAGTGATTGCTAAAACAATCGTAACTAATCATGTTCCAGCAACAGAGGAAGATGATGACATTGGAGTTTGAATCAATTTATAGTTCATTACAAGAAAAAGATGAACATAAAAAATCTAAAGAATATAAAAAACTATCGCCTAAGATGAAAAGGGCAGTAGATGAAATCTTTTCTATTATGGACTCCAAACCCTCAGACTTTATAAATAGTTTTGAGAAAACAATAAAAAATGCTTCAAAAAAGTTTAAAGTAACTGATAAAGAGCTAATGAACTATTTTGAGCGAGAAATGTTAAACCAAGGAAAGTAGTATGGCATATACGACAAGAACACTAAGAGATACAGATTTTGAAACCGTAGTACATACAACAATTTCAGGAACAAATGCAACTGCACTTAAAGTTGTAGATGCATCAGCTTTATCAGGTGCTGCTACAGACCCAAGACTTGCAATCGTATCTTGTACTTGGAGTGTGAGTTCAATATTAGAAGTAGAATTTGATGCAACATCAAATATTACTGCATTATCATTACAAGGTAATGGTAACTTTAACATTGGTAGTCAACAACTACCACCAATTACTAACAATGCAGGAAGTGGAGTAACTGGCGATATTTTTTTAGAAAATGATGCAGCTTGTATTGGTTACATTATTTTGAAATTAAGAAAAGTATCTGGTTATGATAATATAGATACTCCAGCATAGTATAGGAAAGAATAATGAAACTTATTTCAGAAGCATTAGAAGAAACTAAATTTATAGTTGAAGAAACCAAAGAAGGTAAAAAAGACTATAAAATAAAAGGCGTGTTTATGCAAGCCGAAATCAAAAACAGAAATGGGCGAATATACCCCATGAATGTTCTTGAATCTGAAATTAACAGATACAATAAAAAGTTTATTAATGAAAATCGCGCATATGGCGAACTGGGACACCCAGAAGGACCTACTGTCAATTTGGATAGAGTTTCTCATATGGTTACTTCTTTAAAAAAAGAAGGTAATGATTTTATAGGTGAAGCCAAAATTATGGATACACCAATGGGTAAAATAGTTAAAAATATTATGGACGAAGGTGGTAAACTTGGTGTATCATCAAGAGGCATGGGTTCTTTAGAACAGAAGAATGGTGCTAATTATGTAAAAAAAGACTTTATGTTAGCTGCAGCAGCTGATATTGTGGCAGACCCATCTGCTCCAAATGCCTTTGTAGAAGGTATCATGGAAGGAAAAGAATGGATTTGGAACAATGGTCTACTTAAAGAAGTAGATATGCATGAAATTGTAGAAGACATTGAAGAAGGTGTTCGTAAGAAAAACCCTAATATAGAGGCTTTNGCGTTTGCAAAGTTTCTTAAAAAGTTATAAAACTATAAATAATATTAACTAATGAATAACCAATAAAGGAGAACCTCTAATGGCTCAAGATTTAGAAAAAACGATTGAGGATTTGGAGAAAGAAGTGGTCGCTGAACTAGAAGAAAAGGCAAGTCCTGATTCTACTGGTGGTAAAGCTGATCCTATGCCAAAGTTGAAAGGTGCTGAAAAGCATGAAGACTTAGGTAAAGCAGTTACATCACCGACTGATTCTGGACCGAATGCCTCTAAAAAAATAAAACAAGTATCAGGTGACCCTGCACAAAAGGGTGCCGGTAAAGCTGAAGGAAGTACAAAAATGAAAGAAGGTTATACTGATGAAGAAGTCAGAGAACTTTGTCATTCAAAAGACCATGATTGTGCTACTGTTGTTGAACACCCAACTTGGGGTAAAGGCAAACCAGTATTAAAATCACACGCAATTCCAGATGAGAACGGAAATGTTGAATGGTATGATGTTCAATTCAAACATGGTGTTGAAGAGAATGTTATGGCTGAAGACATGAAGATTACAAAATCTGAAGCTCATCACAAAGAAAACTACGGCAAAATGACTAAAGAAAATCTTATGAAAGAGATGGAAAAAGTCATGGCTGGTATGCACAAAGCTAAAAAAGAAGACATGGTAAAAATGGTTAATGCTATGAAATCTTATGAAGGTATGCATGACGAGCAAGAAGAACAAAAAATCGTTAAAAAAGAGTACTATGAAGTTGATGTTAAAGCTGATGTAGCTGCTCTAGTTGAAGGTGAAAACTTTTCTGACGAGTTCAAAGGTAAAGCAGAAACAATTTTTGAAGCTGCAGTATCTTCTAAAATTAAACAAATTGAAGATAAACTTACTGAAGAGCACGAAAACTCACTTACAGAAACAAAAGAAGATATGGTTGAAAAAGTAGATTCATACCTTAACTATGTAACTGAAGAGTGGAAAAAAGAAAATGAACTTGCAATTGAAAGAGGTCTAAAGGGCGAAATTTCTGAAGACTTTATTGCAGGTCTAAAAAATCTTTTTGAAGAGCATTATATTGATGTTCCAAACGAAAAATACGATATTCTTGAAGCACAGACTCAAGAGATTGAAGAACTCAAGAATAAAGTAAACGATTTAATTGAATCTAAGAAAGATTCATCTAATAGAATTGGAGAACTTAGAAAAGACTCTCTAGTTGCTGAAGCCTCTGATGATTTAACTGATACTCAAAAAGAAAAATTTAAAGGTCTTGTTGAAGAAGTTGAATTTGTTAGTGAAGAAACTTATAAAGCAAAGTTAAAAACTTTAAAAGAATCTTACTTTCCAACTGAAGAGAAAAAAGAAGAAGTTCTAACGGAAGAGGGAGCTGTTCAGACAGTTGAATCTTCTGATGTTATGGCGGCATATACGGCTGCAATTAATAAAACCCATAAAAGGGCGTTGAATAATTAAATTTATAAATATAATTAACAAATAAGGAGAAACGAGATGTTTCAAACACAACATTTACAAGAGAAGTGGCAGCCCGTCCTTGAACACCCTGATTTACCAAAAATCAGCGATGCTTATAAGAGAGCCGTTACTACTGTTATATTAGAAAATCAACAAAAAGCACTTAGAGAAGATGCACAGTTTTTGGGTGAAGGCCCAGCCAATGTGTCATCTGGTCAAGGTGGGGTTGCAGGCGCTAATCCAATGGCAAATTGGGACCCAATTTTAATTTCGTTAGTAAGAAGAGCTATGCCTAATCTTATTGCTTATGATGTTTGCGGTGTACAACCAATGACTGGTCCAACTGGATTAATCTTCGCAATGAGAGCTAGATATAATGATCCATCTGGTGCTGAAGCATTAGTTGACGAAGCTGATGGTACTCACGCATCTGATGATGCTGCTGGTGACTTGACTTCAGCTGCTCAATCAGGTACTAACCCTGCATTACTTAATGACACTCCTGAAACTGCTTATACTTTTGCACAAGGTATGACTACTTTACAAGGTGAAAATTTAGGTGATACAACTACTAACGCTTTCGCTGAAATGGCTTTCTCTATTGAGAAAACAACTGTTACTGCGAAAACTAAAGCTTTGAAAGCTGAATACACTATGGAACTTGCTCAAGACTTAAAAGCAATCCACGGTTTAGACGCTGAATCTGAATTAGCTAACATACTTTCTTCTGAAATCTTATCTGAAATCAATAGAGAAGTAGTAAGAAGAATTTACAGAACTGCTGTTGAAGGCGCTGCTGTAAATACAACTACTGCTGGTACTTTTGATTTAGATACAGACTCAAATGGTAGATGGTCTGTTGAGAAATTCAAAGGTTTAATGTTTCAAATAGAAAGAGATGCTAACGCTATCGGTCAACAAACAAGAAGAGGTAAAGGAAATATCTTAATGGTATCTTCTGATGTTGCTTCTGCTTTACAAATGGCTGGTATCTTAGATTACACTCCTGCATTAAACAATAACTTAAATGTTGATGACACTCAAAACACTTTCGCTGGTGTATTGAATGGTAGATACAAAGTATATGTAGACCCATATGCTGCTAATGTATCTGCAAGTCAATACTATGTTGTTGGATATAAAGGTACTTCACCTTATGATGCTGGTACTTTCTATTGCCCATATGTTCCACTACAAATGGTGAGAGCAGTTGGTGAAAATACATTCCAACCAAAAATTGGTTTCAAAACTAGATACGGAATGGTAGACAATCCTTTTGCTACTGATTCTGGTGCACTTGCAGATAACAACGATGCTGGTACTTCTGCTACTGCATTCACTAAAGAAACTAATAGATATTACAGAAGAGTTAAAATCGCTAACTTAATGTAAGAGATTTTAAATCGCACCTTAAGATAAAAATGGGACTTCGGTCCCATTTTTTTT
>JGI24003J15210_10001092_pt1 | contig 11819 bp, 9 predicted proteins | sample LinPmetageLP28_FD_15210 | JGI IMG/M metagenome (IMG submission 15210)
ATTGCTATCGTTGGTTTTACTTTAGCTGGTGGTAAATTTCTTAACTCTTCTGATTGTAAATCTAATGTAGAACTAGACTGGATTCTTTTAGTTAAAACTAAGTCTCCACTCTCCTGTACTACTGCACAACTAGAAAGTAAAGTTACCAACAGGCAAAGATATAGTCGTTGAATTACCATCACTGTCCGTTATAGTTAAAGTTATTATTCCGTCTTCTACCTTGTATACTATTGTATTGCCTTCTAAAGTTAGTGTACCAAAATCAGAAGGAGTCTCTCCAAATAAGTTTTCTACTAACTGTCTTGACAACTGTGAGTATATACGTGATTCCAAGTTCCTTATGAACCTTGCAAGTGTTGTATTCTCTTTGTCTCTTTCTATCTGGTCTTGTAAAGCTTTTATCTCTGCTTTGAGAGCTGCCTTACGATTGAACTCTTGGTTCTGTATAGTAAGATAATGTGAGCTAGTGTTAATACCACTGAAGCTAGGACTCTTAAACTTGTGTACCATCTCATCTGCAATACTTCCTACAGACCAAAACATAACTAGCATAGTCCAAAAGGTTATACAGAACATACAGTTCCTTTCACTCTTTTTACTTTTAAATGTTGGTATTAGTTTAATCTTTCCTTTGGTCTTTTTTTCCATCTGCTCTCGCTATCCTATCTATATCGGGTTTCAAACCCATTGCTGCACGACACATAGCATCTATCCTAATCATGTCGTTATCCATCTGTCTTATTCTATCTATTAATGCAACTATCATACCATGTTGCGTATCTAACTTCTTATGTATGTCCGCTATCAAAGATTTAAAGAGTACCCATACAAGATATCCTAACCCTGCTGCACCTGCTGCCGGTATACCTATGGTCTCTATAGCTTGAATCCAATCGTTCATATTACTTCTTAACTAAACTACCACCAAAGTACATNCCTATAATAGCTGATACTAGGTTGGTATCTAATTGTGTTATTACNAAGCCTTGAAAAGTTATCCATTCAAATACATCTCTACCTTCTTTGAAGAACCAGAATCCCGGTTGGAAGTTTGTATAACCTACAGTAACATCTACATTAGGATAATAAACAGCTACAAGTTTAGGTAATACTACTATAGCAAACACTGATGTTAGTGCTATAATTCTTCTTGTCCACTGGAATCCTTTATCTTTAACATCTCTTGCAGCTTTACGAGCTTTCATTTCAAACTCGCCACGTGTTATAAGTAACTTCTGGTTGTCTTGTTTAGCCTTACGACTCTCTGCCCAGACACTCATAACTCCACCAAGTACAGTAGAGCCAAGCATAGTTATTATTTCAAATGGAAAACCCATTACACTACATCTACCAGTAAGTCTTCGTATAACACTCTAAAGTCTTCTAACTGCATAAAGCCTAAGTCCTGTTGTATCTGGTGTATCCTGTAAACTTTATAAGCTTTTTCAAATTGTTCCTCTGTGTAAAGTGTCATTCAGGTGCTTTCCATAAATTTTGAGCTAATTCCAATTCTTGTCTTCTTCTATTAATTAATCCTTCATCTACTCTTGGTATTTTATCTGCACCTGTTATTTTTGTAAATCCTTGTTGTGGGTCAAAAGCTTCTCTATAATAACCTTGAATATCTCCATCTAATAAATTTTGATAAGCTTTAGAATTTTTAAAAGCAGATTGACCTACGTTAAATATTAAACTAACAGCAGAATCTTGTACACTTTGAGGTATATTTATTCTTTTTTCTTCTGGTATTATTTGATTTAAATATTCTCTTTCTTTATTAATTCTTTCTTTAACCATTTCTACAGTTCCGCCTACTGTAGCTTTTGTTATTTTACTACCAGTAATTCCTCCTATAGTAGATACATCTTTTTTACCATGTTGTTCTTGAAATCTTTTACTACCTTCATGTGCAATTATTTCTTTATCCAAGTTACCTTGTTTGTAATCTCTGTATAAATTAACATCTTCTGTAGCTAATATAAAGTTTAAAAGTTCATCCTCAGTCATGCCACCTTCAGCTAATCCTAACCTAGCCATTTGGTCAGAGTAAGGTTTACTTGTACGAGGGTCTACTCTATCAGCAGGGTTCTCTTTAGTGTATGGTACATTGTCTTTACCTTTTACTATTCCACCTGTTGCATAAGTTGGTCTAGCTATAATATCTTTATCTTGTATTTTAGCTTCTTCATAAATACTACTATCTAATCCTATTGCTTCTCCTACTTCTTCTCTTCTAGTAAGTTCCTTACCAAAGGGCGTTACAGTTTCAAAAATCTCTACTCCTCCTTCTCTAGGCTTACCAGTTACTACATCAACTGCTCCAGATATAAAATCTTGTAATAAACCTACAATAGGATATATATTTTCTATAGCACTAGATTGTGTATATCTAATATTTTGAACAAGTTTATCTATCCACCAAGGAACATTACCAGAGAACATAACTGTATCTCCAATCATTTTTTTAAAGTTTTCTTCGTTTTCAAAAGGTTTACCCATTTCATCTCTATATTTTTTATTAGGGTTCATTCCTATTTGAGCTTGTCTTATAGTTGCATACATAGGTAAACTTGCCATTATTAAAACAGCTAATTTAGCATCTCCGTCTTCTATTCTTCTAACTAATCCATTTGTTTGTTGTGCTTTACCTTGAGCCCAAGATAAAAAACTACCTGCAAATTTAATCATAGGGTCATTAGATTGAGAAAATAATCTTCTATTTCCAAATTCAGGTATAATAGCGTCTCTAGCAGAAGCTTTTCTTCCTGCTCTTTCTAAAAATACTTTACCTGCAGCATCTGCATAAGCTTCGTCCATGCTTTTAAACTTACCTAAGTATTTAACATTTGCTACACTTAACCCTAATTCGCTTAGTTCTCTTTTCCTTGCTGTACTAAATTTTGTTTGTTTGCCTAAATCAAAAGCTCTAAAAGCACCTGCATCAAATGCAAACTCTCTGGCATACCTAGTAATACGTCCTAACTGTACAGTTTCAAAAAACTTTTCTTGGAATTTTAAAAGTTTTTTTTGATTTTGAGTAGTACCTGACATTGAAAAATCACTAAGCTCTCTTTGTAAAGTACCATTATATCTTCTATTTGTGAATGTTCTTCCTAATAAACCATCATAATCATTAGAGGTTCTTTGTGCTAAAGAAGCAGAAGGTTTACTTGCAGTTAATCCTTTCTGTCTCATTTGTAATACAAAAGAATTAAAAGCTGCACTCCATCCGCTATTATTCATTACTTGAATAGTATCTCCTAAAGAAGGCAGTGCAACTTTTGTAAGTTTAGTAGTAGATAATAAAGTTTGTAAAGCTAATACAAAAGTTTTAAGTCCTTCTCCTCCTCTTGCAGAACTTATTCCGTGAACTTTAAAAAGAGAATTAACAGTATCTGATACTTGTTTTATATCGGTTTGAACTAAATTTTTTAAACCGTTATTAGCTGTTATGTCTCCAAACTTACTATAATATGTTTTAATATCTCCAACTACTTTTTTTAATCCTTGTCCATTTGGACCGTATCTTCTAGCAAACTCTGCTACAGGAATGGTATTTTCAAAAAGTTGAATGTTAGTATATTCCGGGTCTTGAATAAATAATTTTTTAGCTGATGCTCTCGCTTCTTGGTCGTACAAAGTTCTTTCGTTTTGAAAAAACCTAGCACTGCTAATAAGAGTACCTTTATCAGCTTTACCTGCAGCTCCTTTAACAGTTTTTGATATTTGTTTTTCTAACTCATCTGAATCTATAATAGCTTGTCTTCTAACAGCATCTGATTTGTTTAAATAATTTTCTGCAATTTTTCTAGCTTTTTCATCTGTTATATTCCTAGGATTTGTAGGACTATTCTTAGCTTGTATTTTAAAAGAACCTGATAATATTTCAATAGCTTCTTCTCTGCCCAATCTTTTAACAGCTTCTTCGTCTATAATTTGAGTAAGACCATAAGCTTCTTGTTTTCTATAAATAACTCCTGTTTTAGAAACATATTTTTCAAAAGAGTTGTTTAAAGAAATTAGCTTGTTAGCCATTTTTAAAGCTTCTTTATTTTGTAAATCTCCTTTTTCTAAAAAAGTAAATTTAGAAGTAGAAGGCATGTCTTTTTGTTGCACTATTCTACCTGCTGCCATTACAGTAGCGTCATCTGCAAGACCTGTAATATCATATAAAGCTTTTCTATAAAAATCTTGACTGCTTTGCATTAAAGACTCTACTGAATCTCCTACAACATCATCTGCTGCAAGTCTAGTTGTATGAATTTTTAAAGTGTCTCTTGTAAAGTTTTGAACAGCAGGACTCATAGCCATACCTTTCATAGCATTACCACCAGCTAATAATTGTTTTAAATATGTTCTCCAATTTCTTCTAACAATTTTTTCAGACTCATCTTTAAAAGCTGACATTACACTAGGTTTTATTTTATAAGAACTGTTTTCTATTCTCTTACCCATAAAACCTAAAACAGCTCCAGTAATAATCATATTATTTAAAGCATCATCATCTGAACCATCTGAAGAAATTAAAGCTATGCTTCCTCCAATTCCTGCACCCATAAGTGGACGAACTGTTTCGTGTAACATAGCTCTTACTAAGTTATTTCCAATAGAGCCTTCAAGCACTCCTGCTTTTTGAGCTTGTATTAATGAAGCAAACCCTACATTTGCAATGTTTTTTGGAGTCTTTACAAATAATAAATCGTCTATTTCTTTTTGTATAACAGGTAATTGTTTTTGATAATCTAACAATTCTTTTTTCTTTTTAATAACATCTAACTGTGATAGTTTTAATGTTCTAGAAGGAGCAGAAGATAAACCACCGTCTAATGTAAATGGAAAATTTGATTGTATTATATTTGCTTGTTTTATATCTTCTAGTTTTTTTAAATTAGAACCTGATTTTAACTCGTCTGTTAATTTACGAATTTCGCTAAGTACTAAATCTTTTTCAGTATATTTCTGACCTAAAAACCCTACATCATCTTTAAAAGAATTAATGAAAGGCATACTAATAGTATATGTTTCTTCTGAAATTTCTTTTAATGATTCTTGTATTTCTTTAGGTAAAGGACCTACCATAGGTAAGTCTGTACTTTTTAAATCTTGTAATACTTTATTACCTTTTTCATCAATAGTTAATACTTTTTCTGGATTACTTTTTACATTTAATCTTCTAGCTACAACATCTCCTAATCCAGAACTTGCTCCTCCTAATACAGCACTAAGTCCAACATATCCAAGACTTACATCTCCGTATAAAGTTTTTTCACGTAACGCTGCATCTGTAGACGCCACAGCAGCTCCAGTAGCCACACTAGTTATTTTACCAGCTTTGGCAACTTTAGCCCAAGGAATAAAAAAAGTAACAGGGTCTGAAATAGCAGTACCCATTCTTCCACTTATGACTGTTAAGTCTTCTTTTTTACCTCTAAACTCTGGATAATCTTTTAATATTTCTTCTTGTCTTTCAGATTCTATTCTCTTTACAGCTTCGTTAAAAGTTTCATTAGGAGAAATAGCAGCTACTCCAGCTTTTAAAAGTCTAAAAGCACTACCAGCAATCATAGGTTCTTGCCTAGCACCATACTGTATTTTTCTAGTTGTACTTATTTTATCGCTTAGTTTAGTATAGTCAACATCTAAATCTTCTTGCTCTTCAAGCACTTTTATTTTATTAAATAAAGTATCAGACACATAAGATTTTTCTTGCTCTGATGAAGGTAAAGTTTTCTCTAGTATTTCAACAGGCTCTTTTTGTTCTTGAGATATTTGTAAAGAATTTAAAAGTTCTTGTTCTCTTTTTTTTCTTTCTTCTTCTTCTCTTTTTCTTTTTTCTTCTTTAGTTTCAGTATTTTCAGAAGTCTGTAAATCTTGAAGAGTTTTAATTCTATTAAATAAAATTTCACTTACTTCCATAATTTAACCGCCTAAAGGATTTTTCATAAATTCTTTATTGTACTGAAAAAAAGAAGAGTCTTTAGCTAATGGATTAGGTTCTTTATCTTTAAACATATCCCTAACTAATTTTTCTAAATAATTTATAAGTTCTGGCTGTCCTTTAGTCATTTCTTTATAAACATTTAACTCTTTCATTGCTTCTTCTTTAGTTTCAATATTTTCAAATTGAGAAACAATAGCACCTGCTGGTACTTCTGCAGTTGTTCCGTCACTAGCAGTTACTGATATCATTGTAGTTTGTAGATTAAAATTTTCTCCTACTCTATCTTTTGAAGTTGTTCCAATAACTTCTTTAACTGCTAAATCTACAAAATATTCAGCATCTTTAACATCAGTTGTGTTAGGGTCTTCCTCATATGCTAATTGTAAATCTCTTGAAACTGTAAGTACATCATTATAAAAAATTGTTGCTTTCTGTATGCTTTCTTCTGCAATAGATTCATATATTTTTCTAACAGTTTGTCCTTCTTTTTCGTTATATGTATATCTATATTCATTTAATAAACTTTCTTGTCTTCTAGTAGGGTCTTCTGACAAAGCTTTTCCAAAAGAAGTAGCATGACTATTTATAGGTTTTACAGAAGTAGTTCCTTTAGGCATGTAAGATTGTATTTCTTCTTGTGTCATAGGCTGATATTGAGATTGAGCATTTGCTTCAGCTACATCTTTATCTAATAAATTAGCTTGTGTAAACTCAGCTATAAGCTGCTCTCTTTCTTTATCAGACAGTCCTCCTGCAGTTACTATAGATTCTCCATCTAATATAGTAGTAGTTTGCATGTCTGGTTTTTTATAACCCATTATACCTGCTTGAGAAAATAACCAACCTCCAACATTATCTTTTTTAGTAATTGTATCAGCACTTTTTTCTAGTTTATCACGTAAAGTATTAACATAAGCCGTTTTAGATTTTTCTCTCGCAGTAGTTGAAATGTTTTTAAAATTACTATAAGAATTTAATTTTTGTTCGTACGATAATAAATCATCTTGAATTTTAGAATCAACATTGTTTTTAAAATTTGCTAAGTCTGTAGCAGTAGTAGGTTTTACTCCTCCTAAATCTCTTTTAATATAATCATCATATAGTTCTTGTTTCTTAGCAGTTTTCCAATCGTCTTGTCCTGTAGAGCCATAAGTTTTCATTAAACTCCTATGTCCGTCCCAAAATTTTACACCTTCTTCAAATTGAGAAGCTCTTTGATTAAGAACTCCTTGATTACTTTTCCAAAATTCATTAGCTCTTTTTTCAGCTTGTCTTCTTAGAATAGCATTACCAGCTTGAACACCAAGCATAAGACCTGTAAATAACTTAGCTTTTTTCTTTGATTTTTTATTTCTATCTCTAGCTTGAGATAATAAAGATTCACCTAATTGTTCTATTGCCATTTTATTCCTCTCTATCTAATAAACTTTCTGGTTGATTTGTTGTTGGTTTTTCTAATAAACTTGGTTGTTCTGGTGGTGTAAACTGCTCTAGTCTTTCTTCTATTTCTTTTGGGAATACTCCAGATTTTGCTTTAGGGACAATCCTATCTTGTGCTATATCAATAGCTTTTTCTATCCCCTCTAGCTGCTCATCTTCTTCATCCGGTTCGTCATCCTCACCTTCGTAAGTAACATAATCTTGTATACCTGCTTTTTCTGCAAATGCAATAATCATGTACATAGTAGGTTCAACAAGTAACATTAATAAATCAGGATTCCACATTCCTTTCTGAAAACCATCTGTTAATAATACTTGAGCTATATCTCCTACAGGCATACCATTTCTAACTAAATCCATAGTAGAATGATAAGCTTCAGGCTCTGTAAGCTCTAAAAATAATGCATCCATTGCAGGTTGTAATTCTACAAACTGTGGAGCTTGTTCCCAAGCATAAGGTGTTTCAGGACTATTAGTTAAAGATGAACCGGGTATTGGTCTACCATTGTTTGCTAAGAACTCTAATCCTTCTTGGTCAAAGTTTTTATATTCTTTTTCCATTATTATCTAGCTCCTTGCATATAATTAAGCCATACATCATCTTGTAATCCAAAATTAGACGATGTTTGAACATTAGCACCGTGTACTAATCCTCCAAACATTCCACCTTGACTTTGTAATTTTGCATCTTCAGCTACTAAATCTGTTTCGTTATATACAGAACTATAGTTTGAAGTACTTCCCATAATATCTACAATGTTTTGAGGATAAACAATATCTCCTTCTGGTGATATAGAACGTGCTATTCCTTCTTGAACTCCTGCAGTTGCACTAGTAATAGTTCCTTCTACAAGTTTTCCGGGAGCATCAAGTACTGCTTGTTGAATATTACCCACTAAAGTTTTTTCTGTTGCTTGATTTGAAATGTCTCCAACAACCTTATCTGTTACTTTACCAATTGCATCAGGAATTGTAGAAGCTAATTGACCTTCTACAGTTTTTGAAGCTGCTACATCTGATACAGCTTTTTCAGATAAGTTTGTTCCTAAATCAAACTCTTTCATATCAGGAGCATTTTTTATGAAGTCTGAAGCATCTGCTTTAACACCAAACATTTCTTTAGCTTTACCTGTTACAGTTTCTAACCCACCACTAATTGCATCAGTAACTTTAGTAAAAGCTCCTTTAACTGCACTAGCTCCTGCATGAATACCTTTCATAACTGTACCTGCAGCTTTAACAAAAATATTACTACTCGCTGCCATAGTAGTTCCTAAAGTACCGAGTCCCGAAAACACTGCTCCCGCAGCCCAAGGCATTATAAATCCTAAAGCTACTTGACCGACAATACCTAACTTTGCAAAAGGCTTCATAATTTTACCCATTACTTTTTTAAGACCTTTGCCAATCTTTTTAATACCTTTACCAATTTTTTTTACAATTTTTTTTAAACTTTTAAAAGGATTCCATCCCATAATATTCTCCTATTTTCCACCAAAGATGGTATTAATTAATGTTCCTATAGAACTTACATTGTTTTTCCAATTCTCTGCAGAACCACCTTCGTTAGCTAAAGCCTGTGCATATAATTGAGCTTTTCTATTTTCTTCATTTTCTGCAGATTGAAAAATATAGTTAGCTTGGTCTCTTAACTCTTGCCATAAAAATGATTGAGCTTGTGAAGTCATATTAAAAGCATTCTGAACATTTTGCATAGCGACTTGATTAGCTGCTGCAGTATTTGCAGTGTTGGCTTGTCTTCTCCATGCTAAGTTAGACTGTTCAATAGCTTGAGCATTAGATGTATTAAACCTGTCTCTTTCAAAAGCTGTTTGTTCATTAAACTTATTAATTTCATTAACCATGGAAGCATTAGCTTTTTCTAAATCTGCTTCAACTTGAAAGTTTAAAGCATCTCTGGCGTTTTGTTGTTGTACATTAAATTGTGCAGTAGTGTTTGTTTGTGCAACATTAAACTGTTCTACTTGTGTAGCTAAGCTAGTCATAAACTGTTGAGTTTGATTTTCACTAGATGCATTAAACTGTGCTGCAGCATTGTTAGCAGCTTGATTAGAAAGTAATCTTTGTTGTTCTTGTTGAGCTTTTAATACATTTACTTGCTGTGCATTATTAAGATTAGTTAAATCCATATTTAAAAAAGCATTAGCATTATTTATTTGTGCTTTTTGATAAAAGTCTGCTTCAGCTAAATTAGCTTGTGACATTAGTACAGCGTTTTGAATTGCAGCTTGTTGTGCATTATTAGCATTAGTAATACCTACAGTTTGCATAAATTTACTATTAGATAATGATGTTTGTTGGTCAGCATTAAACTGAGCCATGTCCATATTAAATACGTTTTGAGCATTTGTTAAAGCTGTTTGTTGTACTCTCTGTGCGTTTGCTTCAGCAGTCTGAGCTTCTATAGTCTTTTGTTGACTAACACTTTGTTGTATAGCTTGTGCGTTGCTTTGAGCTATAGGCATAGCTGATTGAATAATAGCATTAAATAAACTATCTCTACCAACTGTAGAAGCTGACATACCTCTTTTAGCTAACATCTGTTCTACTTGTGCAACAGCAGGTCTAGCCCATGTAGGTATTTCACCATTCTCCATACCTTCTAACAAACCATTTATCTGTGTAGATACTAAAGCTTCTTCAGGTAATCCTTCTATGATACCTCTTTGTTCTTCACTAAAGTCTACTAGTCTATCTTCTAAAGCTTCAGGGTCGTTGCCTATCTCTTGTATATCTTCATCAGACAACCCAGCTCTACTTAATTGTTTTTTAGCTCTTGTAATTCTTGACAAGCTTGTACCAGCGTTAATAGCTGCTGTAGCTTTAGCACCTTCGCTAATGACTCCTACAACTCTTTCAGCTAAAGCACCTTCTGGTATTTCAACTTCAACACCTTCAATAGGTACAACCCTGTCTACTTTAGCAGCCTTTGCAAGTGCATTCTCTTGTATCTCTCCTTCTGTTAATTCAACATCAGGAGTAACTCCAACTTGTTCAGCTCTATAAGTTTCAGCCTGTAACTGTTCTGGAGTTTTTACAGTCTCTATATCTTTTATTGTTGCAGCTTCTGAAGCAGCGTCTATTTCAGCAGTCTTAGCTTCAAGAGCTTCTCTTTCTGCCATAGTTTTAGCAACACCTAACTCTCCTATTTCTACTTCTTTAGGAGCTTCAGCCATAGGTATACCAGTCATATCACCTTGTAATATTTGTTCAGCTCTACCTCTTGCAGTTATTAATTCTTTATCTACAGCTTTCTGAGCATCATCTTCTGTTCCATCTTTCTTAACCCATTGCCCATCTTTAAAAGTAAAATCACCACTTTGCAAAGCGTCACTCATGTTATCGTAACCTGCAGTAGTCCACCAACCTTCAGTAGTATTTTGATTAACAGCACCTTGATTAATAGCATCAGTAATTTTATCTCCTAAGAATGCTAAGTCTTCTGGTGCATATCCTGTAAATTTACCTTCACTAAATCTTTTTTTTAAATCTTCTAAAGACTGTTGAGTTGCTTGTTGTTGAGCAAATAAAATATCATCTCTAGGTCTTCCTTCTTCTGGAAACTTTGGTAGTGTAATCTGTACATCAGGTTGAATAACATCAGGTCTTTTAGGTTCTACTGGAGCTTTAGGTAAAGGTTTAGCCAGTGCATCTGTCACTATAGTTTGTGGATTATTTTTTTCTAACTCCTCTCTACCAGTTATCATTCTACGACCACCTTCAACAACCGGTCTTTCCGGTCTTACTGCCGGACCACCGATTGGTGGCACATCTACTGGTACGCCCGGTGGCAAAGGACCTAAATCTTGCACTGGTTTTTTTATTTTAACTGCAGGTTGAGCTACAGCTTTTTTAAGTGTAGGTTGCACTACATCAGGTCTTTTAGGTTCTATTGGAGCTTTAGGTAAAGGTTTAGGTAAAGGTTTAGCTTTTTTAGGTGTAACTGTAGGTTGAGGTGCTGGACTTGGAGTTGCTCCTCTACGTGTAGCATTGCTTTTTGCAAGTTCTCCAACTTGCACAGGTCTATCTTCAATATTTCTAGGAGCTTTTTTTAAACCACCACGTTGAGCTTTTACTCTACCACCTTTAGAATAGTCTACTCTACCACCGGTAGTATACTTTTGTTTATACTTTTTTAATTTATTATTATTTTCTTTATCCATTTATAAATACCTTTATGTATATTTTACTTGACTTCAAAGAGTTTGTCAAGCTTTTCTCCGATTTTATCTATTCTATCCATGAGAATTCCCATGTCATCTTTTAATTCTGATTTGGTTACGTAATCTTTTGCAATCTCTTCACGTGTTTTATTTAAGAGAATGTCGAGGCGTTTAGCCTCTTCTGTGTTTAATCTTATGCTGTAAAGCACTGGAGCTAATACCAAAGTTATAAAGATATTCCAAAATAAATAAGG
>JGI24003J15210_10001093_pt1 | contig 11814 bp, 10 predicted proteins | sample LinPmetageLP28_FD_15210 | JGI IMG/M metagenome (IMG submission 15210)
GAAGATAGTCCTTTGCGTAGTGGAACAATAGATGTCAAATATATGACAGCAAAAGAGGAAGATATCTTAACTTCTACAAACTTAATTCAACAAGGTAAAGTAATTGAAAGACTTTTAGATAGTGTTGTTGCCAATTCAAAAATCAAATTAGATGATATGTTGGTTGGAGATAAAAATGCACTAATGTTAGGAACTCGTATTTTAGGATATGGTTCAGAATATAAAGTTATCATTAATGACCCTGAAACAGGTCAAGATGTTGAAAGAATAATTGATTTAACAACTTTACAACATAAAGAAATGGACGAAAAACTATTTGAATCAGGTGAAAATAAATTTGAATTCGAATTACCTAATTCTAAAAGAAAAGTTGAATTTAAATTACTAAATGGACACGACGAAAAAATCATAGATAAACAACTTGAAGATTTACAAAAAGTTGAAGAATTAACGGGTGTTTCATCAGAGTTAACCACAAGAATCAAACATCAATTAATATCAGTTGACGGAAACACAGAACAAGCATTTATTGACAACTTCGTTGACAATGAGTTTTTGGCATTAGATACAAGAGCGTATAGAAAACATCTTATATCAGTAACACCAGATGTCAATATGGTATTCAATTACACAACACAAAGAACAAAAAAAGTAATACAGGTCGATGTTCCATTAGGGACGGAATTTTTTTGGCCAGCCGGCGAGTAATAGGCCGGCTCTTCACGAAGAACTCTTCAATTTAGTTTATTATGGAAACGGATTTACTTATTCGGAAATCTATAATATGCCCTTACCTTTAAGACGATATTATATTGACTTAACAATAAAAGCAAAGAAAAAAGAACAAAAAGAAATGGACGATATGGGTAAGAACCCAGCGTTCAAAAATCCAACGAGTTGATATTTATTACTGAGATAATATAAGGAAATATAATGTCAAAATTCAAAGCAAAAGATAAATCAATCATACCAGAATTTGTAGGTGGTTTAATGAAAGCATATGCAAGACGAGGTGCTTCTAAAACATTAGATATGTTAAAGAAAGACCCGGTCATTAAACAAAGTCTACAAAGTATTGAAAAACTTGATAAAGCAATTCAACAAAAGATTGAGAAAAAAATAAAAACAGACCCAAAGTTTGCAAAAAACTATAAAGACGCTGAAGACAGATATAAAGATTTCAATATATAAATTTCTTTATTATTTCAGTTATTCTAATTTAAACTAAACCACAATATAAATGGCAACAAACGAACAAATAATCGATAAGCAGGTATCAGGTCTAAATGATATTAATGAAGGTCTAAAAGACCAAATTAGCTACAGAACTGAGTTAAAGAATTTAGCTGCAAAAGCTAATAGTATGCAAGACAGAGAGTTTAAATTTACAAAAGATGTTTTAGACAAAACCAAATCAATATTCGAAAATCGAAGAAGCATAACTGAAGAAACAATGAATTCAGTTGATTTGCATAAATTAGAAAGAAAACTGATTGCAGAAGGATTACACGACCAAGTTGAGTTTGTTCAAAAACTAAAAGAAGAAGAAAGAGTTCAAAAAAGAATCAATAGTATTGTAAATCAACAAGTAAAGGCGTATAGTGGTATTGGTGATAAAATAGACGGAATCATCAAAGGGATTCCAGGTGTTGGTGGTATGTTAAGTTCTATACTTGGAACAGACAATTTAGGTAAAGATATGGGTGAAGAACTCAGAACTGCTATGTCAGGACCTGGCGGAGTTATGTCATTTTTTAGAGATATGTCAGCAGAAGCAGGTGGTGGTTTTATAAACAATTTCTTGACAGGTGGTGGTACTGTTGGTAGTGGTGGAATGGGTAAAAACTCAGGAAAACTTGCCAGAAGTAGAAAAAGAGTTGCAGAATTTCTCTTTAGTCCCGCAATTGGATTAGCTCTATCAACTGTGGCGTTATCAACACTCACAGCAGTCGGAATGAAAGAAGGAATGATGTCAGTCGGTGTCAAGAATACATTAAAAAGAGTATTTTTTGGTGGAGCATTTGAAGGACTAAGAGACGCATTCGGAAATATGGGTCAAGCAGACTTCGGAACACTAATGTCAATGACGATGCGTAGGTTAATGTTTGGTGTAAGTGGTGGAGACCAAGCAAAAATATTAGCAGCACAACTTAATATATCGGGAGCTACCAAAGAACAAGCTCTAAATATCCAAGAACAAGTTGCAAACACTGCAGCATTAAATGCAGTATTACCTTCTAAAGTATTTGAAGATTTGGCAAACAACACCGAGATGTTTGCAAAATATTCAAAAGATGGTGGTTTAAATATTGGAATGGCAGCTGTAAAAGCAAGACAACTTGGTATTGAATTATCAACAATTGATAAAGTAGCAGATAGTGTATTAAATTTCCAAAGTTCTATTGAAGCAGAATTGTCCGCATCATTATTAACGGGTAAACAATTGAATTTAAACCGAGCAAGAGAATTAGCACTTATGGGTGATATCTCAGGACTACAAGATGAGATTTTAAATCAAGTCGGTAGTGAAGCAGAATTACAACAAATGAATGTTATAGCAAGAAAGAAATTAGCAGACGCATTTGGAATAACCGTAAGTGAATTATCAAGATTAGCATCTGGAGAAATGAAAATTCAAAATTCAGATATGAAACAAAATACCACAGCGTTAAGAAACTTAACATATGTTATGGGTGCACTTGCAGTCGTTCAAGGGGGAAGAGCTCTTTATTCAGGTGGACAATTCATAGCAAGTAAAATAAGAAAAGACGCCGCGAAATTATCCACAACGACATTAGCAGATTACAGAAAGAGTGGCGCATCATTTCAAGGAATTTCACGAAAAGAATTTATGATGTCAAATACAACGGCTCGTGGTGGAGGAATAGCAAGAGTCGGAGGTCAAATGGCAGGTTTTGCCAGAGGTGGAACCATAGCATTAGCAGTAGCAGCGATTCTTGGTATTCCAATGATTTTAAACGGCATAAGAAAAAATACCGAAAAGTCAGCAAATAATTCAACAAAGAGTATCACGGATAGAAATCAATTGATTTCAGCAACGGTACTTCAACACGGAAAAGGATAATGGCATTAATAGATAAAAAATCAGACATTACAAAATTTAACTATAATAAAATTGGTAAAACCAATAGTGATGAAAATGGAACATTTAAAGTTAATCAAAGTCAAAATACAGGCAAAGATACTGGCTTTGATACAGAAAGCATTACTAATAGAGAATACAATAAGTTACGACCAGATGACGGGCAATTAATTACAAAGAAGATTGGTGAACGATATCGTGGAACTAAATTTGATGGTGGATTTTTTCGAGGTGGTGCAGCTCTACAAGTAGAAAGAACAATAGATGATGTTGAAAGAATTGGTAAATTTTTATTTACTGAACCAAAAGGTATATTGTTTAATTTAAAACAACAAGTATTACAAAACAATAATGAATCTGGTCATACAAGAGATTATAAAATTAGTTCACCGATTACAAATTTATCACCATTATTTCGTGATGAACGACACAGAGCCAAAGGTCTAAATCCATTTGCAGAATCACCAAAGTATAGTGATGAAGATATATTGAAAAACAATGTAGGTCAAGATGGACATATGAAGGCAAATTCTTATAGCAGCAATGCAGTGAATCAAACCATATTGTTCACTGGTAAAAATCTTAAAACACCATCAAAAAGAGCAAAAGTTTCATTATCATTTGACAAGGCAAATAGGTCTTACTTAAATCAACCATTTATCAGTAAAGACAAGTGGGATGTCAAAGATAATAAACCAAAAGACTTTATAGATTTCAGAATATATGATAAAGTAAATAAAAATTATATAATATTTCCTGCATATTTGACTGAAATAACCGATAACTCAAATGCAGAATTTTCACCAACAAGATATATTGGAAGGCCAGACCAAGTGTTTATTTATACTGGCTATACAAGAAGTATTAGTTTTGGGTTTAGAGTTTGTGCATTAAAGAAAGATGATATTCCAATTATGTGGCAAAAAATAGACAAACTAAAAGCATTAACTTTACCATCATATTCACAAGATGTAATAACAGGTGATAAAGAATTCAGACCAATAGCACCTATGGTGGAATTAACAATAGGTAATATGTTTAAAAATACAACAGGATATTTTGGTTCAATCGGAGTAAACATAACTGAAAACTCAAATTGGGAAACAGAAGATGGACATCAATTGCCAGTTTTATGTGATGTGAGTTGTGAGTTTACCTATATAGGAAATTCATTACCAAGAAATGATGATAATTCAACACAATATGATAGAACATCACTAAAAAATGTCGATATGGACTTTTCAGATATCAAGGCAAATATAAGTAAAGGATTAGATTTTGCAACAGAGGTGGATGTAGATTTAACTGATAGTTTTGAGGCAACACAAAGAAGAGAATTAAAAGAAATAGAAAGTAATCCATTATTAAACAATTCTGGAATAGTGTAATATGAAACGATATAGAAAAACAAGAGTATTGAATGATAGAAATAATGAAAGATATTTGTCCACAAGAACATATAAACCTATCCCAAAACAAGATACCGATGTTTATATCATTGGTAAAATAGGACAAACTCTCATTACNCTTGCAAANAGCTATTACAATGATGTTGATATGTGGTGGGTAATTGCAACAGCAAATCCAGGTTGTTTTGAAGGTGGAGTTCATTTAAANGTAGGAAAGGAATACAGAATACCCACGGACTTATCAGTTGTAGGTCTTGATATTGTTAGTCAAGGTACATCAGGAGGTGGTGGAGGTGGATACTAATGAGTTTCTTTAGAACACCAATAGATTCAGAAGTCCAAAAAGCTTTATTTCGTAGAATAGACGCAGTATCAAATAAAAAATATGGTGCAGACTTATTAGGAACCCTTGAACCAATAACAGGTGAAAAGGGAGACCCATACGAAAACGAATTTGCAAAAATGTGTTGGGCAAGAGTTGTCACGATAGACGATGACGGTGGAGAGGGAAAGCCAATCTTTCTAAATAGTTTATTGGGTGATGAAGGCGAATCCAATATGTTTGAACCCTTAAATTTTAAAAATGGTTATAATTCTAAATACAGAGGTCGCTCTGGTATTACAGGAGTTGAAAGTTCTTTCAAAGAATTCTTTTTAAAACAATCAACTATAACTTGGATGTGTCCAGACCCAAATGAATTTGATAAACTTATCAACAAATACTTTTTAAAACACGGACGATATGTGTTGATTGAATTTGGTTGGTCTACAAAAAGAAAACTTATATTAGATAGTATAACAACAGAAAATATGGTTAAATATTCGAAAAATCTTAACCAAAGAAATAGAGATGGTGGAGGAAACTATAATGCTATGGTGGGTGTTATCACTAATTATAATTTTGACCAACAACAAGACGGAAGTTATCAAGGAACATTTGAAGTCAGTAGTCTCGGTAGAAACATTTTTGGTCAAAGAGTTCAAACTGATGGAAAGTTAGAAAACTTAGTTCAGTATGCAACATCACAAACATTAAAACTTCAAGAAAAATATGACAAAGACGAACAACTCAATCAAGCAGAGCAAGAAGAAAGGGAAAATCTTAGAACATTGAGAAAAAGTTTTGTTGACTTTTATTCCGTAATTGAGTCATTATCAGATGTTGTTGATACATATGTTGAAGAACGGCCAGAGGACGCTGATTTAGTTCAAGGGGCTGGTAAAGACTTTTATGCAGAAGGTAAAGGGGATGACCCACTCGATATGATGAAATATAGAGATGGAGCTATGAAGCTAACACCATATTATGAAGACTTAGTAATTCCAAACAATACAGATACGGGTCAAGGATTCCTACATAGAGTGGGACAATTTTTTACAACATCAAGAGAAAAAAAAATAAGCGATAAAAGTAGTTATTTCGTTACTTGGGGTTGGTTTGAAGACTATATATTAAATAGTTTTTTTGCATATAATACAATAGGTGAAAGTAATTCTTTTAAAACAAGATTTTTAAGTGCAGATGATTATTTTGAAACAGATGAACAAAGTAAAACAACAAAACTAAAATCAAGAGAATCTACAAAGTGTCTTACGAATAAAAATTTATATTCATTAGGATTAGATAGTGTTATGTTGCCAGGAAAAACTAAATTATTTGAACCTAATTATAGTAATCCTGAAAGAGATAGTGATTATACAGAAAGTTTAGGTGAAACACAACTCACTTTTTTGGAACTTGCTTCAAGTTTTGGTCAAAAAGTCTCGAATTATATTACAGACGCAGCTATGGGTATCATTCCGAAAACTCTTGGAGTGGAAACACAACTTCTTCTTATTTTTAGATATATGGACTTATATTTTAGACCATTTGAAACACAACAAAGTGGTAAAGCAGTAGGAAACATAAGAGATATGGTGTTCAATGTTGAATATTTAAGAGCATCATTTCAGAGTTCAAAAACAATAGAAGAAGCTATGTATAGTTTTTGGAATAAAGTATCGGCAGACTATGGAAGTTATTGGAGATTTTCAGTTATTGAAGATGATAATGTTGACGGAAGAATAAAGGTAGTGGACTTAAATCAAACGGGTGAATTTAATGATACTGATATTAAAAATGGAAAAATATCAACACGAGAAAATCCAAATAAAATATTTAAATTTCCAGTATTTTCACACGATTCTATTGTCTCGGATATAAATTTATCAACTGCATATGATTCCGAAATGGCCACACTTGCAGTTGTCGGAAGTAATGCAGACATTGAGGTAGGGGCAGGTGATGTTGGTAAAGGATATTCAGAACTTGCAGTAAGGTCACTTTCTTTATTGAGTAGTTATGGTGCTTCAAAAGATATGAACGATGGTGACAAAAAATTGGATGCAATTTTAAAAGAATTAACATATCCTTATTACAAAAATACTCGAACGGGTGGTAGTCAAAGAGGAGCTTCTGGTGTGACAACCAGAAATGCATTAAAGGTTGATATAGAACAATATGATGATGACGGTATTGAGTTCAATACAATAACTGAGGTTATTACTAGTAATAAAAAGATTGACAAAGATATAGAAGACCAACAAACATATAACACTTCAGAAACATCTTTAAGACGAGGATATTATTGGTTTACTGATTCACCAACTCAAATTTATTCAGCAAAACGTGGAGTAATGTTGGATGAATTCCGAAGAACAATGTTGTATTATATTAATAAAGACCCAAATCAAAACAATGAATCAAATTACACAAGTGTAAAGCCAATCGTTCCATTAACATTAAGTTTAACGATACAAGGAATAGGTGGAATTAAAATTGGAGATTTATTTTATGTGGATTATTTACCAGAAATATACAGAGAATATTGTCATTGGTTAGTTGTGAATGTAGAGCATAGTGTTTCATCAGAGGGTTGGACAACCAAATTAGAGTCAAGAATGGTGGTTGATATTCCAAAATTATATGATGATATTCAAGGAAAAGACTTTGTATCCAAAGAATTTAGACCATTTGTAGTCAAGCCAGGACAAGACTTAGTGGATAGAATAAATGAATTAAGAAAGAAAGTAAAATCAGAAGAACTTGAAGACGGTATTTATAGTGAAAAAGAACAGAAACTAATAAAGAAATATCAAGAAAAAATACTTAAAGGAACCCCAATGAATAACTATTATCTATCATATCATAAAGATTATTTGAAATATTTCCCAAGTGATTATGAAAAATTTATTAAAGATAATCCTGATTCATTTCCAAATCCTAATAGAAAGTCAGGTTGGCAAAATTTATTAAAAGACCTTGGAACAGAAGTAATTGACGCTGATGAAATGGAAAGACGAAGAGCAGCAGGGGAATATAATGGATAAAAATTACATTTTGATGTTATAAATCAATACTTATAATAAAGGTTATATGATTATAGTAAATACACAAAAACTATTCAATCAACTCAAACAACAAATACAATCTAAACCATTTGTATTATTGCAAATGTATTCAGATGTCAAAGCACATCCACAAGAAAATCGTGTTAGTTGTTATTATGTTGATTTCCAAGACGAACAATATATTGTTCCGATTCATCATACAGAAAAATATCAAGATGACTTTGAAATCATAGAAACCGACCAAGCAATATTCGTTCAAGATTTAAAACAATACAAACACAACACATTAGTAATCAGTAAAGACATTCGTGATATGAATTGGGCATATTATTTACAACACAATAAATCCTATGAATCAGAACAACATCTAACAAGTGCACATCACCATTACAATAGATTACATTACGATAAACAAAACATCAATGATTTAATTCCTTTGGTAAAACACATCGAGTATTTAAAACCAATAGCAGAAAATTTATTCAAATCATACCAAGACCAAGACCAAACCTTATTAGAGAATTTATATCAAATAGAACGCAATGGACTGAAAACATATGAAAAGATAGTTTATAGTGAGTATAATCCATACACATCAACAGGTAGACCAAGTAATCGTTTCGGTGGTATGAACTTTGCAGCTCTGAATAAATCAGATGGGAGTAGAAAACAATTTATCAGTCGTTTCAATAATGGTGTATTAGTAGAAATGGACTTTGATGCGTATCACTTACGACTAATCGGCGAGATAGTTGATTATAAGTTTCCAAAGGGTTCAGTTCACGAACATATGGCAGAACTATATGGATTACCTTATGATGAGGCGAAAGCACTATCATTTAAGTATTTGTATGGTGGAATCTCAGATGAGATGTCAGACAACCCATTTTTCTCAAAAGTAAATGATTATATTAAATTACTCTGGCAAGACTATAAAACTAACAATTTTGTCAAATCTTATATTTATAATAGAACGATATATAAGAAAAATCTACAAGATATGAATCCAAACAAGTTGTTCAATTATATGATACAATTGATGGAAACAGAAAACAATATCAAGATTTTAAATGGATTACAACCTAAGTTAGAAAACTATGAAAGTAAGTTAGTGTTGTATAATTATGATTCATTTTTATTTGATTTTGATACCAAAGATGGATTAGATTTTTTAAATATGGTAAAAGAAACAATAGAGAGTGATGGTAAGTATCCAGTCAAAGTCAGTAGAGGAGTAAACTATCACGATATGCAAGACATAACGGAGAAATTCAAATGAGCAAAGATTTAAAAAAGTTATCAAAAATCACTACTCGTTATAGTAACAAAGAAGCTATGGCACACCCAACAAACCAAAAATTTGATTTTACAAGACCTACCGTAGTTCACATTTCTAAAAAAGAAATGGTAGTACTACATAAAACAGGTAGATTAGAAACAGACGGAATTACAATCATAGCAGATGAACAACTTCAATAAAATACTCAATGAGTTAAGTTATAGAGTTTCTTCTGGCATTCCAGATTTAACCAACGAACAACACTTAATCAAATTATGGGATATCTTAAAAGAACATAATTGGTCAGTTGATGCGCGTGTAGAATTATTAAAGAATCTACAAGAGATAGAATTTAAAGATAAAGCTGCATTCGCAAAATACAAAGCAAAACATAAAATGAGACCAACTACAAAAATTACCATAGGTGATAAAGAAACTACTGTTGGGGATGAAACGGGTGAAAAGGATGAAACACCAAAAGCAGAAGAATTTTTTAAAGATATCAAAAAAGTTGATACTCTGAACTCTGAAGAATATAAGAAACCACTTGAAACAACCGATAAAGAATTTGATGGTTCTAACAAAGAGAATGCAACACCAGTAAAATTTGAATTGTCTGAAGACTCACGAAATGCACTGACAAAAGTAGCACCAAAATATGTTGAATTATTAGAAAGAGTTTTAAATACAGGCGCTCTCAAAAAGAATGAGGATGGTAAGTATGTAAGTTATGGAAACAACTCAAGTAAATTAGGATACTTTGGTGTTGGTGGTCAAGGAGCAGGAACTACAAAATCTGCTATGGGTGAATTGATGACACAAACATTTTCAACACTTCGTTCAAATGATTTATTTGGTAAAAAAGATGAAAATGGTATGTATGGTGGTGGACTATATAGAGATATCCTAAACCATATAGATAAGTTAGAAGAACAAGGAGTAAAAACTCACCTTGATAAATCTTGGGTTAAAGCAGCTATGGAAAATCGTTCTGCTATTATGGCACACTTTAGAGAAAAGTTTGGAACTGACTATGAGATAGTAGCAACATCTTGGGATGTTCCTGAAGAAGTTGAGGCACTTGGATTACCTTATGACAAAAAACAATCAACTACCGATACATTTTTTAAAGTCAAAGATAAAGATGGAAATGAAAGAATATTAGAGTGTTCATTGAAAAAAAGTTTCCAAGCTAATTTGTTCAACGGAACTTTGAAACAAGTGGCAGAAGGAGCAGAAACTGAGATAGATGTAGCTAAATTTGCAAGTGACCAAACAAAAAATCTTGATAATGTATTTGGTAAGAAACAAGATACAATCAATTCCGTATTAAATAATTTAGACATAACAGATTCAGAAACTAAAGATTTAATCTTTAAAGTTGGGGAAAAAATCGGTGGAGTTAGACCCGATAACCAAAAACTTGTTAGAGACCAACTAAACCATTCCCTAAAACAAATTCAAGAAGACTTACTATCCAATCCAAACTTAAAAATAGATAGAGACTATATTGGTAATGTAACTCAAGCAGGAGCTAAAAAGGGTAAATTTACCAAAGCACTAAAAGATAACAATAAGGTTATGTTAAGTTTATTGGAAGTAGCTGGTGGAGTAAATAATGAGATTAAAACCGATGTTGAAAAACATAGGAACCTAACATCAGACTTTGAAACTAAAGCTATAAAAGAATTAGGAACAAATGAATCATTCAAAGAAAGTGCATTGAGTAGTTGTAGAGAAAATTTACCACTAAAAGATATACTTGAAGGTAAAGAATTTATGGCAGCAGGTCAGACACCAGTAACTAAAAAAACATTAGAAGCAATGTTTGGAACAACTGATTGGAGTAAAGTAAAAGAAAATCTACAAGTTGATTTAGAACCAAAACCACAATTAGTTTATAGGGGTGAAGTAGAGGGTTCTAAACGAGAAATAAAATTTGCTAATATTGGGATTCGTGAAGACGGAAAAGGATATAGTGGTGGTAGAATGAAATTTGAATTAAGTTTTAATAATAACTTTAGAGACTTTGCTAATGGAGAATCTTCTGACATATACGACCAACACAGACCAGAGGGTGGTCAAATACCAATTAAATTTAAGAAGAAGAAAAAATGAGAACTCAATTGCTATGCACATTCACCCGCAAGTCAAAGTTAAACGAAATTGTTGATATCATAGTTTCGTGTAATGATATTTTGTATGACAAGATTTATGTCTTTGAAAACAGAGATGATTCCAATCAATTGATTTGCACTTATAATGTAGAGTTTATTAAGAATTATGAGGAAAATATCATAGATACAATCTCATTACACAGAAAGAAACAATCCAATACATTGTATACAATCAATGCATTGAATGAAGTTATCAGAGAAAAGAACGGAGGTGTGTTGGATAAATCCTATATGGTTGATTGGGATGAATTTGAAAACACATTGTTATTGACGAACGAATCCGGCTTATCAAAAATACCCACCAAGATACATCAAATCATAGATGTTACGACTTGGTCACAAAAAAACTAAATAAAAAGCTTGACTTTCTGCAATATTATTACTATATTATATTGTAATGATTAACGAAAGGACAGAATAATTATGGATATGGCAACATTTGCTATGGGTTGTATG
>JGI24003J15210_10001104_pt1 | contig 11781 bp, 14 predicted proteins | sample LinPmetageLP28_FD_15210 | JGI IMG/M metagenome (IMG submission 15210)
GTTACTCCTGTTTTATCTACAGACACAGCAGTTTGTGATTTCGCTGACACAAGTTTTACATCTGCTTCTTTCACAGCAAGAGGATGTTTAATTTTTAACGATTCAGCAACAGGTGATCCAGCAGTTTGTGCAATTGACTTTGGTTCAGATAAAACTGTAACTAGTGGAACTTTTACAATTCAATTTCCAGCAGCAGACGCATCAAACGCGATCATCAGAATAGCGTAAGGAGGAGCAACGGATGTCCGTTACTCGAACCTTTACAGTAACGGTAGTATCTACTGGCTCTGGTAATAAATATTTTATTGATGGTGTACAACAAGCTACAGTTAATTTAGCTGAAGGTTACATCTATAAATTTGATCAATCTGATTCATCTAACAATACACATCCTTTAAGATTCGCAACAGCAGAAGATGCTGGAGGAGGATCTCAATATACAACTGGTGTAACCGCAAGTGGAACACCAGGGCAAGCTGGAGCATACACACAAATTACAGTCGCAAGTTCTGCTCCAAATTTATATTATTATTGTACAAACCACGGAGGAATGGGTGGACAAGCAAACACTCCAACTGCAAACACTTGGAGTATGTTAACTTGGGATCAAAACGCTTGGGGTGAACAAGACACAGTAACAATTATACCTACAGGACTATCTTCAACTTCATCAGTTGGTGATGGTACAAATATGGGTGTACCTCAAACTGGGTTTGGTGGAACTAATTGGAGTAATGGTGAGTGGGGTCAAGTTAATGATAATAGTGCAGTTCTTTCAGGTTTTGGATTAACAGCAAGTTTAAATGCAGATGGATTATTATCTTTTCAATCATCTGGTTGGGGTAGAAATACTTGGAATGATGGACCATACGGAGAAAGTAATGACCCTGTAATAAGTGTAACTGGTTTAAGTTTAACTTCATCTGTTGGTGATGGAACTAATATGGGTGTACCTCAAACAGGATGGGGTGGTCAAGAATGGAGCGTAGGAGAATGGGGCGCAGTAAATGATCAAGGTGTAGAATTAACAGGTTTATCTTTAACAACAAGCGTTGGTGCATTAACAGAAGTATATAACGAAACTGGTTGGGGACGTGACGGTTGGGGTGAAGAAGCTTATGGTGAATCAAATGATGCTCACGCAGTATTAACAGGTTTTGAATTACAAAGTGATTTAGGTAATAATACTTGGGGCGCAAAAGGTTGGGGTAATAATTCTTGGAATTTATTTACATTAGATAGTGTTGCAAATGTTATGGGACCAACAGGAGTTTCTTCTACAGGTTCTGTTGGAACTTTAGGATTTCAAATTGATGCTACATTTAGTTTAACAGGAGTTTCTGCAACTTCTTCTTTAGGATCAGTTACAGCTGCAGACGTAATAACACCAACAGGTCAGTCTGCAACTTCTTCTGTAGGATCACCAACAATAGAATTTACTTACGAAATAAGTGGTCTTTCTGCCACTGTTTCACTAGGCTCTACAGACGAAAACTCAAATCCTATAGTAATACCAACAGGACAAGCAATGACATCAAGCGCAGGTTCTTTAGCACCTGCCGACGTTATGGGCTTGACAGGGTTATCTGCAACATTTAATATAGGGACACCAAGTATTGTTACAAGTTTAGATATAACGTTAACAGGACAACTAGCAACGTCAAATGTAGCAGCTTTTGGAACCGCTAATGGCTTTGGAATTCAAGCATATCAAAGTGTTGACACAGGTTCTAATACGAGCTATACAGATGTTGCGTAAGCAAAATTAGGAGATAAAAAATGGCTTCAACATACACACCTTTAGGGGTAGAACTTCAGGCAACCGGTGAAAACGCGGGAACGTGGGGAACAAAAACAAACACAAATTTAAGTATTATCGAACAAATATCAGGCGGATTTACTGCTCAATCAATAGCAGGCGGTGCACAGACTACAGCTTTATCTGTATCTGATGGATCAACTGGAGCTGTTTATCTCACAGAATGATTGAGTTTACAGGTTCTATTACAGGAAACCAAATCGTAACTATTCCTTTAGATGTACAAACTTTTTACTTTTTAAGAAATTCAACATCAGGTGCATACACAGTACAATTTAAATATACATCTGGATCAGGAAGTTCTTTCACTTTCTCAGCAACAAACAAAGGCGACGCTTTAGTTTTTGCTTCTGCAGACGATGGAACTAACCCAAAAATTTTAACTATCGACACAGGTCTTACAGAAGTTGTTCAAGATACTTCACCTCAATTAGGTGGTAACTTAGACACTAATTCACAAAACATTTTAATTGATGATGCACATTTCATCGCAGACGAAAGTGGAAATGAACAAATTATTTTTCAAACAACAGCTTCAGCAGTAAACGAAGTAGAAATTACAAACGCAGCTACAGGCAATGCACCAATCATAGGTTCAAGTGGAGAAACTAACGTAGACTTAAATCTAACTCCAAAAGGAATTGGAAGAGTTACATTAGGTGCAGGTAAAATTGAACAGCTAGCTGAAAAAGCTACAATATCTGCAACAGCAGCTACAGGTACAATTAACTATGATGTAGTTACACAAGCAGTTTTATATTACACATCTGCAGCGACAGGTAACTTTACAGTTAATATCAGAGGAGATGGATCAAACACATTAAACAATATTATGGATACAGGTGAATCAATTACTGTTGCTTTCTTAGTAACATGTACAGGATCAGCTTATTACAATAACGCAGTAACTATTGATGGATCTTCAGTAACACCAGAGTGGCAGGGCGGAACAGCTCCTTCTGGCGGTAATGCAAACTCCATCGATGTGTATACTTATACGATTTTTAAAACTGGTAATGCTGCATTCACAGCATTAGCAGCTCAAACGCAGTTCGCGTAATAACATAGGAGGAGAAAGAGAATGCCAGTACTAGGAACATTCGCAGCAGCATCAAGAGGAGGCTTTGGAGGACGAGGCGGACTAGGTGCACCTTATGACATAACAGGTTTTTTTGTTGGCGGTGGTGGCGGCGCTGGAATTGGCGGCGGTGGCGGCGGCGGTTTACGTTCAAGCACAATCACTGTTTATAAAGGAGGAGTTTATACAGTAACTGTCGGAGCTGGAGGAACACCTGCAACAGGAAGTTCTCCTGCTACAGAACCACAAGTAGACGGTTCAAACGGTGGAAACTCAGAAATTTCAGGACCAAAAGTAACTACTTTCTCATCAGCCGGTGGCGGCGCAGGAGGCGGTGGTCCATCTGGAGCACAAGGTAGAAATGGTGGAGCTGGCGGAGGCGCTTGGAATAGTGCATCAGCAGGATCTGGTAACACTCCATCTGTATCACCATCACAAGGAGCTAACGGCGGAGGCCCTGGTGGATATACCGGTGGTCACGGAGGCGGTGGTGGCGGACCATCTGGATCAACAGGTAGTTCAGGAGGAAATTATTCAGGAGCTGCTGGAGGCGGCGGAACATCTTCTCCACTTTCAGGATCAAGTACTACATACAGTGGTGGCGGATCTGGTGGCGGTAGAGCTAACCCAGGAACACACAACGCAAACACATCACAAGCGTCAGGCGGCGGAGGTGCTGGAAGAGATAGTGCACCAGGCGGAAGCGGAACTGATGGATTAGGCGGAGGTGCAGGTGGCCAAACTGGTCAAAGAAATACACCTTTCTCTGGTGGAACTGGCGGAGACGGAGTTTCAATTTTAAGAATACCCACTGCTAATTACACAGGCGTAGTAACAGGAAGTCCAGCAGTATCAACGAGTGGTAGTACAACAATTGTAAAATACACAGGGACAGGAACTTACAAAGCATAATTATGGCTAGATATTGGGCGAATATAAACGAAGCTAACATGGTAGAAAAAGTTGAAAGAGTCGAAGGCTTTGAAAGCAAAACTGATTCTGAATGTATAGACTTTGTAAAAGCTCTTAATAAAAATACTGATAATTGGATTGAATGTTACAAACAATTTGATGGTAATCCTAGAGGCAGTTTCCCAGCTGTTGGTCATGTATATTTAACTACAGAAAATGTTTTTGTACCTCAAAAACCATATCCTTCTTGGACATTGTCTGATGATCAAACAACTTGGAAACCACCAGTTGCAAGACCAGCTAACCCTTCTTGGACACAAGACGCAGAAATAACATCAGAAGAATTAACTGCTGCTGAAAAAATCTGGGCTTGGGATGAAGACTCTCAATCTTGGGTCTAACCATTGAATCTTATTAACTTCTAGAGTATATTCATTGTCATAGAAATTATGACAGGTCAAATAATAGATTTATTTCCAATACCTATTTATCAATCTTTAACAGGTATAAAATTTAATCGTGAACAATTAAAATATGTTGGACTTAAATATAAAGATAAAAACCCATTAAATTTAAAAATATTTAAAAACTTAAAAACATCTTTTGAAGATGCTTGTAAAAATTGTTTAAACAAAACTCTTTCAATAGATCCTATGATTAATATTAAAATAACAAACTCAAAATTTGATTATTGTTTGAATGGATATAATAATATTGAAAAAAAATATAATAGTTATTTAACAGGTGTTTATTGTTTTCAATCATCTAAGAAAGATGAAATTACTTTTGAAAAAGGTTTATATTCTCAAATAAAAATAAAGCCTACAACAAACACACGACATAATTCTTATAGTTGGAAGTTTGATTTGCGACCAGGCCATTTACATATATTTCCGTCTTGGTTAGAATATGATTTTAATGAAAGAAAAAAACAAGTAGATGATAGAATACTTATAGTTTTTAACACTTACATTACAAATATAAGTGATGAAAAATTTATGAAACTAATGATATCTATAGATGACAAGAAGGAGTTGATTATAGTATGAAATGGAGAATACAATCATTATTTCCTACTGCTTTGTATGTAGATAAATTAGATTTAAAATTAAATAAGAAACAACTTAAATACATTAATACTTGTCAGAGAAAAGAAAATACACATAACGTATCAAGTTTAAATAGTTATGTTTTAAATTTAGATACGTTTAAAAATTTAAAAAAGAAAATAGAAGAAAAAGTAGCGCATTATTTATTGGATATAGACTCTGCACCTCACGACACTGAATTTTTTATAACTCAGTCTTGGTTCAATTACACTAAAGAAAAGCAAGCACATCACGAACATGAACATCCCAATAGTTATTTATCCGGTGTTTACTACATAGATGCTAATAAAAAATTAGACAGTATTATCTTTTCAAATAAAAGATATACCGGTCAAATTTCATTACCAGCTACACAGTATAATGATTACAATTCTAAATCATATAAGTTATCTGTATCTACAGGTGACATTATTTTATTTCCTTCTTCAACAACACATAGAGTAGATACTAAAAAAGGAAAGAACGAAAGACTAAGCCTAGCTTTTAATATTTTTATTAAAGGTAATTTGGGTGATGAACATGAATTATGGAAATTAAAAATTTAAAATTTGAAACTAATATATACACTACAACTATTAAATTAAGTAAAAAATTTTTATCTTTGTTTGAAGATATGCATTTAGAAGAACGTGAAGAAAATAAAAATAATTTTTATAAAAAACAATTTGAAGATACAATTAAAGAACAAGACATCTGTGATTATATAAGTCCTGCTATTACTAAAATAGTAAAAAATAATTTTAAATTAGATTCTTGGTGGGTTCAAAAATATGCACAAGGTGACTCTCATATGATACACACGCATGGAGCAGCGCGTAATCTAAAATCTTTTGTTCTTTATTTAAAATGTAGTAAGGACTCTTCTAATATTGTATTTTATCAACCAGGGTTTCCTTTGTTAGACGAACAAAAACCTCATTATGTAACACCGCATAAAGGGTTGCTAATTGTTTTTCCTTCGTATATACCTCATCAAGTTTTAAGAAATAAAGATAACGAAAGATTAATACTATCAGGAAATATTTATCATGGATAAGAAATTTTTTTATGTATCCTCAGTGCCTAAATCAGGTCAAACTATATTAGCTTCTTTATTACATCAAAATAAAGATATCTGTTTTGCACCTAGATCTATAGCTTTGCAAATGATCTGGGAACTAGCACAGATAAAAACTTATAGTATTCTTTATCGAAACTTTCCTGCTGCTGAAGCTTTTGATTATGCAGTGTTTAATATGTTTAAAAATTATTATGATAAACTTACAGATGCTAAATACGTTTTAGATAGAGGTCCTTGGGCAGAGCCTTATAATAGAAATCTATTATCTTTCTTAGAAGATAAACCTAAATTTATAATTATATACAGACCAATTTTACAAAGCTTAGCTGCTTTAATGAAAGTAGAAAAACCAAATTTAAGTTGCTCTGTTTATAAAAGATGCATGAATCTTATGTCACCAGGTGGTGATGTACATTGTTCTTTAAAATCTATAAAAGAAATTATTAGAAACAAAGAAGATCACATAATAATTCATTACAAAGATATAGTAACAGATCCCGTTGCTACAGTTAAAAAAATATATAATTATCTTGGTTTAGAATTTAAAGGAGTTAGAACGACTAATTTAGATCAGTATGAAATTAAAGGTATAAAATACCGTGATCATTTATTCGATTTGATTCCTCATCAAAACTTACACACACTTAGAACAGATAAGATAGATCCTAACGTAGAGATTGATGTTGAAAAACATTTACCTAAAGACATTATAGAGATGTTTAAAAATAGTGATGTTTTATAAACATGCACATAAATATCATAGATAATTATTTTAATAGAGAAGAGTGTAATCAACTTATAGAATTGTATAGTAAATTTAAATATTTAGCAGAGCCTTTCTACAATGTAATACCTTTAAAGGTAAAAGATTTACTACCTAAAAAATTTATTACTAAAATAAATAAGACAACCACTTCAATAAATAAATCTAAAATAGATTGGATTGAAGTTGTTAAATGGCCTTTAGGATCATATAAAGAACTACACTATGACTGTCAGAAAGACACAACTAAGTTAAGTTCTATTACTTTTTTAAATGACGACTATGAGGGTGGAGAGCTATATTTTAAAGATGAGACTGTGATTAAACCTAGAGTGGGCAGAGCAGTCTTCTTTGATGGTAACTTCTATGAGCACGGAGTTAATAAAGTAAATAAAAAAATAAGATGGCAGCTAACAGGATTTTATGAATAGCATTACGATAGTAGGTGGAGGAACAGCAGGTCTTATTACTGCGTTAATCTTAAAGAAAAGATTAAATGTAAAAATACAAGCTATAGTTCCTAGTAACATAGGTATCATTGGAGTTGGTGAAGGATCTACAGAACACTTTGATGATTTTAGACAACACATGAGTCTAGATGTCAAAGACGTGTTACGAGAAACAAAAGGCACATTAAAGTCGGGTATTATGTTTGAACGTTGGACGGATAAACACCATTGGTATCTACATCACATACACAGCATGTGGAATATAAAATTAGGACTTAGTGCTAGAAATTATGAATACCTAATGATTAATAATAAAGGCGCTAGTTGTTTTGCACCGATGACTCTTTTTCATAATGAAGTAGGACTAGAACCATCAGATAGACTTATTCAATATCATTTCAATACATTTAAATTAAATGAATACTTAACCAAACTTTGTAAAGAAAATCATATAAACATTATTGATGATGAGATTGTAGATGTAGTTTTAGACAGTAAAGGAATAAAACAATTAAAAGGTAAAAAGAAAACATATAAAAGTTCTTTTTATATTGACTGTACAGGTTTTAAAAAATTATTAATTAGTAAGTTAGGAGCTAAGTGGCAATCTTATTCTAAATATTTAAAAACAAATTCTGCGATAGCTTTTCCCACAGGAGATCAAAAAGAGTATAATATTTGGACATTAGCTAAAGCTATGAAGTATGGTTGGATGTGGCAGATACCAACTTATGGTAGAACAGGCAATGGTTATGTATACAGTGATCAGTACACAAATAAAGAAGAAGCAAAAAAAGAAATAGAAAAACTATTGGGTAAAGAGATAGAGATAGCAAAACATATTAAGTATGATCCAGGTGCTTTAGATAAACCATGGATAAAAAATTGTGTTGCTGTTGGTCTGTGTGCAAATTTTGTAGAACCTTTAGAAGCAACGTCTATAGGAACTACAATACAACAAGCTTTTCTTTTGATGCAATATTTAGAAAATTATAATCAACAATCTATCAATATCTACAATAAACAAGTTTCTACTGTAATGAAAAACGTAAGAGACTTTATACAACTTCATTATATTAATAATAAAAAAACTACAAATTTTTGGAAAGACGTTAACAAAGTAGAACCATCCGACACACTCAAACAATATATGCATATATGGAAGTCAGGTAGGTTATTAAAATCTACAGATATGGAAGCTGTTGGTCATTATAACTTATTCACATTATTCAAGGAAGATAACTTTAATCTAATAGCTTATTTTAATGGTCTGATAGATACAAAGTTATTAAGAAATTCTTACAATATAGTAGACAAAAAATTAAAAAGATATTGGTTGGAAAATCGTATAGAAGGTGATATGTTATGGCGTAACACAGACAGAACAAGAAAGATGTCACATAAAAAATATATACAGGGAATACATGATAGAAATTAAAAAAAACTTTTTAAGCTCAAAAGAATATAAAGATTTATTTAAAATAATATCTAGTAATTATTTTCAATACTATGTAAAGCCTTATCAAACCAAGCATACGAAAACTAAAAATAAACAAGAACATTTGTTACAACACATTTTGATGAGCGGTGAATCGATAAACAGTGATTGGTTTAGAAAGATAGTAATACCTTTTGCTTTAAAATTACCGATAGAAAAAATGATATATGCACGTTTGAACTTAACTATTAATCAAAATAAACCACACGCTTGTGCTTGGCACACAGATTTTAAAATGACTAATGAAGAAAAGTCAAGAGCAGCTACAGCTGTTTATTATTTTAATACCTGTAACGGAGCAACTGAAATAAAAGGACACAAAAAAATTAAATCAGTAAAAAATCAAATGGTTATATTTCCTAGCAAATTACCTCACAGAGCAATACAACAAACAGACACTACTTTTAGATGGGTTTTAAACTTTGGGTATATATCTAAATGAAAGAAATAAAAAAAGTAATTATTGTTGGTGGTGGTTCTTCAGCTATGTTAGCTGCTGCATATATTTCTAATAATACTAATTATAAAATAACCATGATTGATAAACCAGGTGGTTCACCTATTGGTGTAGGTGAAGCTACATTAATTAATTTTAAACCTTACATGGATGCTTGTGGTTTTGATTTTAAAGAATGGTTTGATGCTTGTGATGCTACGTATAAGACAGGTATTCTATTTCCTGATTGGACATCTAAAAAACATGTATGGCATCCTTTTCTAATGCACCCTTATGAAGACACACCAATAGAGAACTTTGATAAAAATAATAAAAATGGCTTTCATGTAGATTGCTTGAAGTTAGCAAAATTTATAAAAGAAAAAATTAGACACAAAATAACTTTTATAGAAGATACTGTTGAATATAATTCAGAAAATTATGTTCAGTGTGAAAATAATAAAATTTATGCTGATGTATTTATCGACTGTACAGGATTTAAATCTTTACTTCATTATTCAGATAATGCAAATCTTTCTAAAAGATTAATTTGTGATACAGCGATTGCTGGACATGTTGAGTATGAAAATGAAGAAGAAAAAAGAAAATATGTAATATGTGAAGCTGTATCTTGTGGTTGGATATGGAAGATACCTGTAAGACATAGAATAGGAACAGGTATAGTATTTAACAAAAGAATAACATCAGCCGAAGAAGCTGCAAAAATATTTACAGATCATTGGAAAGGTAGAGTTAAAGTAAGAAAAGTAATTGATTGGACTCCATACTACAAATTAAGACCCTGGAAAAATAATGTTATAGCTTTAGGTTTGTCTGCTGGTTTTATAGAACCATTAGAAAGCACAGGTTTAGCATTAGCTATGGAAGGTGCTTATCAGTTTGTTAAATTAACAGAGTCAGGATACATGAAACAATCAACTAGACTTTTATATAATTCAATAATGACATCTTTCTTTGAGGAGTCTATAGACTTTGTTGCAATGCATTATCTAGTCAGTAATAGAAAAGAAAAATTCTGGCAAGAAGCTAGAAGATTAAAAAAACCAGTTCAAATAGATTATTATAATAAAAAACTAAAAGATCCTTTAAATTATAAAAGTAGTGAGTATAATTTTTTTGGAGGCAATAATTGGGTAACATGGTTAAGACAAACATAATGGACTATGTTTTCGTTACCAACGATATTGGTAAAGAAGACTGTAAATTTATAATCGAAGACCTTAAGAACAAAGAAAAACTAAAACATCATTGGTACGACAATATCTCTAATAAAAGATACTCAAATGCAACCGCTGAACCAGATGTCTATTTTGCTAATGAAATACATAGTCAACTTCTATTGCCTGTTATTAATCAAGCTATTGAAAAATACGAAAAAGAAAACGTACCTAAGTTTGCTAGAAAAATGATAAGTAAAGTTTCTAATATTAGATTTAATTTTTACAACAAAAAATCTACTATGAGAGAACATATAGATAATATTCAAAGTATATTTGATGGAAAAGAGAAAGGTATACCTATGTTATCAATAGTAGGTCTGTTGAATGATGATTACAAAGGTGGTGAATTTTTGATGCAAGATAAATTAATACCCTTAAAAGCAGGAGATATACTAATTTTTCCCTCTTCCTTTTTATACCCACATACTGTACAACATGTAAAAAAGGGTGTTAGGCACTCGTTTGTCTGCTGGGCATATTAAACTTTAATTTTTATATAAACTCAGTATAATGGAGGATTATGGCATTACAAAAAGTACAGTTCTTACCTGGATTCAATAAACAGATTACGGATACTCAAGCTGAAGGCCAATGGGTAGATGGCGATAACGTTAGATTTAGATATGGCACACCTGAAAAAATAGGTGGTTGGCAACAATTGGGTAATAATAAATTAACAGGTGCAGCTAGAGCCATGCATCATATCGTAAATAGAAGCGGTCAAAAGTTTTCAATTATAGGTACAAACAGAGTTTTATACGCTTACTCAGGAGGTGTATTCTACGACATACATCCTATTGAAGCTACAACCACACTTACCAGTGCATTCACTACAACCAATGGATCAGCTGTAGTTACTATAACTTTTTCTTCTGGCCATAGTCTTGCGCCTGGAGATATAATTTTATTAGATAATTTTACAGCTATTACAAATTCTAATTACTCAGCATCAGATTTTGATGACAAAAAATTTATGGTAACAAGCACACCAACTAACTTAACAATAACAGTTACAATGCCCTCAAATGAAACAGGATCAGGTGCTACAACATCAGGTGGTATTAGAGTTCAATCTTACTATTCAGTTGGACCAGCAGAACAGCTACCAGGTTTCGGTTGGGGTCTAGCTTCTTTTGGTGGTACAGTTGCTAATGCACTTACAACAACTTTGAACGGAGCAATCGATGCTTCTACAACAACCATTGTTTTAACAAGTGTAGTCAACTTTCCATCAACAGGCACAAATCATATTTCAATAGACAGCGAAGATATTTCTTACACTGGAATCTCAGGCAACACATTAACAGGCGTGACTCGAGCAGCGAGAGGCACAACAGCAGCATCGCATTCTAATGGTGCAACAATTACAAATACGTCTGACTTCGTAGCATGGGGTGAAGCTGCATCGGGTGACTT
>JGI24003J15210_10001105_pt1 | contig 11775 bp, 12 predicted proteins | sample LinPmetageLP28_FD_15210 | JGI IMG/M metagenome (IMG submission 15210)
TGTATTGATTGTTGGGTAGGGTTTTTAGAGCCATTAAGAAAACTAAACGAAGATGATCAATATTTACCTAATAGTGCAGAGCTTAATGCTTATCGAAGCAAAATAGTTAATATAGCCAACTTGGAGAAAGAACAATGCTAAACTTAAAAGAAATAAGAGCCCTGGCGCAAGCCACGGAATACTCATGGGGTAAGTCAACCTCTGACAGAAAACTAACAAGCAAATTGCAAGGTGACGTTTTAGAATTGCAACTAATGACTGTCGTACACTTCGCTGGCGAAGCAGCGCTAAGCCAGCAGCTGGAAGCGCAAAGAGATTACGCCAACCAGCTATTTAAAGATCAACTAAAGAGGATCAAGGAAGAATTCAAGGGTTCTGTAGACAGAGCTTTAGTAACAAAAGAAATTAATAGAGATGATGATCTGGAACTAGTTTCTGCTACATCAAACTCGCTAAGAAAGATTGCTTATTTTAGAGCTAATGTTAGGCTTCAAGTAAGTTAATCTATGCCTCCTCTAAATAAGCAAAAACAAATAGCTGAAATTGTAAAGTGCGGAAAGAATCCCGAATACTTTATAAACAGATATGTGAAAATCCAGCATCCGCTTAGAGGAAGAATTGATTTTCATACGTTTCCATTTCAGAATGATTGTTTAGAGGCTTTTAACGACCATAGATTTAATGTGGTTGTAAAGTCTAGACAACTTGGTTTGTCCACGCTGACTGCTGCGTACGCAGTGTGGCTAGCAATGTTTAGAAAAGATAAAAGTATTTTGATTATTGCAACAAAATTGGCTGTTGCACAAAACTTTATTAAAAAAGTCAAGATTGCTTTAACAGGAATACCACAATGGATGTGGATAACTGAAATAACTGCTAAAAATACACAAGCTATAGAATTTAGTAATGGCTCTCAAATTAAAGCAGTACCAACATCAGAGGATGCAGGTAGATCTGAGGCTCTTAGCTTATTAATCGTAGATGAAGCTGCATTCATTAGAAATTTTGATGAACTCTGGAAGGGTCTGTACCCTACTCTGTCCACAGGAGGTAGAGCGATACTAGTTTCCACCCCGAACGGAACCGGAGGCCAGTACTATGATATCTACCACGGTGCAGAGGCTGGTGACAATGAGTTTAATCCAATTAAGTTACCATGGGACGTGCATCCTGAAAGAAGCAGTGATTGGTTTGATAAAGAATCTAAAAATCTAAACAAGCAACAAGTTGCGCAGGAGCTGCTTTGTGACTTTCAAGCATCTGGCGAGACATTTTTATCAACAGATGATATTACAATTCTGCAGTCTCAAATAAGATCGCCAATTGAAAAGTGGGGCCCTCAAAACGGTGTGTGGGTATGGAAATACTTTTTAGAAAGCCACAACTATGTAATATCTGCTGACGTTTCAAGAGGAGACGGCGCCGATTACTCTACATTTCATGTAATCGATATTGTTGAATCAGAAGTCGTTGCAGAGTTTAAGGGTAAAGTTCCACCAGATCAGCTCGCAGTACTTTTAGCAGAAGCAGGCAGAAGATATGGTAATGCTATGCTATGTCCTGAAAGTAATACATACGGATATGCTGTCCTTATGAAGTTACAAGAACTAGGCTATACAAACATCTATTTTAAAAAAGAAAAAGATAAGTTTAACGCCATGTATGGATCTGGACCAATAGCAAAAGCAGGATTCTCTACTCAAAACCAAAGCCGCGCCCAAATTTTAACAAAGCTAGAAGAAGTTATTAGAAATAAGAAGGTATCTATTTACTCCTCTAGACTAGTTTCTGAATTAAAAACTTTTGTTTGGACAGGCGCAAAAGCACAGGCTCAAAGAGGTAAAAACGATGATTTGGTAATGTCTTTAGCGATAGGCTTATGGCTATACGAATCATCATCAAAAACAACAAAGAAGTCAATTGATACAAATGCTGCCATGCTGGCAGCATTTGCTATAAACAAAACAGAAAACCCTAAAAAAATACATTCAAGCTATAATAGCGAATTATCATATTTAGCAAGAAAAGGAATGCCAGTATTAATGGACGAATCACATCCTGCAATATCTGGGTCTGTAGATTTTAAGTGGCTCTTATAATTCCTATAATACTTAGACAGCGTAGAGGAAATTTCTAAATGGCAGATAAAGGTAACATTTTCCAGAGGCTAACGCAGCTTTTTAGATCTGGACCAACTGTAAAAAGAAAGGTAAGATCTGCCGTTAGGGTTGGTGCAAAATCATCCGCTGTAGAGACTTTCCGGCGAGCCCATAATGATGTATACTCAAACACAATGAGTGCATACGGGTCATTTGACAGAATGTCAAGGTATAGTGACTTTAGTGAAATGGAAGCAACTCCTGAGATTGCATCCGCACTAGACATATATGCTGAAGAAACAGTCTCTCCTGACGAGCATGGAAAAGTCTTACACATTTTTTGTGAAGATGATTTAAAGAAAGAAATACTCGACTCACTATTTTATGATACCTTAAATGTAGAATTTAATCTTGTGATGTGGGTAAGAAACCTTTGCAAATATGGTGACTTTTTTCTTTTTAACGATATTGATCCTAACTACGGTGTAGTCAACGCGTACCCGATACCAATTTCAGAAATGGAAAGAGAAGAAGGCTTTGATCCTGAAAATCCTGCAGCTGTAAGATTTAGATGGTTAACTCAAGGAAACTCATCTCTTGAAAACTGGCAAATATCTCATTTTCGTCTTTTAGGTAATGATGCGTTTTTACCGTATGGCTCAAGTGTACTTGAATCCGCAAGACGTATTTGGAGACAATTGATCTTAATTGAAGACGCTATGTTGGTATATCGTGTGATTCGTGCTCCGGAAAGAAGAGTATTCTATGTTGATGTTGGTAACGTCCCACCTGAAGATGTAGCAAATTATATGGAGCAAGCGACGGCTGCATTAAAGAAGGCTCCTGTTATAGACAAGAGCACAGGAAAGGTAGACTTAAGGTACAATCCATTAAGCGTTGATGAAGACTATTTCATCCCTGTCAGAGGTGGTGATAGCGGCACAAAGATTGATTCTCTTGCTGGTGGTCAAAATACAGCAGCGATAGAGGACGTCGAGTACATTCAAAAGAAATTATTTGCAGCGCTTAAAATTCCAAAGGCTTATTTAGGATATGATGAAGATATTGGCTCTAAAGCAACCTTAGCACAAGAAGATATTCGATTTAGTAGAACGATCCAAAGAATACAAAAGACTGTAATTGCTGAACTTAATAAGCTTGCGATGATACACTTATACGTTCATGGCTTTGATGGTGAAGACTTACTAGACTTTGATTTAAAGCTTTCCAATCCTTCTTCCGTTGCTCAATTACAAAAACTAGAATTAATATCTAGCAGGTTTGATATCGCAGGAAAAGTTCCTGAAGGTATGCTTGATCGTAGATGGGTACAAAAAAATGTTCTTGGATTAACAGATAAACAAATAGATGAAATTCAAGAAGGAAGAATAAAAGACAAAATTGACGATGCGGCAGTCGAGGCCGGTGGAGCAGAAGAAGGTGGCGATGAGGCCGCCGGCGGTGGTGGTGGAGATGAAGGAGGTGGCCTATTCTCTGGAGATAAACCCGATGGTGAACAATTACTAACCGCTCACCCACCTAGCGGGGAAAATGCTTTTGAAGATGAAGATAGCGAAGATGATGATTTTGTAGACATATCCAAGCTATCGATATCAGATCCTGACGCTCCTATTAAAGCACAGGCAGCAATTTCAAGGCGAAAAAATACGTCAAGAGGACCTGCAAAGCTCCACGCACCTGACTTCAAAAAAATGGTTACACATGGAAGATCTCAGGATTCTATGAGGAAACCTTTCGGCGATGATTACCTTAAGCCTGCTTTTGAAGGTATGGATTACGACGAAGGGGATAGTTATGCATATAGAGCGACCGTTCGTCCTGCAATGACGCCGGAAATGAAGAGCGTTTTTAAGTCATTGGTAAACATTTTAAGTCCAAAAGGCGGAGTGCTTCTATCAGAAGCAGATGAAAATGAGGGAAAACAAATTTCACTCGATGAATACGATGCCGGAGAAATAGATGAAAGTTAAACACAACAAAAAAAGAAACGTAGGATTGCTATTTGCTCAATTGTCTCAGTCAGTATCTGAGTCGATGGTAGAAGGCGATTCTAAAAAGGCAGCCAAAACACTGTCAATCATAAAGAAGCACTTTGTCCCTGGTACAGAGTTGTTTAAAGAGTTTCGCCTCTTTAGGGCTATAATGGTGACGTCTGTGCCAACAGACTCGCTAGCAAGCTCAATTATATTTGAGGCGAAAGCTGCGTCTAGAAATATAAACACAAAAACTCTTACACAACAAAAGTCTTCTTTAATAAAAGATATCAACTATGAAATGAACGAAAGCTCATTTTATAATAGAAGAGTAGCGGATTATAAAACATTCGCAACAGTACAGACTCTGTTATCTGAATGGAGAAATAGAGACCCCAATTTGTCAGTAATGGCAAAATTTGAGACTGAGCTTCATACACATCTTTTAAAGGAAAAGAAGCTACAAAATTTAGATGACCTAAAGTCTGCCGACGCAAATCATCTTGTTGTTGATATCATGAGAAAAAAGATCGAAGAAAAATTTGGTTCACAATTAACCAGCTCACAACTTTCCCTACTAAAGGAATATGTGTTTTTTGATCATGAAAATGACAACTTTTCTCAAAAGCTTTCTGAAATAAAGCGCTCAACAATTTTGGCATTGAGTAATTTTGAAGAAAGATGTGACAATCAAATCATCAAAACACAAATTCCAAGAGTTAGAGAATCAGTTGATGCTTTACCAACCGATACATCGGACGATGAAACATTATCAAGATACTTAACTTTGATGAAGCTTACTGAAGAGCTTACGACTGGAGACGAAGGTAATGAATAATCTAAAGCTATTAACAGAGTGGAGTCCTTGGCAATACTCTAAAGAAATGATAGAAGAATCAAAACAAAGCAACGACGGCAAGATTTTAATGAAAGGTGTCTTACAAAAGTCTGATACACTTAATCAAAATGGAAGAATTTACCCTAAGGTAATTCTAGAGCGTGAAGTTAGAAATTATCAAAAGTTTATTGCTGAAAGTCGTGCATTAGGCGAATGTGACCATCCCGACAGCTCTGTTGTAGAATTAAAGAACGCTTCTCATATTGTTAGGGAAGCGTATATGGACGGTGATGTTTGTTACGGTATCGTTGAATTGCTTAACACTCCGTCCGGCAAAATATTACAAAGTCTTGTAGAGTCAGGAGTTACGTTAGGAATATCTAGCAGAGGTGTTGGCTCAACAAAAAGAAAAGGCGACGTTGATGTAGTACAGGATGATTTCCAATTGATATGTTGGGATTTTGTTTCTGAGCCGTCTACTCCTGGTGCCTTTATGATGAAAGAAGGCATTGAGGTTAGACGTAACGACTTAAATAAAGTTTTTAATAAATCTGATAGAATTCATCGCGCATTTAATGACGTTATTAGTTGGGGAGATAAAAAATGAGTATGAAATGGCCTGAACCAGGTTTAAACTGGACAGCAGAGTATCAAAAAAGCGGTATTCCATTTGTCACTTCGTCCAATGGCGCTGAAGTTGGAGACACTACGCCTGTCCAGGTATCATTTCCAAGAGTCACAAGATGGATTGAAATAACTCCGCACACAAATTCATCCGCAGTTTATCTTAAGCTTGGGTTTACGAGTAAAGGTGTCAAGAGCCAAGGAGCTGTAACAGCTTCGTATTTCAATGAATATGACACTGACGGCGCCGAAAAATATATTCAAACGCAACCACCTCCATCTACATACGAACAGTCTGGTACTGCTAGAAACTATCTAGTTATACCTGTGGCGTCATCAACAGTTCGTCTTGAGGTAGCTTGTACTGACTTATTCTTTTTAACAGATACAAATACTTGTGGGTTCTCTGTGATGGCTGGACTAACAAACATACCTGCCGGAGACCTTATACTCACCGGCGCCAACGGAAATTACGGAGTAGGATAATGGCTAAAATGTCTAGAGGGGCGCTCAAGTCTCTAGTAAAAGAGTGCTTATTTGAGATATTATTAGAGGCGTCTGAAGATGAATCAAAAGAAAGTATTACTGAAGCTCGCACAAAAAAGCCTATTAACTCAAGGCGTACAAAAAAAGCTCAAAGCAGGTCGTCACTTGATACTGTAAGTTTTGGGCCAAAAGAAAATCGCCAACCAAGAGAATTAGACGTTTCGCATATTACTGCTGATCCTATCATGGCAGCCATATTTCAAGACACAGCTGCTACAACAATGGTTGAACAAGCAGATGCAGAAAGAGGTAGGGTTCCTAGAGGGAAAGGCGACGCAGCGTCGCAGGTTGCAGCTCAAAATGAGCCATCGCAACTGTTCGGTGAAGCTTCAAAAAATTGGGCAGCACTAGCATTTAACGAATAATGAGAAAGAAAGTTTCTTATACTATATTTAAAAGATAGGTCAGGAGGATTTACATGGCTAACAAAACTAAATTGACACCTTCTCTTCTTAGAAAGATTGTTTTGGAAGAAAAGAAGAAGATCATTGAGACCCTCGAGCAGGGTAAAGAAGAATCAGAGAAAATCAAAGCAGATGAAGTTGACGCTGATGAGTTAGCTGATTCTTTAGAAAAAGACATTGATTTCATGGCAGCTCTTAAGATTAAAGAGAGTATGTTAAAGAAAAAGTACCAAAAAGTACAAATTGCTAAGAAACGTCTTCTTAAAAAGATTAACGAACGCAAAAAATAGATTAATTTTAACCACTAGGAGAATGTTGAAATGCCAACACACACGCAACACACTGTAGAACACCTAACGACTGTAAGAGATATGGGCTCATCTGATTCCGCATCTATTAAATCAGCGTTTCCGGCTTCTCCAATTCACTCCGGCGAATTAACAGCTGACAAGGTGAGAGAATTATTCCAGGCTGATGTTATTGACGGTACCGTTAATGACGGAGGACACACATTCGGAACATTCAGCAGAGATTATGGTGAAGCGCCTGATCTCTCAACTGTAAAAACCGGTGGTGGTGGATTACCTGCATCTCCCCATGTCCCTAATCCGACCTCACCTGGTCCTGGTAGCTTAAATGCAACCGACCAAGCTGATCCACCTGAGGGCTTTGGTCAAAATCCTTCTGCAACATGGGGATCAGGAGTAGGCTCGCAATTAGGTCCTAAGACATCGTCAGAACAACAGTCATCTGGAAAATTAGGTGACTATATCATGGGTAAAGCCTGGGGTAGTAGTTCATAATGTCTCAAAGGCCAACAGCGCCATCCCTTCCATTAAGCCTGGGTCAAAGACCCGGGCTTTCTTACGACTCTAGGGATGGCTTAGGGTATGGCTTGTCTAAAGATACTTTGCATAAGCAAAGAGCAAAGCAAAATTCATTTCCGTATGTAGAAAAACCAGAAGATCTGGAAAATATAGACATGGAAATTGATATTTTGCAAAAAATTTATAATAAAATATCAACGCCGTTTGCTTCAAGTGATTCGCTAATAGGAAGATCAGCAGATCACTTGGCAAAAGTTAACGGAAACGCTCCAGTTGCAATAGGTGAATCTGTTGCAAAAGGTCTGGTACCGTTTCCCGCAATGTATAAAAAACGCATCCAGGTGGGTGGTGGTGTAAATTCTCCTAAAACTATTAGTCCCGGCCAATATAATTTGACAGGAACAAAAAGAGGATGGAGTCAAGCACCTGCCCAAACCGTTAACGATTCAGATTTTGAAGAGTACGATAACGACGATCTTTCACTGGAAAAAGTGAGAAATATCGTAAAATCAGTACTAAAAAAGAACTCTGGAGAGATATAGTTGGGTAAGTTTTTAGTCATCTTCGATTTGTGATCATATTTAAGAGATAAATGTGTGCAATATTTTTTGTGAGGTTCGTGAATGTCGACTACACTGTATAAGGAAGCAATTGCAGAGGCGCAGCAGTTAAAAGAGCTGGCCGAGCAAAATGCAAAGAACAAAATTATTGAGGCTTTAACGCCTCGGATTCAAGCGATGGTAGAATCACAGCTGCTTTCAGAGCAGCCTGATATCGAGATCGAAGACTTAGAAGCAGATGATCCAGGAGATGATGACGGTATGATGGCCGTCTTAGATTCTGTCGCTGATGAGCTAGTCGATGATGAATCAAGCGATGGGCCAGATGTTGAGGCTGATGTTGAGGCGAGTGTTGTAATTAATGCTCAAGGTGATGTCAACGTTTCAATGTCTGAAACAATGAAGAGAAATATCAAAGATATTAAAGAAGTACTGAACAACTCTGGGTCTTCCAACGAAAATAAGCTTGCTAATAAAATTGCAAAGCTTCAGACGAAGGTTAGGAGAATGGATGCATTGCTGGAGGACTTGGATGCTAACGCTCTAACATCCCAGCAACGCGCTGTAATTAAACGGTCATATCAAAATATGTTGAACGAAGCCATAACTTTACGATCAGAGGCAATAGTTATCTCTGAGAGCAATGGACAAGGGCTGAGACTTCAGCTATTCGAAACATTAAAGGAGATGAATAACATGACTAAATCCCGCAGCCGCGCCATCTTCAACCAACTTTTTGAGGCTGGTTATGGCGAACTTGATGAAATGGAATTGGTGCTCAGTGATGAGGACCTAGAAGCTCTTGGTGTCGAAGACGCTGAAGATGCTGATATAGATGCTTTGGACATTGAGCTTTCAATGGATACCGAAGAAGAAGCCGAAGGCGAAGAAGAAGAAGCCGAAGGTGAAGAAGAAGAAGCCGAAGGCGAAGAAGAAGAAGAGGAAGGCGAAGAGCTGGAATTGGAAATGGACGAAGGAATGCATGAACTTGATGAAGTTTTTGAAATTGACCCTCGCATGCTTCGTAACGAGCTTAAGCGTCTTCGTTCTATCCGTGAACAAGCTGAAGAAGAAGCCGACCAATTTGGTGGTGGAGAAGTAGAGCTTGAAGTAATGGAAGTTGATGAAGAAGACCTTCTTAACGCACTTGCTGATGAGCTTGGCACTGTCGATTCAATCGATCAGGCAGCTGAAGCCACAACAGGTCCTGTTGCAGAGCGAAAAACTCGCCGTAATCGCCGCACCCGCGGAACGACTGCAACATCTAACACAGTCCGAGAAAATAGAGAGTTGAAAAAGCAACTTTCTGAAATGAATCTTTTTAACGCAAAACTGCTTTATGTGAATAAGCTGATCCAGAATCGCAATGTAAGTTCTAAGCAACAGCGTGCCATAGTCGAGGCTCTTGATAATGCCAAGACAATCCGAGAAGCCAAACTAGTTTATGACGGTTTGACTCGCTCACTCAACAAGAAGTCCCTCAGTGAGGGCAAGAGAAGAGTTCTTGGTTCATCCAGCAAGCCAACTCGTAGCGGCGCAGCCACTACAAATGAGTCAGCACAGACGAACCGATGGGCAACACTCGCTGGTATTAAATCAAAGTAACAGACGCTAATTCTTTAAAGGAGAAAATAACATGTCTAAAAAGTTTACACTTGAGCAGTTGACCGAAGGTATTCGTCAGCGGCATCAAGGTGAGTCAAATGCTCGCCTTACAGAAAAGTGGGCTCGGACCGGTCTCCTTCGTGGTCTTGACGGCGTACATCGTGAAAACATGGCAACGCTACTCGAGAACCAGGCCGGTCAGGTCCTTCGTGAGTCATCTACCGTCGGTGGTGGTGGTCTCAACCCTGCAGCAGCTTCCGGAGATATCCGAGGCTTCACTAACATTGCTTTCCCAATCGTCCGTCGAGTATTCGGTGGTTTGGTTGCGAATGACCTTGTTTCAATCCAACCAATGAGCCTTCCATCTGGACTGCTCTTCTATCTTGATTACACCTACGGTACTAACATCGGCGGTGAGAATGATGGTGTAGGTAGTTCGACAAAGGCTACGTACAAGGAAGGACATTCAATATATAATAACCCAGCTGGAAAGGGCGTTCGCTCTGGCTCATTAGGTACCGGTGGACAATATGATCTTGTCGGTTCAGGTTATTCCAGAGTTCACACTGGTACAAACGTAACACTTATCGGTGATGATACCAACGCTCGAAGCGTCTTCACACTTGGTGGTGCTACTACACAAAGCCGTGCTGTTCCTTCTGCAACTAATACTATCGTTGCTTCCGGTTCTGATGGTAGATTCATTCAGTTCGATCCTCAAATCTCTCGATTGATTGACGATGAGTCTGGTAACTTCTTCTTCTTGAGTGTTGATCTTGGAGCCTTAGGCGCTAATTTTGATGTTACTGCTGTTAAAGAAGCTGCCTTAGTGTTAACTGGTACTGCATTCAACGGCACGCTTAATACAGATATGGTTGAAATTCCTGAGACAATTCAGGGTGGTGCTGGCGTTTATAACGTACGTCGCTTGAACCAACTCGTTAAGTCAGGCTCTGCCGCCGGTGCTATTTCAACGGACCCAATGGCTGCGGCTCAAACAGCGGGATCAGCAATCTTAATGGTTGTTTCTGGTACACTTTTTGATGACCTTACTGCTTTCACGGTTACCTATCCTAAGACTGCTACTCTTGACAGCTCTGATGGTTCAACTCTTGTTGTTCCAACATTCGAGTCAAGCTTCGGTTCTGATCCAACTCCGGAAATTCCTGAGATTGACATCAAGATTGAAAGTCTTTCGGTTGTTGCTCAAACACGTAAGTTAAGAGCACGTTGGTCCCCAGAGCTTGCTCAGGACTTGAACGCTTATCACAGCCTTGACGCTGAGGTTGAGCTTACTCAAATCCTCTCCGAGCAGATTGCTTTGGAAATCGACCGTGAAATCCTTAACGACTTGCTTATGCAGGCTGATACAAACTTCTTCTGGGACCGTCGTCCTGGTCGTTTTATCAACAAGCGAAGCGGTGTTGTTGCTGCTAAGGCATCATCTCTTCAAGGTGGACCTTCTTTCACTGGTACAGTCCGTGAATGGTACGAAACTTTGGTTGAGACCATCATTGATGTTGCTAACGAGATTCACAGAAAGACCCTCCGTGGTTCTGCGAACTTCATCGTTGTCAGCCCTGATGTTGCAACCATGCTCGAAGCTAGCGTACTCTACAAGCCAAACTACAGCATCGACGGTGACGGCCAGATTTCTGGTATGAGCCTTGGCGCTGAGTCGGTTGGTAGCTTAAGCAACCGCTTCACAGTCTACAAGGACCCTTACTTCCCACGCAACAAGATTCTTGTTGGTTACAAGGGTGGTAGTTACCTTGAGACTGGTTACGTATACGCTCCTTACGTTCCACTTATCGTTACTCCGACGATTTTCGCTCCTGAGGACTTCACTCCTCGCAAGGGCGTTATGACTCGCTACGGTAAGAAGATGGTTCGTAATGACTTCTACGGAACAATCACTTGCCTCGGCATGGACATTATCTAAGAAATTAGGTAAAGTCTAAACGCTTTAAGGCGGACCTTTCGGGGTCCGCCTTTTTTTTTATAACAATTCAACGCTACTTGATATAGTTAGTGGTAGGCCCGGTTCAATATAATCATCTGACACCCGCAGAGAATCGGAATCATCGGGAGCAAAAAGGAGAGATTATTATGCCAAAGGTAATTTACGACTCAGATAAGGGTCTTTATCAAACAACTGGAACTGGTTTCCAGGTCAACGACGTCGCGATTCTTGAAGAGGTTCAATCTCTTACAGATCCATCTGCAGCTACTGTTAATGCGTACGGAATTACAACACTAACCAAAACAGCTGGTTGTA
>JGI24003J15210_10001106_pt1 | contig 11766 bp, 17 predicted proteins | sample LinPmetageLP28_FD_15210 | JGI IMG/M metagenome (IMG submission 15210)
CCCCATCAGGTGACTCTGCAAACTTTTCTGCTACCTCAAACATCTTATCAACCCATACTTGGGCATCAGCATCAGTCCACGACAAATAGAACTCTGCATCAGATTTTGCCTGAGCCTCATTCTTAACTCCTTCAGCCACCTTGCCTGATACAGCAACTGACTTCTTGTTTGTCTTCTGGACGACAGCGGGAGCAGTAACCTTCTTTGTAACTTGTTGTGAGGAGTCATCGTCGATCATATCTTCAGGCTGAGTTTGGCCTCGGTATATATGGAATCCCAAACCGAAAAGTCCAATGGTCTTAACCAAACAACGCATCTTGTTATCGGAAATATCCCTAGATGAAGGGTTGGGTATCGTCTTGTTTGCGTAATTCATAACAGGCAACCACATTCGCCTAGTAAGGCCATGTATCTCAACCTGACATACAACAGACACTGATCCGTCTTGGTATACCTCATTGTCTAGATAAGCAAAGGTAGACTCTGGATAATGTTCCATGAGTAAAGCCCAAGCTTCATTCCAAGCAAGGTAAGTCAGTCCGTTCTTGCTCTTAGCGTTCTCTGAGCAGTCAACCTGAGACAGGTTTTTCCAGATAGCCCCATACGTTATCTCTGGGTATTGTTCTTTCTTTGGCATGTCGCACTCCTAGTTTTGACTTGAAAATGGATTCTTTTTAAACCCTTTAAATGTGTTCCTATACTGCAAACCTGACTGTCCAAACTTCTCTTCAAACTTCCCCTCTATCAACTGAACAATCTCAATAGGCTCTACTCTGTAAAATAACTCCGAATCCATACCTGTGATAAATCCAAACTTACAGGATATCTTGAAGCTACTCCCTACTAACTCCATCTTTAAATCTGGTATCTTTGTTATAGACCATACTGCAACCATCTTTAAATATGTTTCTTCATCACTCCCCATCATGCTGACTTCTCCCTTGCATACTGTGGACACCACTCATTTACGCTACACCAATTCTGTATACACCTTGTCGGCTCACCTTTCCTAACATCGACATGGTGCTTCTCAGGCTCTACGGATATAGCTTCGATAAAATCATCCGCATCTTCGTGAGAACTCAGAACCCTTACAGCCCTCTTTCTTCCTTTCTTCATTACCGCAAACTGATCCTCCTTCTTCCACTTCTCAGCATCAGTACACCCTTCCAACTCTTCCCCAGTAATTCTTTTGAACTCTGCTTCTTGATGAAGTTCAACTCTTTTTGCAACGTATGCGTCTTGTTCAGCATCAGACCAGAGGGGTATTAATATCATCTTTATTGGTGATTGAGGGTAAGTAGAATCTTCACTTGCTCGTCTGCGTTGCCAATCCCGTATGATTGCTATTATTCTTAACTGCTTAACAGCAACATCCTGAGACTTTCTGATCAGCCACGCATATAGATTAAGTTGATTGTGCCATTCCTGCTTGCTGTAAATAACTGACCATACAGACGTAACCTTGTAGTCACTAACGATACGCCCATCAGGTGTTATCTCTTGCAAGTCAACAGCACCAGAGATAGTCCAACCAGAAACCTCAGCGTACATTCTCTGTTCGCTTATAACTTTATCTTCTGACTCGACAGCCTTTTCAAACATGTTGTGTACAGAAGTCCCAAACCTAGACCACAAGAAGTCAACAGCGTCTTTTTGTATTTTGTCTGCATTCTCTCTCGCTAATACAGCTACTTGCGGTGAATCAATAAGCTGAGTCACTGACCTGTTAGATTTTCCCTTGGTGTAATCGTCCTGCGTTAAAGCAGAAACAACTACGCTTGGAAGGTTAAAGTTATTGGTTATCTTCACTGTTCTACCTTGTCCTCCATCCTCCAGACTCTTACGCCCAATCGGAATGGTTCATTCTCACGCCTAACACTAAACACCCAGTTTTCATCAATCGCTGATTGAGCCGAATCGACATACCTAACTATAGATGACCTAATCGCGGCTATCTTTGGCTTCTGCTCTTCTTCACTTGTCTCTATAAAGAAACTCTGCCCCACCTCCATACTACTCATCACACTCTTCAGTTCGGGGGGAAGCCTTTCTCCTGTTCCTAGTCTTCGGTCTTTCGGTAAAGGAATATCGTTCTCCAAAACCAGAGTATTCGGATTTGATGTATCGTCCACTATCTTCGTCATAAACAAGCTCTCCATCTTCTTCTGCGTCAATTAAGTATCCACCTATTTTGCTCACCGTAATGTTCCTTTAGTTGGTAAATTTCAGTAAATAGTATATAGTGGTAGACATCTTACAACGGGAAAAGTAATATGACAACAGTTAATTTTGTGATACATGGTGAGCCTGCTAGTAAAGCTAATTCAAGACAGCTTGTAACAATCAGGGGAAGGCCTGCTTTTATAAAGAGCAAAAAAGCTAGAGATTATGTTAAACTTTTTGATCAGCAATGCCAGACCTTGCCTGATCTATTAGAGGGAGACTTGGCAGTAGTTATCAAGGTTCACTACGCCTCAAGAAGACCTGATCTCGATGAATCTGTAATTTTAGACTGCATGCAAGGAAAGATTTATGGAAACGATAGACAAGTCAAAGAGAAACATATCTTCTGGGCGCTCGACAGGGAGTCACCCCGATCAAATATTATCGTTATGTCGCAGGATGATCGTGCAAGCATTGAAAGATATCTACGACAGCAACGAGAAGATTAGCTTTGAAGCGGCAAATTACTTTGTTTCTAATGATCACGATATTGTTTGTGAGAATGTTGGATTAAATTCAGCAGAAATAAGAGATGATGTTATTGAAGCGTTGAGATTCGGGGGCGTAAAAAAGCAAAGAATGATCAATGACATTGTGGAAATATTAACGGAAGGGTTTAAGGAGCAGGATGATCTCAAGGGGTAGGAATATTCCTAGTAACAGGAATATTCCTGTTAATTAGGATTATATTTCAAACAGGAATCTTCCTAAAGGAAGATATTATAATCACATATTTCAGTGGAGTGCAAATATGAATGATCTTGATTTAGGATATTTTTTCTCAAATATCCATGATGATTGCAGGGTTCAATGCCCTGAATGCTCAGATGAGCGTAAAAAGAAAAATGTTAAAACACTTAGCGTAACTATAGATGGATCGGATTGCCTTTATCAGTGTCACCACTGCGGCCTTTCAGGAAGGTACAACAGACCATCAATCGTAAAGCAAGTTCAACCGCAAAAAGTGAGGGCGATATCAGTGCCAAGCACATCAGATCAGGAACTAATCAATAATTATTTACTCAGCAGGTCAATCGATCCGTTATCTGTAACAAGTTACCCCGTAGTATCAGGAAGAAAATATTTTAACGGCTCTGGCGAGATGGATGCCATTGGTTTTGTTTATGGTGATCGTGAGGCGGTGAAGTGGAGATCAATTCAAGGCAAGAATTTCACTCAAGATGGTGCGGCAAGAACGCTTTGGGGGATTGATCAGGTAGAAGATGATGCCAAAGATATTATATTTGTTGAGGGTGAAAGCGATTTGCTTGCCTGTGCATCAGTAGGGATAAGGAATGTTGTCAGCGTCCCCAATGGTGCGCCCCAGAAGGTTAGCAATAGCAAAGTAAACCCAGAAGAAGACAAGAAGTTCAGTTATGTCTGGACTGCAAGAGAGAAGCTTGAGAAGGCAGAGAGGATAATTCTGGCAATAGATTACGATGAAGCAGGGATCGCCTTGAGCGAGGAACTTGCTAGGAGAATCGGTAGGGCTAAGTGTTGGACTATCGAATACCCAGAGGGATGCAAGGACTGCAATGACGTTCTCAAGCACCACGGAGCAGATGTTTTAACAGCCCTTATTGATAACGCAAAGCCTGTGCCTCTTGAGGGTGTTTATTCTGCGGATGATTACACTAAGGACATCGAACACCTATACAAAGAAGGGATTGTCGGTGGCGCATCCACTGGACTTGCAAGTGTTGACGGGTTGTTCACCGTTGTTCAGGGCCAGTTAAGTATAGTGACTGGGATTCCGGGATCGGGAAAAAGCGAATTTATTGATCAGATTATGGTTAACTTGGCAAAAAGAGAAGGTTGGAAGTTCGCAATTGCAAGCTTTGAGAATCCACCACCATTACACATTGCAAAGTTATCTGAGAAGTATGTAGGCAAACCATTCTTTGATGGTATGACTGAGCGAATGAATGGGGATGAAAAGACTGAAGCTTTGTCTTGGGTTTCTGATCACTTCTTATTTCTGGAACAGCGTGGCGGTGAGTCAGCTACCATTGACAGTATCTTAGATAGAGCAAAGCAAGCAGTCATGCGTCTAGGTGTCCGTGGATTAGTTATTGATCCGTACAACTACATTCAGCAGAGCAGTGAAGTCAGTAACGAGCATCAGGGAATCAATGAGATGCTAACAAGGTTGGTGACCTTTGCGAGAGCGCATGATGTTCATATCTGGTTTATCGCTCACCCTGCCAAAATGATTACCAATCAGGACGGCTCTACCCCAGTACCAAAAGGCATGAACATCTCAGGGTCAGCGGCATTTTTTGCCAAGGCAGACTTGGGCATAACCGTTCACCTAGACAAGGATAAGAATGTCGAAATCCATTGTTGGAAGTGCCGATTCAAATGGGTAGGCACTACTGGTACAGTAAACTTAGATTATGATATACCGACAGGGAGATACTCAGATGTTTCCTATGGAGATTTTGAACCTACCATGAGCAAGGGGCGATCCAATGACTGGCACGAAACAGGCGATGACTGGGAATTCTGATATAAAAATAAATGAGACAGGCACTAGGGAGTTACATCAGCGTCACAGAACTGCTTTAGAGCAGGGAGAGGGCGCATTCCTTAGAGTTAAGGTGACTGATCAGCTTTATATAGATAAACTTTTACTGTCTAAGAATCTTGATCTGCAACAGCACTCGACAGCCGAATGGGTCTTGAAACAGGCTATGCAGGCCAATGTCTTTGTGAAGTCACCCTCCATGATGGGGACGTTTGGTGGAGGCTCTGGCGATAAGTACACCAATGGGCTTTTGATATTTTCTAGGACAATGCGTAAAATAAAAAACAAGTTTGGAGTTGAGGCGGAGAAGATTGTCTTTGACATTGTTGTTGATGACTTAAATATAAAGGATAAAGAAAAATTAAAGACTTTGCGAAGAGCTTTGGATTTTCTTTCTAATTAACATATTGAGAGCAAGGGAGCTACCGGGCTGTTGTCTCTGTGTTTAACAGGTTAAATATTATGAGTAAAGGATCAAAGCAGAGACCCACTAACAAGATAAAATTTGATGATTCTTGGGATAGGATTTTTGGTAAAGAATGTTCTCAGGACGAGAAAAAGAAAGGCAAAAAAAAAGCCCCACCCCTAAAAAAGGATGAGGCTTTGGTGTTTACATTTAATTAATTTTCAAACAGACTCAAGGACATCAGATAATTCCTTGAGTATTCGCTTGGCTTCTTCTCTGACGGCCAACCTAAAGTTAATTGCCGTTGAGAGGATCATGTGGGCTAATTTCCGATTGTCTAAATCTTTAAACGCCTCTATCTTATTGCTTTCAATGTGGCGCAGGACTACATCCTCATCCCAATCAGAGAATTTATCTCCCCATTGAGGGAATGGAAGCATAAGGTATTCTGCACTCGCCCATATCATGTCCTCTGTTTTCACTTCATCTGCCATATTTGTTCTCCTTCTCTTCATCAATCATAAGTTCAGATTCATACAAAATGTAAATCATCGAAACAACAAAAACCAAAAACATCGCGCTTAAAATAATGCATATCATGTTCATAGATCATCCTCTTCTTCTCGCATAACCTTTCTTATTTTAATGTCACAATTTCTATCCCACAATTGAGTACCCATTGATCGCTCAAAAGAACCCATCGAATCAAATTTATGACTGAAGTAAAGGCAATCATAACCGCCATCATCATCAATTGGCACCCTCTCCATAACTTCAACAACATAGAAGCTAAGTGAATCGCGGGATGAATCTCTTTCCTTTAACGTGTTAAATAGAATAGTGGTATCTCCCTCACAAGATTTGCAATACGCCCTAGTGTATGGAGTTACAATGTTTGCGCCTCTCTCATATTCAAAAATGTTATTGGAGTATGGCGTTATATTTGGGATAGACCAGTCACCATCATCCCAGATTGGTGAGCGATCCATAGTCACGTTGGGGCTTCCGCAGTACTTGCAAGACGCGATGATTGACCGTCCGTTAAAATCAACTGTCTTCATATTTTTTCTCCTTTATACTATCATCTAAATAAGTGTTAATTATGTAGTTTGCCTCAGCACCAACATCATGATGCCGCCTCAGCGCACTCGCCATTGACTTACGCAATTCATGTTTATCAATGTATCTTTGACCCTTTGATACAGCATTAATTCCAAATAGATGCCGCGTTGCGTCCAGTGTTCTAAAATATTTTTCCATGATTCTTTTCCTTAACAGGTTAATATTAATGGCCTATCGCTGTGTTCTGTTGACACTACAGGCGCACAAAACACAGCGGTAGGTTAAGCGGCTAATGGATCATCATTAGCCAGTATGTAGTCAATGCCAGATGCCTTGAGGTTCTGCCTGTAGTAATAATCAGGCATCACGACCAGTATCAGTATCGCGCCAGACTCAGCACAGATGCGGTAATCATCAGCCCCCATCTCGCCATCAGTAAATATCAGGTGAATGTCATGCTCGATGCCGTTCTCTTCAAGCCATGCAACACTTGATGCCATGTATGTGCCGCCACCCTCGACAATATCTATATCGAGTAACTCATCGCCAGACATAGCCTCATCGACCTGAGTAACATAGTGACCGCATTGAACCAAGGTCACGCCTGCACTAGGTGAGAGAGTATCAACCAATGATGCGGCCTCAGTCATGAACTCGTTCACTCGATCAGGATACTGCTGTACTGAATAGCTTGTATCCATCGTGGTAACCACTCGATTGAACGACCCAATGCGACTAGGTGCGATCACACCAGTGTTAATGTATCGCCTGCGGTTGATGCGCGACCACGTTGACTCCTGTCCTGCTGATACTCTTGTAACCCGATCAGCCAANTCAGCCCTCCAATCGGTAGCTGAGGCAGTGCCGCCATTCATTCTAGATGCGCCAACCAATCCCTCTGCGATCTCAGGCTGATTATGCTCACCAGACTCACGACTATGTTTGACCTGACCAATGGCCTGATCTATAGCGTCAGCGATACGGTCAGCGTCCTCGCTCTGTGCAACATCCTGCTCCTGCTCAGTACCGTCATACTGTGGCACTAGGTGTGTATCTATGCCCTCATTAGACGCATTCTCCAACGGATCAGTCTGGTCGCTGTTGTCGCTGTCTTGATCGCCAGACTCATCATTGTCACCCTGACTCGCTGACTGCTGACCTTGATTCCCACCGTCATTAGAATGTCCGTTACCATTACCAGTAGAGTTACCGCTAGAGTTATCATCTTGATCTTCATTGCTGTTATCCTTTGCTGAGTTATCGGAAGAGTTTGGCTGATCATCACTGTCATTAACCAGTTGCATATAAACATCATCGACTAATTCGTTGCGGTCAATACTGCTATCGAGCAATCCCTCTGGGATAAACTCAAGACCATGTTTAACTAGGTCAGCGTTGATCACATAGTCAGCGGCCCTGTTCCAGACTTTAGGGCAGTACTTTATCTTGCTGACCCCGACCTGACGGAAAAACCCACGATCAAGAAATGCCTTGCCTCGCTGAGGGTGACGCAAGACGATGTGCGATACCTCATGAGCCAATAGGAATGCTCTCTGCGAATCACTAGCAAGGCCTCTGAAAAACTCTTTGTTAAGGTATATGTATACCCCATCGGTAGCACCAGTGGGGATAGCATCCGTCCAGATCACCTTAGTTGCCTGAAGCAGTGAGTAGTACACTTGGGCCTTGGCTTGCAAAATAATCAAGGCCTTAACATACGGCTTAGAATTAGCCTGCTCAGGATAGTCATTGGTGAATAGCTGTCTTGCATTTAACCTGTTCATATTAAGATACTCCCAAAGTAATTAGATCATGGTATTTAGCCAAGAATTGATTGACCAGTGGTTCGTTAGATACCCACCCATTCTTTCCTGCTACTGTCAGCAATCTCACGCCTAGTGACACTTGCAAGTCGGTACGCAATCTCAGGATGTACTTGAATGCCTGACCAATGCTATCGCCATCAGTCGCTGAGGCAATCGCATTATGCCCTGCAAGCATTTGATAGCCTGAATCATCAGGCAATATGCATGACTCTGGATTTGACTGTATCTCGCGCTCATTGGGTACTTGATCTCGCACCTTGGCGTAGGTGCAGAGTAACTCAGTAGCACTACTGCCAATGTTCGCAGAGAGAAGTGAACGAATCGTTCTGTTTAGATATGCATCCTGACCATTGGTGTTAAGGAATGCGGTCAGATGATCAGACGCTCTCACTGCTGATCTGGGTGAGCAGTACTGCTCATCAGTAGCAGGCACAGAGTCAGCAAAAAACTTAATGTCACCGACACTGTTAGCAATAGCACACTCGATAATCAATGGATGAACACCGTTCGCATACGCCCATTTACTCCATGCTGTAATGCTGAATTCCAGTTCAAACATCAGCACTCGATCCAATAGGTGAGAGAGAAGTCGATTCGCGCCAGATTTGTCTTTGGTGCGGTTACCTGTACCCACGACGACCCAACCAGATGGCAGAGGCCATCCACCAATGGAATGCTCAGAAGGGTCTAGCGTATCGCCTAACACTTTTTGCATGTCATTGTTGGCCTGAAGTATCTCATCCAGAAGTAGCACCCCATGTGCCTTNCCTGTACGCTCAATAGTNGTAATCAATGGNGGCTTAGTGTTCTGGGTGGTCAGGTTACCTTCGGCATCCTTGAACGGTAGTGCCACGCCTGCGACCTCACAAGCGTCACGACTNGCCAATCTTTCAGTGACAAACCCAATGTCATCAGGCATTAGGCCTAATGATTCAGCGACTGCGGTACGCAATATAGTCTTGGCNAATATAGTCTTGCCGCCACCTGTCATNCCAGTAATTATGAGTGGCTGAATAACCTTTGCACCGTAAATTATCGGTAAGGTCTCAGTCAATTCGGTGATGTTGATTAGTTGATGTGCCATGATTATGTTCCCTTTAATTAGTTAAGATTAGTCGATTAAGTCGGCAAGTAATCCACCGGCTAGTGATTGGTTGGTTGATTGAATTTGGTCAGGTGATACTGGTTGAACCATAGCACTAAGGCCTTTGCTCACGACCTTGGCCGCATCAATAGATTTAGTTCGAGCGTAATCACTTTGCTTCCATCTATCGACAGACTGTGATGCTATCTCGTTATCGATGCGGTCAGCCATCGCAATAATGCGAGGATCATTGTCATAGCCATTAACTAAATCGCGGAGCATTTTGCTGTGCAGTGCAGAGAGTGATACCAGTGTTTCACTGAGTCGCTTTCCCTCACTTAACTGCTTGATCACAACATCCATATGACTCTTGGCGGCTTTCATGGCCTCTGTCTTGGCTGATTCTAGCTGACTCGTAAGCTTGTCATTAGATGCCTTGGCAATGTCATTTGCTAGTGAGGTAGGCAGTGACCCGAATCTATCCATATCAATGGGGCTGATACACTCAGGGTTAGATATAGATGCCTTGAATCTATCGCGCACCTCGCTTGAGGTAAGGTACTTTATTTCAGTACCGAACTGCCCTGCTCTTGACTGAGCGATGTTACATAGATGATCCCAGTGCGGTAGCAGATCATCAAGCGCAGACTCAGCCTCTGCCTTAAGCAAATTCAAATGATTCAGCACCTCTGGTACTCGTACCACTGGTATCAGTCGCTTGCCACGTTTTTGCATACCCTCTTCAGCCTGCGAAAATGACAGAGTATTCTGATAAAGATAGGTGCGAATGCGCTTGTATTTACCCATGACACTTTTTAACTCGCCATGATGCATGCCCAATGCATTGATATACATTCTTGCGCCTGTATCTTCGGCCCCTGCCTCTTTCTCTGCACGTTCTGCGGCCTCACTAAGTTTAGCTATGCCATCGTAAACTGCCACGCTGACAGTCAATAACATAAAGGCATTACATGCCCTGCTATTGAGATTTGATTGATCTTGATTGATTAGATTTGTCATACGGTGTTCCCTGTATTGATTAAAAAAAATAAGCTGTCTATATACTAGACAACGGAGATTGGTTTTTATTCCATTTAATTTTAATTAGTTATCTAGGACGCGCACCTCAGCGCGTTTCGTCTGGTTACTAACCAGTACTCATCAGCTAGAATAGGTTTGTGATTACAAGATAAACCACTGTTACTGCCACCCACAATAGGATGGCAATGGCTAGAACATCAGGTTTAGTGTTCATGCTGACACCTCTCTTTTTAAATGAATGATTTCACTGGCAGTTGATTCAAGATTATAACTACTGATTACAAAGCCACCGCCAAATGACTTGGCCTTGTACACTTTGAAGCATAGTTTTTTAGCACGTTTTAATGCTGTCTCGTATCCCTCAGCATAGCTACCAAATGCCGTCCAATGAATGACGTATCTGGGGTTCCCGTCCGAATCACAATTGACCCTGTAAAATTTCTCGCCAAGTTCCTGCTCCACTTTATAGTCTAGGTGCGCTGAGTTCATGATGATATTCCCTTTATTGGTTTAAGTAAGTTGGTATTGATAAAGCCACCCTTGTGGCCTTATGACTAACAACTATATAGAGAGCAACTAGGTGTGTTCCTAGTAAGTGAGTCGGTCTGAATTCGTATCAGGTTCACTTGGCCTGTCTTGATATCGGTCGGCCTGCTTCTATCTGGTTGGTGACTCTCTACTCGCCTAGGGCTTTCGCTGTCTGGTCACTTACTCGCCTAGGGCTTTCGGTTGCACAATCCGTTGCGCTTATTACTGAGGCAATACTATTCTCAATTAGTTCAATATTAATTCAAATTAATTTTAATCAGTGGTTATTGGTGCTGTATTTAAAAGAGGCTTACATTAAGTAATGACGCTAAGTCACTGTAATCGTTGATGTTTATTCTGAGATTTGTCGAGGTTTCGCTCGTAAGTCATTGATGTTAAAAAGGCGAATTTGCGTCTCCCTGCGTTTAACAGGTTATATGTATCATCATGAGGGTTTAGCTAACCACGCTTAGAACGCATTACAGGCCCACTCTCGACTATCCACTGTAGACTAAATCATCACTATTTATCGCACCTCACTACAGGAATATACTGACGTTTTTATGTATCGGAATAAGTAAACATGGCGAATAAGCTTACAGGTAAACAGATGGCATTCTGTAGAGCGATGGCATCAGGGACAATGACCCAAAGCGCGGCATATAGAGAAGCGTATGATGCTGACAATATGGCATCAGCATCGGTCAGGGTTGAAGCGTCTAGGCTATTGGCGCTCCCTAGCATTACCCTAATGGTTGAGACACTAAGGGCAGGCATAGAGGCCTCTATACAGGCTCAAGGCCTCTCAGACAGAGATCGAGTTTTGGAGAAGCTTAGAACGTGGATCGATGATGCCTCACCCACTGATTCTAATAAGCTTAGAGCGGCAGAGCTACTAGGTAAATCGGTAGGATTATTCAAAGAAGTGACAGAGACAGTGTCAATAGATAGGGATGCTGATATCGTTGCCAGTGAACTGGAACGCAGGTTAGAGTCGTTACTTGTGACTAGTCAGGAGCAGGATTCAGAGCAGGTTATCCCCAGTGAGACCGATTCACTGCACTAG
>JGI24003J15210_10001107_pt1 | contig 11747 bp, 12 predicted proteins | sample LinPmetageLP28_FD_15210 | JGI IMG/M metagenome (IMG submission 15210)
TTAGTTGAAGTTGATATGAGTGGAATGTATGTTAAGTGTTTAGTTTATATGTTTGAAAGAATTAAGTTTTTAAATGGTAAGTTATATAAAAAGAGGAATAAAAATAAGTTTAAGGAGTTAAAGAAAGGTGGTTATTTAGATTTCAGTTTGAAAGAAAAAGAAATTAATAAAGGTTTAAATGGTTTTGAATGGGATAATGGTTGTTTAGTTGATTATGAATATGGTTGTTATGGTGGATTAGAAAATAATAAGTGGAATTGGTATAATAGAAGAAAATTATTTAAGGATAAATATAATGTTGATTATAGTGATTATAATTTAGGTGATTGTAAAGGAGTTAGTTTTGAAAAATTGTTAAATAATATAAATAGTGAAGATGAATTTCTAAAAATGTTTGATGAATATAATAATGTTATTAATGAATTTGGTGATAATAATGGTGAATATTTTGATGATGATTATTTAAGATATTTTGGTGTTAATAGTAATGTGTTAAATTTTAGTAGGAGTGATAATTTAATTAAGAATATTAGAGATTATTTTAATGATAGATTAAGAAGTGAATTTATTAAGGGAAAAATGGAATATTTTAATATTGATGGTTTTAGATATAAAAATGATAAGTATAATAATTATGATGATTATATAAAAGATGGTAATGAAAGTTTTAAAATTGTTGGTAATGAATTTTATAGTGAAGAGAGAGATTTAGAAGAAAGTGATTATAAGATAAAATATAAAAAAGGTGATAAATTAGAATTTAGAGTATTAAGAAAAAAGTTTAAAATTAAATTTGATATTGATGAAAATTTTAGATTAAGTATTGAAAATGAATTTAGAAAATATAAAAAAAATAAAAGATTAAAACTTATAGATAGATATAAGGGTTATAATTATTTATCAAAATTTTATGATGAAGAAAATATAATAATTGATTATGATGAGTTTAATGAATGGAAATTAAAAAGGTATGGTAAATTAGAAAGTGTTAAATTAAAAGAAGATATTGATATTGATTTTAGTTTAGATGAAAGAATAGGTTTTGATGGTTTTATAGAAAAGTATAAGAGTAGTGTGTTAAATAATAATAAGGTTGATTTTTATAGTTTGGTAAAATTTATGATAAATTATAATTATAAAGAAAGGAATAAAGGTAAAGTTGGGTTTGAAGATGATGTTTATGATAGAGATTTTTATAAGGTATTAATAATGAGATTATTATTTACTCAAAATTATTTAGTTGAGGGTATGAAAATTGGGAGTAGTAATAGAGGTGTTATAAAAGAAATTTTTGGAGAAGAGTGTGAAGTGTTTATAAAAATGATAAAGAGTATAAGATTTAATTATGATGAGTTTGGTAAAAGAAAAGTGTATAAGGATAATAGTGAGTTATATAAAAATATTAGTAAGGTTTTGAGTAATATAGAAACTGATGTAATGAATTTTTTGGTTAGAAGAGTGTTTAGTAATGATATGGGTATATTAAGTAATGAGTTTTATGTAAATATATTTGATGGTTTTTTAGTTAAGAAGAGTAGGTATAATAGAATTAAATTAGAATTGAATATGGTGTTGAAGAGAGATGTAGGGTATATGTTTTATATGAAGTAGGTTGAAGGTAAGTTGAAGTTATGTGGTTATTGGTAAAAGTGGTTGTATCTTTATGTTGATCTTTGGTGGTTAAATATTTAATATATAAGGTTCAGTATAAAGGTATGAATGAGATTTTGGGTATCAAAATATTTTAATGGAAGTAGTGAAAATTTGTGAATTAGGAATAATTTTATATTTTAGTATAATATTAATAAATAAATAAAAAGTTATGAGTAAAGTTAATAAGGGTAATTTAAGTGAAGTATTAGAGTTAATGGAATATGTTTTAGATAATAATAGTTATTTAAGAGGTAAGATTAATAAGAAAGATATTGGTAGTAGTGTTAATAAAGAAAGTATTGAAAAAAGTATTAAAGAAGTAAGTGATAAAAGTGTTAAGGAGATATTAAAAAAAGAGTTAGGTAATTTTGATAAAAAAAGAGGTAATGAATTAGGTAAAAGATATGGTAGATTATTGTTTAGTGATAATGTGTTGGAAAAAATGGGTTGGAAAAAAAAGTATAAGTAGTATTGGTAAAATTATTGATAATATTGAAAGTGATATTAGAAGTAAAAGGATAAAAGAGGGAATTAGAAGAAGTAAATGATATATAGTATTTAATTATATATCTATTAATAAGAGAATAGTAATGATATTAATTTATTGTTACTATTTTTTTTTGTGTTTTAGATAAATGATAATGTAAATAGTGTGTGTAGATGATTAGTAATTAATGTGGTATAGTAAAAGATGGTTTGTATGTTTAGATAAATGAGTTAGTAATTGTCTAATTAAAATAAAATGTATGACACAATATGAGAAAATGTTATTTGAAATATTAATAAATTATATACCTAAAATAAGTGGGAGTTTAGAGGATATAGTATTAGAGTTAAAAAGAATGAATGATGAAAAGAAAATGGATAATGATTTAAATGATTTATTAAGATGAAGAAATTAATTGGTTATGTGAGGGTAAGTAGTATTATTAGTAAGAATAAAGGTAATAGTATAAAAAATCAAATAAGTAAAGTGAATGATTTTTGTGATTTAAATGATTATGAATTAGTTGATATATTGAAAGATGAGGGTAAGAGTGGAATGGAATATAATAATAGAGATGGTTATTTAGAGTTAATTGAAAGGTGTAAGAATGATAATATTGATGGTGTTGTTGTTTATTGTTTGAGTAGATTGGGTAGAAGAATGAGAGATATTATTAATGTAATGGAATTGTTTAATAATAATGATATTGAATTTTATTCAGTTAAAGAGAATATTAATAATAAGGATATAATGGGTAAATTGATGATGAATATATTAATGTCTTTTAATGAATTTGAAGTTGATAGTATAAGAGAGAGGATAATAGATGTTAAGAGGAATAATAAAGAGAATGGATTAGTATATGGTAAGTTGATGTATGGTAAAGATAAAGATGGTAAGTTATTAATTAATAATGTCAGTGAAATGAAAGTTGTTAGTTATATGAAAGGATTAAGGAAAAAAGGTTGGAGTTATTTTAGAATTAGTGATAGATTGAATGATAGAGGGATTATAAGTAAAAGTGGTGGTAAATGGTATGGTAAAAGTGTAAGTAATGTTTTAAGTTATTATTAGTGTATGTGACAAATTATATGTGAGTATGTGTCATGTAAAATATGTGTGTTGTTGTGTTTATATTGGGGAGAAATGAGGTTATTATATAAGTCTATGTAATAATATATTTAGTTGAATTTTATTGTTTAGTAGTGTATGTTATCTATTTAATTAGGTAGTATTATAGTATATGTCAAATATAATATATGTGTGACAAATGTATATATATGGTATTATGTATAGGATACCATAATCGTTGATGTCAATATATGGGATATATATGAGTAAAAAAGTGTAGATGTATGTTTAGTTAGAAGATAATTTTTGTGTATATAGAAGTATATATTTATATATGTGGTTAATAGTGTTTATGAATATAGTTGATATTTTGTGTATTTTGAGTGGTTTGTGTATATGTATAATTGTATAATAATAAATAATAAAGTATGAGTAATGAAAAATATGGGTTGTTAAATAAGAATGATTTAAAAGAATATTTAAATATAAGTGTTGGAAAAATTGATTTAATGATGAAAAATAATGAAATAGATTATTTTAAGATAGGTAAAAGTGTAAGGTTTGATAAGAATAGTGTAGATAAATTTAAAATAAAAAATAAATAATATGAGTTTTGAATTATTTGATGTAGAGTTTAATAGTAAAGTTGATATGGTACCTGATAATAAAAAGATGGAAATTGTCTTTAATAGAATAGGTAAGAAATTTTTAAAAGAGTGGATGAAATTTGGAAAAGATGAAGGTATTATAAATGATATTGGTAGTTTAAATCAAATTTATAGATGGATTAAATGTTATGAAGATAGTTGTTATGAGAATATGAGAAATAGTATGGATTTGGAAGAAGTTATGGATAAAATTCAAAATGGATATAGTAATAAAAAAAATAAAGAAGATGATAAATAGTATAATGGTAGATGAGTTATTAAATGAATATAGAGGTAAGATTAGTGATAATATTATTATTAGTGTTTGTGAAGAATTAGGAGAGATTGATAGTATTATTAAATATGATTGTGATGTTAAGGTATTAGTTAGAGAATATTTAAATATTGAGGTTGAAAAATTAGAAATTCATAAAAATTATATTAGTTATCAGTCTAAATTAAATGAATTGGGTAAAAAATCTTTTCTTATTAAAAATAATAAGGTAGAAAAATTAAGAAATATTGGTAGAATTGGTATTGTTTTAAATGAATTGAATAAGGATAAATTGAATAGTTTGTTAAGATTAGGATTAATTAGGAGTGAGGAAATGAGTAATATAGAATTAAGAAGATTTAAAGAAAATCAAAATAATTATAATAGAAATTATAATGAATTAGAAAGAGAGAATGTAGGTATGAGTAATAGTAAAATATGGAGTTGATATGAAAAATAATAATGAATGGTTTAGAGATAAATTTGATAGGTTGAGTGGAAGAAATGAGAGTAAGAGTGAAGAGTTAAGAAGAAGATATTGTGAATTATATAGTGATGTATATTTTAAAGATGTTACTAAAAGAATTGAAGATTGGGAAAGAAAAAATTGGAATAAATTAAAATAATATAAAATGGATAAGAAAAGTAGAGATTTAAGAATGAAAGAATTTTATAGAAGAAAGGTTGAGAGGTTAGAGGAAAAGAATGATAAATTAAAATTTACTATTAATCAAATTAATGATGAAAATAGTGATAATGTGTTAATGAAGTTATATGAGAGTGAATATGGAAATAAAAGTGAAAGTAGAATATTAAAAAGTGAAGATTTTATTGATAATGAAGAATTTATTGAGGATATGATTAAAAAAGTGTTTCATAAAATGGTTAAAGATTTTTTTAGTGAATATGTTATAAAAAATAATGATTTAGTAAAGATTAGGAAAAATGTTTTAAAAAGTAGTTTTAAAATTGTTGGTGTTAAAGAAGAGATATAAAATTAATTATATCTCTCTTTTTTTAATTATATATTTGTTATATATAAAAATTTAATAGTAGGTGTTTTTTTATTTTTTATCTTTATCTTTATTATTATCTAAATTAGGATTAATTGATGAATTTAATTGTGTAAAATTAGATTGTAAATCTATTATTTTAGAGATTTGAGTGTTATTTTTAGTTTCAAAATCTGTAATAAAAGTTTGTAATGAAGAGTTAATTACTTCATTTAATTTTTGATTAGTAAAATAGGAGATTAGTTTGATTTTTGATAATAGTGATGGTTGAATTAAAGTGGTAAATCTTTTTAGTTCTTCTTTTTTTGAATTGTTCATTTTATTTATTTTTTATGATTAAGTTGTAAATGTAATAGAGGGAATTATGGTATTAAAATTGTTTATATGAAAAAGAAAATAGGTGTTTATATTAGAGTAAGTAGTTATATGCAAAAATCTGAAGGTGGTAGTATTGAATTTCAGAGAGATAGAGGTAGTAAATATTGTATAGATAATGGTTATGATTTTGAGTTATTTGAAGATGTAATGAGTGGAGATAAAGTTGAGAGAAAAGGAATGAATGTTTTATTTGAGAAAATATATAATAATGAATTAGATGGTTTTTGGTTATATGATTGGAATAGGTTAATTAGAGATAAGTCTGTTGGTGTTATGTTTGAGAAGATGTTATATGATAATAAAGATTGTATAGTAATTGAAAATAATAATGTTAAAGATATTGTAAATGATTATGGAGATAGAGTTAATTATGAAGTTAATGGATTTGTAAGTAGTATATTTTTGCATAATTTAAGAAAGAATGTAAAAGATGGAAGTATTAAAAAATTGAAAGATGGTAAGGTGTTGAGGAAATTAAAGATGGGTTATAGTAAAGTAAAAGATGAAGTTGTATTAAATGAAGATAGTAAAATAGTTAAAGAAATGTTTAGAGTATTTTTATTTAAAAGTATTAAATCTAAACATGATTTGACTAAATATATTAATGAAAAGTATGATAAGAAGTATAATAATAGTATGATAATGAGGTGGTTGGAATATAAGGGATATAATGGGTTAATTAGACAAAAATATTTAGATTTTGAGATTGATACTAAAATTCCTAAAATTATTGATGATAAGTTATTTTTAGATGTTCAAAATAAGATAAAAAGTATTTATGGTAGGAGGAAAGGAAGAGATAGTAGTGATTATTTATTAAAAGGTTTAGTTTATTGTGGTTGTTGTGGTAAAAAGATGTATAAATATGGGAGTACAAATAGAAAAAATTATAAGAAGAATAAAGATGGAAGTTTAGGAAAGAAATATGGTGTTGAAAGAAAATATGTTAGAGATTTTCATTATTATAAATGTAGTGTTGGTGATTATAAAAAAGTGAATGAGAGTGAAGAAGAGTATAATATAAGAATGAATAGTTGTAAGAGTTATAAAAAGAATAGTATAAATTTCAGTATGTTAGATGGTTGTGTTTGGAGTGGTTTATTTAAATTTTTAAATGAGAGTGATTATATTAAAAAAGGTTATAGTAAGAAAAGTAGTGAAGAAAGAAGTAGATTAGGTAAAAATATTGGGAAGAAAAGGTATTATAAAGAAGAAATAGAGAAATTAAAAAATATTAAAAAGGAAACTTATAAAGATTGGAAATTAGGTAAAATAAATGAAGAAGATTTTAATGAATTTAATAATAGTTTTAATGAGGAAATAGATAATAATAATAATAGGTTGAAAGAGATTGAAAATTATAAAGTTGTTAATATAGATGATGATGTAATTGATAATTATTTAGAAGTAATGAAATTAGATTTAGATAATAAAAGAAGATTAGGAGATAAGTTTTTTGGTTTAAAAAGATTAGAGAATGAAAGTGATGAAAGTTTTTATAAAAGGAAGAATGGAAGTTTAAAGGATATGAAGAGAATTATTGATAGATATATAAGAAAAATATATGTTAAAAGAATAGGAGAGAATGAATATAATGTTAATTTTGAATTTAGTTTGAAATTGTTTGATAATGAAAAAATGAAATTAGTGGATAATTTGATAAAAGAGAAGAATAATTTGTTATATATAAATTCATTAAAGGTATATAAATGGATTTCTTATATAGAAGAAAAAATTTGGGTAAAGAAATTTAGATTTAGTTATTTTAAAATTGGTAGAAAGTGGGATAGGAGTTTGTATAGTTTTAAAATAGAAGATGAAGAAGTAAATATTATTTAGTTTCTTAAATAATGTATTAAGTATTAATTTTTTGAGTTTGTTTTAATAATATTGAGTAATAGTATATGTTATTTGATGTTATTTTATGTTTTTGAGTGTATTTAATACATTATCTATATGTTTTAATATATTGTATTGAGAAATAAGAGGTAATTGATTTAAATGTATTTAAAATTGAGATAAGTTATTGATTATTAGTAAGTTAAGGTATAATTTAATTATTATACTTTTTTTTTATGAATATTGTTATGTAGTGATTTTATTTTTATGTGTATATTTGTGTGTGTTTGTAATTTATGTTAAGTTGTTGATTATGAGTAGTTAATATGTAGTGTTTTATTTTTATAATATTATTAAGATAATTATTTAATTATTTAATATTGAAGGAAATTAAGGTTTAGATTTTATGAGAATTAGAAAGAAAAGATTGAATGTGAATTATTATAATGGAAATTTAGATGATTTATATGTTAATGGTGTATATGATGATGGAAGTTTTAATAATAGAGGAAGATTTGATAAAGGAATTAAATTGTATTGGAATAAAGTAAGTGGGAAATGGGTTAGAAAAAAGATGGATTGTTATGTTAGTGATAAAATATGGGTATATGAATTTGAGAATTTAAGTGAAAAGATAATAGTTGAAAGTTTTAATAAAGGAGATGAAGAGAATTATAGAAGTTTTAGGTTTATTGATAAGGTGTTGTGTTTTATAAGTTATTTATATAAGAAGAGTTTGTTAGATAGAAGATTTAGAGATGATGGGTTAATTAGTAATAAGAATAATGGAGTTTATGTTAGTAGAATTGATTTAATTAGGTATTTAGGTATTAATGATTGGAAGTTTTTATGTAAGATGTTAGTTGATATTAATATTGTCAGTTTTATTAATGGAGGTAGAAGTAGTTATGATTTTAGTAAGAGTTTGTATAGAGTTAAAATAAAGTTTGATGAGTTGGGGAATGTAATTAATAGGAGATTTATTGAAAATAGTATTTTGGAGAAAAGTATTTTAAAAGAATATAAGACTGATGGATTGAATTTAGAAGAAATAGAAAATGTAAAGGGTGTTAAGTTTAGTATAAGTAAAAAGAAATTGAGTGAGATTTGTGAAGAGAAGTATAATAATAAGTTAGATGAATGTAGAAAAGAGATTAAATGGGGTAAATTGTTTTATAGTGATAAAGATTTAGAAGTAAGAAAAAATTTTATTAAAAGAAATGATAGAGAAAGATATTATAGAAGTGTAATTAGAAGATATAATTTATTTAAGGATATAATTGATGAAATGAATAATGGTTTTGTTGATTATAGTTTATTTAAAAAAGATGAATTTGGTTATAGGTTTTATAATGTTATAAATGGAATGGATAAAGAGTTTAGAAGAGAATTGAAATATGATAATGAAGATTTAGTTGAAGTTGATATGAGTGGAATGTATGTTAAGTGTTTAGTTTATATGTTTGAAAGAATTAAGTTTTTAAATGGTAAGTTATATAAAAAGAGGAATAAAAATAAGTTTAAGGAGTTAAAGAAAGGTGGTTATTTAGATTTCAGTTTGAAAGAAAAAGAAATTAATAAAGGTTTAAATGGTTTTGAATGGGATAATGGTTGTTTAGTTGATTATGAATATGGTTGTTATGGTGGATTAGAAAATAATAAGTGGAATTGGTATAATAGAAGAAAATTATTTAAGGATAAATATAATGTTGATTATAGTGATTATAATTTAGGTGATTGTAAAGGAGTTAGTTTTGAAAAATTGTTAAATAATATAAATAGTGAAGATGAATTTCTAAAAATGTTTGATGAATATAATAATGTTATTAATGAATTTGGTGATAATAATGGTGAATATTTTGATGATGATTATTTAAGATATTTTGGTGTTAATAGTAATGTGTTAAATTTTAGTAGGAGTGATAATTTAATTAAGAATATTAGAGATTATTTTAATGATAGATTAAGAAGTGAATTTATTAAGGGAAAAATGGAATATTTTAATATTGATGGTTTTAGATATAAAAATGATAAGTATAATAATTATGATGATTATATAAAAGATGGTAATGAAAGTTTTAAAATTGTTGGTAATGAATTTTATAGTGAAGAGAGAGATTTAGAAGAAAGTGATTATAAGATAAAATATAAAAAAGGTGATAAATTAGAATTTAGAGTATTAAGAAAAAAGTTTAAAATTAAATTTGATATTGATGAAAATTTTAGATTAAGTATTGAAAATGAATTTAGAAAATATAAAAAAAATAAAAGATTAAAACTTATAGATAGATATAAGGGTTATAATTATTTATCAAAATTTTATGATGAAGAAAATATAATAATTGATTATGATGAGTTTAATGAATGGAAATTAAAAAGGTATGGTAAATTAGAAAGTGTTAAATTAAAAGAAGATATTGATATTGATTTTAGTTTAGATGAAAGAATAGGTTTTGATGGTTTTATAGAAAAGTATAAGAGTAGTGTGTTAAATAATAATAAGGTTGATTTTTATAGTTTGGTAAAATTTATGATAAATTATAATTATAAAGAAAGGAATAAAGGTAAAGTTGGGTTTGAAGATGATGTTTATGATAGAGATTTTTATAAGGTATTAATAATGAGATTATTATTTACTCAAAATTATTTAGTTGAGGGTATGAAAATTGGGAGTAGTAATAGAGGTGTTATAAAAGAAATTTTTGGAGAAGAGTGTGAAGTGTTTATAAAAATGATAAAGAGTATAAGATTTAATTATGATGAGTTTGGTAAAAGAAAAGTGTATAAGGATAATAGTGAGTTATATAAAAATATTAGTAAGGTTTTGAGTAATATAGAAACTGATGTAATGAATTTTTTGGTTAGAAGAGTGTTTAGTAATGATATGGGTATATTAAGTAATGAGTTTTATGTAAATATATTTGATGGTTTTTTAGTTAAGAAGAGTAGGTATAATAGAATTAAATTAGAATTGAATATGGTGTTGAAGAGAGATGTAGGGTATATGTTTTATATGAAGTAGGTTGAAGGTAAGTTGAAGTTATGTGGTTATTGGTAAAAGTGGTTGTATCTTTATGTTGATCTTTGGTGGTTAAATATTTAATATATAAGGTTCAGTATAAAGGTATGAATGAGATTTTGGGTATCAAAATATTTTAATGGAAGTAGTGAAAATTTGTGAATTAGGAATAATTTTATATTTTAGTATAATATTAATAAATAAATAAAAAGTTATGAGTAAAGTTAATAAGGGTAATTTAAGTGAAGTATTAGAGTTAATGGAATATGTTTTAGATAATAATAGTTATTTAAGAGGTAAGATTAATAAGAAAGATATTGGTAGTAGTGTTAATAAAGAAAGTATTGAAAAAAGTATTAAAGAAGTAAGTGATAAAAGTGTTAAGGAGATATTAAAAAAAGAGTTAGGTAATTTTGATAAAAAAAGAGGTAATGAATTAGGTAAAAGATATGGTAGATTATTGTTTAGTGATAATGTGTTAGAAAAAATGGGTTGGAAAAAAAAGGTATAAGTAGTATTGGTAAAATTATTGATAATATTGAAAGTGATATTAGAAGTAAAAGGATAAAAGAGGGAATTAGAAGAAGTAAATGATATATAGTATTTAATTATATATCTATTAATAAGAGAATAGTAATGATATTAATTTATTGTTACTATTTTTTTTTGTGTTTTAGATAAATGATAATGTAAATAGTGTGTGTAGATGATTAGTAATTAATGTGGTATAGTAAAAGATGGTTTGTATGTTTAGATAAATGAGTTAGTAATTGTCTAATTAAAATAAAATGTATGACACAATATGAGAAAATGTTATTTGAAATATTAATAAATTATATACCTAAAATAAGTGGGAGTTTAGAGGATATAGTATTAGAGTTAAAAAGAATGAATGATGAAAAGAAAATGGATAATGATTTAAATGATTTATTAAGATGAAGAAATTAATTGGTTATGTGAGGGTAAGTAGTATTATTAGTAAGAATAAAGGTAATAGTATAAAAAATCAAATAAGTAAAGTGAATGATTTTTGTGATTTAAATGATTATGAATTAGTTGATATATTGAAAGATGAGGGTAAGAGTGGAATGGAATATAATAATAGAGATGGTTATTTAGAGTTAATTGAAAGGTGTAAGAATGATAATATTGATGGTGTTGTTGTTTATTGTTTGAGTAGATTGGGTAGAAGAATGAGAGATATTATTAATGTAATGGAATTGTTTAATAATAATGATATTGAATTTTATTCAGTTAAAGAGAATATTAATAATAAGGATATAATGGGTAAATTGATGATGAATATATTAATGTCTTTTAATGAATTTGAAGTTGATAGTATAAGAGAGAGGATAATAGATGTTAA
>JGI24003J15210_10001109_pt1 | contig 11738 bp, 8 predicted proteins | sample LinPmetageLP28_FD_15210 | JGI IMG/M metagenome (IMG submission 15210)
AAACCATTAACTGAATTTGTTGAACTTGATAAAGGCTTTGACCAAACATTTTTAGTAGAAGCATTAAACAAAAAAACCCAACCTTTTATACCAACTTCTCCTATTGGACGAGTGCAAGCTAAACTTAAAGCAGCAGAAGAACAAGTTAATAAACCTGATATTCCTCAAGCAAGAATTAACAAATTAAATAAAGACATTGAAAAATATACAAAACAAATTAAAACTTTTGTTGAAGCAGAACTTACTAAATTAGATAAGAAAAAATTTAATATTATTAAAAGAGAAGTTGCAATAGAAAATCAAATAAATAACTTATCTGATGTTACAAAAGAAGAAAAAGAAGACGCTGTTCGTGAAGCTAAAAAATTAGCTGTAGAACAATTAAAAGATAGAGAAAATAAAAAAAATGCTGAAACAAAAAAACTTTTAGCAGAAAGAAAAGAAGCTAAAAAAGTTGCAGCAGAAAAAGCAGAAGCTGCAAAAGTAAAAGCAGCACCTGAAGAACTTCGTAAGTCTTTACCCGGCAGAAAAATTACTACTGAAACTAGACAAGCACGAACTGATATTGACGATGACCTTGATCCTAGTGGAAGCTCTAAAATAAAACAAGAAGTGGTACAACTTAGTGATGATTTAGCATATGGAGCTGCAGTACGAGCAGATGAAAAGGGAAGATCAGACTTTAGAAAACAAGCTGACAAAGATAAAGCAGAAAAAATTAAAGCTATTAAACTTGAACTTGCAAAAGTAGAAGAAGAAATTACAAATATAGAAAAAGAATTAGAAGCTCCAAAAATTACAAAAAAAGTAAAAGCTAATTTAGAAGATAAGTTAGATAATAAAAAAACTGAAAGAGGTATACTAAAAAATAATTTTCAAGAACTTACAAAATCTCCTGTTGCTAGGTTTACAGTTGCAGAAATAAAAGCTGTTGATAATCTTTCAGGAATGCCAGATTTATTTGAAGCAACTCCTAAATTGAGAAAAGAAAAACAAGAAGCAGATACTAGAATTAACGCAATAGAAAAAATATTAGAATCAAATGTAGATACTGCAGGCAAAAAACTTACAAATAAATTAAAGACTCAGTATAAAAAAGAGTTAGTAGATCTTAAAAAAACACAAAAAGCATTAGCATTTGTAAGTGAAGATACAAGAGAAGGAGTTAAAACTGTTACTCCTACAACATTAAGCACTACTACTATTAGTAAACTTTTTGTTAATCCTGCAAATGTTGAAGAAAAAATTGAAGATGTAGAAGAAAAATTAATAAGTAAAAAAGCAAAACTTAAACAAGCCAAAGGAGAAAAAAACAAACAAAAGCGTTTAGATTTAAGTGAAGAAATTGAATCGTTAGAAAACGATCTTACAGACTTAGCTATACTAAGCGAAGCCAAAGATGTGCAATCACAATTTAATTCTTTAAAAAGAATAATCAAAGCTCGTTATGCTCAAGCTAATAATTTAAGAGACAAATTAAAACTTGGAGATGTTACACGCCCTGAGATAGAAGAAAAATTAAAAACTGCTGAAGCAGGATCTCAAGCAAAAATAAATTTACAAACTTATTTAAACACTTTAGATAGAATAAAATTTCTTAACAACAATTTACAAAAAGCAAAACGAGATGAACTAGCAAATTTAGGAGGTATTCTTCTTGATAAACCAGAACTACCTACTGTAAAAAATCCACGAAAACGAACCGTTAAGCCAGATGAATTTCGTAATCCAGATTTTTCTATTAATAAACAAAAAACTTTTACAGAAAAACAAGCATTTAATTTATTAGGAACTGCTGGATCTTTTATAGAAGGTAAAACTTTTAATAGAGATGGGTTTGATTACAGAATTAGTGAGTCTGCTGCATCAGGAGAACTTGATGTTAATGCTGCTGTTGAGCGTTTAAAGACTACTAAAGAAAAAGCAACTGCTGCAGATATAAATTTTAATTACTACAAAACATTCGATGCTTTGCCTGATAATGTAAAAAAAGATATACAAGCAAAAGGATTAGAGTCGTATAAAAATCAAATTAAAGGTGGCGTTCTACCTGATGGCTCTGTATTTATCGTAGTTGATAATCATTCTAGTATGATTGATTTAGAAAAAACTTTAGCGCATGAGTTAATTGGACANTACAGCGTTGAGTCTGTTCTAGGNCANAACGGNATGAANAAACTTTTAAAACAAGTAGAGAATCAATACGGAAATGTTTATACCNTAGCAGATAAATTAAACTTGCAAGGGTTAGAGCATGAAGCCTACGCACTAATGGGTAAGAATGGCTCTACTGACAACGCTAANATGTTAATGCTAAAAGAAATAATAGCATTTACTGCAGAGAAAAAAGTTGATGCGTCATTTTTACAAACTGCAAAGCGTTGGTTGCAAGAGCTAGTAGGCGCTATTAGGGCGGCGTTTAAAAAGATTGGATTGTTAGACGCTAATAAGATGTCAACGTCNGATATATTTTATTTACTTAAACAAGCCGAAGCAAACTTTAATGCTGGCAAACCTATGGCAAAAGTAGATGCACGAGGTGATGTTTCTTTTAGAATTACTCCTGCTAAATATAACAACGATGTGCCTACAGAGTTACAAGGTGCAGCAGAAAGAATTATTGATTTGGGTACTCCTGCTGCACAGAGAATAAAAGCAGAAAATTTAGGACTAGCAGGTCGAGTAAAATATTTTGATAGGTTTGGTGCTACTGAAGCTCTTATTAAAAAAGGTGCAGAAAAAAATATTATAGATTCTGTTAAAGCAATGGACGTAATGTACTTTAATAGAATGTCAGATCAACGAAATAGTTTTATAGCAGAAGTAGCTACATCAGGGCCACTGTCTCTTAAAAAAGTAAAACGTCCTGACAATAAAGAAGAACGCATTATTGAATCTACTCCCGGTGCTAGTTTAAAACAAGTAGCTGAAGCATTGCGTGGTGCAAATATTGGAAATGATAAAGCAACAGAAGCTCAGTTTACTCTATACCTACTAGCAAAACGTGCAAAACGTGTAGGTAAAAAAGTATTAGATTTAGAAGGCAGGATTACAGACGCTGAGTTAGCAGCCGCTGAACAGTTTGGAGATTCTAATAAGTCATTTCAAAATGCAAGAAAGATTTACAACGAATACAACAAAGGGTTGATTGACTTTTTAATTTCTACTGGCGCTATGAGTAAGAACATAGGTGAGAAATTAAAACTTACAAATGATTATGTGCCTTTCTATCGTTCAGATGGCGATAGCGTTATGTTAAATATAAAAGGAGAAAAACCATTTAGAGTAGGAGATCTTAAAAATCAACCGTACCTCAAAGAATTAATAGGAGGTGAGCAAAAAGTATTTACTGTATTTGATTCTGCTTTACGAAATACAAATCTTTTAACTGACATGGCTTTAAAAAATTTAGCTACTCGAAACACTGCTTTTGTATTTAAAGATTTAGGTGTTGCTACAATATCTAAAGGCACTGGAAAAGCTGATCGCTCTACTATTAGATTTAAAATAAATGGAGAAGATTTTTCGGCTGTTGTTAATACTGAAAATAAAGAGATGTTGTTTGGAGACATACCCACAGAGTTAGTAGTAGAAGGTTTACATGGTATCCAAGCATCTATTCCAACGGCTATTCGATTACTAGGTATGCCTGCTAACTGGCTAAGAAAGTTTGTTACTCGTTCTCCAGACTACGCAGTCAGACAAATCTATCGTGATTCTATGGCGGCTGTTATGACTACAGGTGCAAACTTTACGCCTGTTGTTGATACGTTAAGAGAGTTAACTCGTGCAAATAGAGATGGCGCTTTTGGTAGCTTACAAAAACGAGGTGTTATTGGAGGTCAGGTTTTATCTGGAGCCTCTGATGACATGCAAAAAATTCTTTTGCAAATTACTTCAGGTAAAAGTAATTGGGCATCAAGTCTTGCTAAGTTAGATTCTTTAGCTATGAAAGGTGATGGCGCTACACGAGTGTCAATGTACAACTCGTTTTTACAACAAGGACTATCAGAAAGAGAAGCTACGTTTGGTGCGTTAGAAGCTATGAACTTTAGCCGACGTGGGTTATCTCCTACTATGATGCACCTTAATACTTTAATTACATTTTTTAATGCAAACATTCAAGGTATTGACGTTATCTACAGAGCATTTAAAGGAGACATGCCAGCTTCTCAAAGACTAAAAGTTAAAAGAAAACTGTACTCACGTTTAATTATGATGGCTGCTATGACTCTTTCATACACCCAGATGATGGAAGATGAAGATCTTTACAAAGATGCTACTCCTGCACAACGTCTTAGTAATTGGTTTATTCCTATAGGAGGTACTGCGTTACGAGTACCTATTCCATTTGAAGTTGGATTCATTGGTAAAGCTCTTCCTGAAGGTGTGTACAACATGGCGTTCTCTGATAGAGATGCGTCCAAAACTTTAAAAGAATTATATGACATGTTCTTACGAAGCATGCCTTTAGTTAATCCGGGCGCAGGATTAGTTCCAGTACCAGACTTGCCAACAGGGGTAAAACCTTTTGTAGAACTTGCTACAAATTATTCTTTCTTTACGCAGGCGCCGATTGAAAGCCCTCGTATGAAAACTTTAATTCCGTCTGAGAGATATTCTTCATCTACCCCAGAAGCTCTTAAACAAGCAGGGCAATTAACTGAGGTGTTGGGAGTTTCTCCTATTCAAATTGAAACTTTATTTCGTGGGTTTACTGGAGGGTTAGGAATAAGTTTATTAAAACTATTAAACCCTGTGCTTGAAAAAGATATTATAAAACCGGATGGCTCTATTGCTAATGCTCCTTTTATTGGAGGATTATTTCAACCAGATAGTGCTGGCGGTATAGTTAACGGAGCATATCAAACTGCAATAGAAACTGACAAAATTGTTAAGACCTATAAAAAATTAATAGACGAAGGTAGAGATAAAGAAGCATTTAAGTTTTATAAAGATAACGAAGTAGATTATTTACTAGGAAAAGAAGGGGCTGTGTTTAGAAAAAGCGCAGGGGAGATACAAAAAGAAATTAGACGAGTTAGAGAAGACCCTGAGTTACCTAAAGAACAAAAAGAACGCGACTTAAAAGATTTAAAAACATACTTGAAAGACCTTGCTAATTGGTATCAACAAAGTAAAAAAGAACCCCTAGCAATTGATTTTTAATTCCTATACTAGCCCTAGCTTTTAATACTTTTTGAGACACCGCAGCTTTTAATCCTTCCTCATAAACCTTTTGCGTATCTAAACAAGGGACAAAAAATCCTTGCCCCTTTTTAAGTTTCTTCCACGGGTATTGAATCTTCATCTTCCTTTCTGGATATCTGCATTGCGTTCACACGCATGGTTGGCCCCTTTGTTTTTGCTAACATATCTTTTTTCTTGTACGACACTCGATACTTCTTTTCAATTTGATTCTTAAAGTCAGAGTATCCAAAGCTCATACTAGAACAATACTTCTTTAGCAGTTGCTCTTCTAAATAAAAATCTATATACCCCGGTGACATGCCATGCTCTACCCTACCAAAGATCTCACTACGAGTTATAGTCTGATCTATTACCCCCTCACTACCGAATGAAGATACAAGATTATTCTCACTCTTTCTAACAATAACAAACTTACCGTAGTATTCTCTGATATAAGTATTCAATACATCATCTGCAGTTCGTACATTATCTTTAACAGCTTTACGAGATTCTGTGATTATGCTTTTCAGTATCTCAACTATGCCTTGTATCGGGTAATCAATTATGCCTGCATGTTTACTGCCTGCTAGTATGCCCCCTGCTACTAATGCACTACACCCTGCCAACCAGTAGCGTTCATCATCTGAAAACTCAAACTCTACTTTTAATTTGTCCTTAACTTTTGCTACTATACTCTTTGCCGTATCCATATTATTAACTAGCCATGCAGCAAACTTATGTCCTGCAACACCATAGTTAGATTTAAGTGCTGATATCTGATCTGTTTCTCCCTCAGCCCATGATATTTTTTCTGTAGGTTTCCACTCTAATACTCGCAGTATTTCTCCTTGAGATGAGTGCTTACGAGCGCCTGATAAGTAATCTGTAACGTGTGTGTTAGAAGACAGTAGCGCCATTGATTCCCAGAAAGTTGTGTTCTCTCGTTCTTTGTTAGCCCCTGCCTCCATTCGTTGTTTACCTTGACCCTCTGCCATATCAAACACAAACGCAGGAAACCACTCAAAGTCTTTTCTATTCTTACTTGTTATCTCATCTGATATAAGTGGCAAACTATTTAGTAAACCTAGACGCTGCTGCATAGCTACGTCTGATGTATTCTTACCCACCCTATACCTAGTAGGATGCCCCCATACTGAAGATGCTAGTTCAAGAGCTAAAGTCTTACCAGTTCCAGAAGCACTTGATCCTAAGTGCCATGTGATCCCATCAAAGCCTGTGAATCTCATAAGAGGAGAGCCAAAGCCTATGAGTGACATGCATAACACCCCATATAATTCTTTTGCTTTTATCATGTTCACTATAGATACCCACTTGTCTAGGCTACCTGCAGGAGAACAAGCTGAGTTTAAGTTATGTAGCCCTCGCATGGGTACATGTCTAGGGTCTGGCCGACTCGCTGTATATATCTGCTCATTAAAAACAAACGAGTTATTATCCTGCCACCCATAACTAGACGGCACTTTTACTGCACCTCGTTGCACTGATGCTTCTTCTACACACGCACGAACATAAGCAAATAAGTTTTTATCATTACCTTGTCCGTAGGATGCAATGATGTTTTGTTGCGCCAACACTTTTACTGTTTCATCTTTAGAAACAACCGCACGTTGCGGTAGCGTAACTGCCACACTTCCCTCTGGTCTAGCTGCAACCATATGAACTATGTGTTCTGATTCATGTTGAAGAATATCTACTACGAATAAGTCATACGACAAGATCATTATCTGTTGAGTTGTCTTAGTGCCATCAGAGTCTACTAATTCTTTATCCATATAAACTCCACCCTTTGCACCATACGAGAAAGGACGTGGAGGTACAGGGCGTTTAACAGGGGCAGTAGGATTTTTTTCTACAACTACTTCTATTTGTTTCGTAGATGTCTTAGCACGTCTGCCTAGAATTAAAGGATTAGTAATCTTTGATACATGTTTACACTTATCACAGACACCGGGGTTCGCACTATCAATCTTTACACAGGAGTACGGGCCTTTAATCTGCGCTAACTTCTCGTGCATTCTCTCTGGCTCATATGGATGTAGCTTAGTCAACCACATAGTCTGCTCATCTGCATCAACACATGGCTGAGCTAATGACAGCATCGCTCTCCATAACGGCTCCATGTTTTGTTCATGGGCGTTCTCAATAAAGTATCTTAATTGTCCACAGCCACTATCTTTCATTGACTTATCAATGATTGTTTTAAAAACTGTTTCCGTAGTTTCAATCAACTCTTTAACTCTTTCAGAAGATGTGCCGTTAACTTTTTGTTGTGGAGCCTGCCATTTAGTAACCACCTTACTAGACACCCACTGCTCTAACTCCTCAAAGTTAAACCGATCATTACTAGCTTTAAGAATTTTTACTGGTCTAGGTTTATCCACCCCAAGTTTAAAGTTGTTAGTCCCCGGCACACGTAGTATACGAGCTGAGTCAGACGTAACTGCCATGTCAATCTTTAAATTTTCTTGCTTACATAGGCGTTTAAAGTTTTCAGTAAACGCTACCCACCTAGTAGCCACATCAAAAACTTCTGATTCAAACGGCCAGTATATGTGATACCCACCCCCTGAAGAAACAATTATTGGTTGCCCAAACTTTTCTAACTCTGTAGTCTTCATAAAGTTTTTGAAGGCTTTTTCTGCTTCCTTCTTTGTAGCATACGCTTTGTCAGGCTTGCCACTATCTACATCAAGATCCACAAATAAAGATTTCTGTGCCACGACCTGCTCTTGAGTACGTCGGTTACTTTTGAATGACGCTAGGGCAAAGTAAGAATCTATATTTTGTTGTACTAAGTTGTCTGAATTTTGCACCATCTCTTTCGTAGTCTTCGAGAAGAAATGATTCCGGCTCTTTGTAGTAAATTCACAAACGCAGTACAGTCCCGATGAAGGTAGGACTGCCGATAAGAACTCTTCTGGTTCCATTGAGTCTCCTTCTTTCTTAGAAATGTAATTTTAAAGCAGCACAAATTTTCTTCCACGCATCATCAGTCTTTGAAATACTTTTGAAGTATGTCTAGTATTATTAAAACTTTTTCTTGATACGCAGGAGTTACTAATGTTGTGCCTGTAAACCAGTTATATACAGTCTGTCGAGTTGCTCCAGTTGCAGTCGCTACCTGCTGTACTGACACACCCCGCTGTACAGCCCACTGCGCTAGGTTAGTTCCTAGCGAAGGGGGTGCATCAGCTATAAGCTGTTTAGTTTTTTCTGAGTAGGCCATTAGTCATCCGTATCCCAATTATCAATCTCGTCTACAACACTACCTAAGTCTGATTGTTTTGATTTAACTGGCGCAACCTTTTTTACCTTACGAACTTCCGGCTCTTCAACAACATCTTCTAAAACTTCTACGCTCTGAGTAGCAGGCGCAACACTTGTTGACTTGTGCTTACTCATAGGTTTGCTCGTTACTATTTTTTATCCAAGCATTAAAATCTGCAAACAGTTTCTGCTCTTCTTTACCTAACGGCAATACTTCAGGAAGTAGTGAAGCAGTTGGAACATACCATGTGATAGAGGGAGATGAACGCTCTTCTGTTTCTAATGAAATCCAACGCTCTGGAAGAAGTATCTGCTGCTCCATCATCTCTGTGATAGGCTGCCCCATAATCTTAAACGCTTCGTTGTTCTTAACATCCCATATGAATGGGGTTGTAACAGGGCCGACTTCATTACCTTCTTCATCTACAGGGTCAGTAAATTTTACTTCTCCGAATAATACTCTTACACGTTTAACATCTTTTTGTTCTTGCGTAAGTGAATTGTAATCTTCAACATACCCTCGCTGCTGTCTACCACAGTTCATACCACCTGCGGAATCAGGAAGATCACTATTAAAATTACCTGCTAACACGGATCTAATAAAAGATTTCTTATCGCCGTCCTGCTTATATAACTCGTACTGAAATCTTTGACTGTACAATCTAATCTCTACAGTTTCTTGAAACAGTTTTGTGCCATCAGTTTTCTTAAGAACATAACTACCAGCAGAAACAATCTCCACCTTTTTCTTTTTACCTTTGACAGACGTTTCTCCAAACACCCCTTTAGTATCAATAGCAAGACGTGCTAATGTACTGCCACTACTTTTAGTTGTATCAGCATTCATGCCCATAGCTTCTGCCATAGCAGCAAAGTTATTCTTGTCCAACACGGTCAAATCACTCATAAAATACTCCTTTAATTAAATTTAATATCTGCGGTCATGCCCATAGCTTGCGACAATACTGCAAAGTTTTTGTCAGTAAGTTTTAAATTAGCTGCATCAATATTACTCACACTCGCAGGTGCAAAGGACATCTTGATTGCTCTCATTGCAGCATCCGACTTACCCCGGTTTAAAACAAGAGCTTGTTCTTCAGCAGTCAACCACCTAGCAGGTTTAAATAATATCTTTGCTGCCATAGAGGTTGAGTCAAAAAACATTTTGGTAACAAGCATTTCAGGATCAATGTTTTCTTGCACTAAATATTTAGCATAAGATTTCATCGAGTAGCTTGCACCATTTGTCTTACCAAATATCGAAGACCCCGGCACAGCTAACTGAATAACTGTGCCACCTAAATCATTGGCTAATAACAACGCGACGTATTGATAAAACCTACACGCCCTTGTAGCACCCACTCCTGATCCTGCTATATTCTTTTCACAGGTGCTACATGTATCAGACTGTATCTCACGAGATAACATATCCGGCTTTACGTTATTACTAGACCAACAATCAGGACTGCGTGGATTGTTTGGGTCATAAATAGATGTGTAATAAACTCTACTGTAGTTCTTAGCAGCGTTTATCAACACAACATCTAGCTCTGCTACTCCCTTAGAACTAGACCCACGCAACTTAAATACGCTATTTGCTATTGATAGTTTAATAAAACTCATGTGTACAACAGTTGATTCTTAGGGGAGTAATCATCATCTATCTCATAGAAATCTGTTTTAATAGTTCTATGCGAAACACCGCTATCCAAATCTTTCGAGTCAGTTACTAGTTCTATTTCCATAGATAACCTTATGGTTGTAGGTATTCCGCTAGTTTCTATTTTGGAACCTCCTTTAGTAAATTCCACAGTATCAAACACATCGGATTCTAAATTTTGAATTTCTAAATAATCAAAGTTATCTATGTTTTCTTTTAACTGTTCTTCAAAATCTGCGATTAATTTTTTTAATACATAAAGTTGTTTAGTACTCATATGACTTCCTTATAAAATAAAGTTAAATGTTAATGTTCTGTTTTATCTGGTTTAACTGTTTTAACTGTTTTAACTGTTTTAACTGTTTTAAGTAGGCTTTCGTACTGATACTTGATAGTTAGTATTGCTATACAACCCAGCAGGAATATTGTCAGGGTTCTCAAGTAGGTACTGTTGAATGTTTGTTTGTGAGATGCGGCGCTGCAACAAACTAGGCACTGCATTCTCTACAACAAACTTGTCCATCTCTGCCCAGTCATTCGTAGCATACGTTGTCTTCTCACTAAGAATGATAGTGCCTTGCTCAGTCTTCACACTCTTAACTCCCAACGCTAACATCTGATCTTTAATACCTTGATCGAGCAAAGTTAGTTTGTCTTGTAAAGACTTCTTTTTATTCTCAGCATCCTTATCAATCTCTTGAATCTTAGCTTTAATTTTTCTACGACAAGCCGCAAGTTTGTCGAGTGGTACTGTATTTTCTGTAGTCATCAGAATCTCCTTTAAAGAAAAAGTTTGTCAAATATTTTACTTTTTGTCAAGCGTTTTTATTTCCTCCTCATATAGTTCAACTAATAAATTATTATTCTTTACTCGTGAAGCCAAGCGCTTAAACATCTTACGCTCTATGTCACTGCCCTCGATATGTATTACTGTTACCTTGTCGCTATCCTGACCTTTACGATCTGATCTAGCACAGCATTGAATGTAGGTTTCAGTAGACATAACTGGCCCCCAAAATACAACAGTGTCTGCTGCAGTAAGTGTGACACCGTGTGCTGCAGACTGTGGTTGTATTACCAAAACTCTAGGGTCACTTGTAGTTTGAAAGTTTTTAAATATCTGTGTGCGTTTAGATACGCTAACTGATCCATCAATTTTTTTACACGAGATATTTTTTGATTCTAAATAAGAAACAATAGTATCTATACTGTGCCTGTAAGTAGCAAACACTAAGACCTTTCTATCTGTTTCCTCTAGTGCTTCCATCAGAACATTTAGTCGAGAGCTACAATCAAACTCAACTACTTCTCCGTTGTCAGCGTATGCTGCACCTGCACTAATTTGTAGTAGCTTGTTAACCTCAGTAGCTGCGTTGACAGCACTGATTGTTTCTCCAGCAGCTTTAACAATCATCTCTTGCTTTAACATTAAATAATACTTTTGTTGTTGCGCTGTTAACTTAGCTGCTCTAGTCAAAGTTATTACAGGGGGTAAGTCCAAGCACTGTTGCTTCGTAAATCGGATAGCAGGTTGTAGCACACGATGGACATTATCTTGTGCATCTTTCTTAGGCATCCACTTGAACATTGTTATCTTGTT
>JGI24003J15210_10001111_pt1 | contig 11733 bp, 12 predicted proteins | sample LinPmetageLP28_FD_15210 | JGI IMG/M metagenome (IMG submission 15210)
ATTTTGAGGGACTAACCTATATCGTATTTATATGTAGAATTATTCTACGAATAATTAAATTTTAATCTTTAAAAAAATAAGAAAATCATGACTAAAGATGAACTTAGAGAACTAGCTAAACAAACATTTGGACTAGTTGAACCTCAAAATGATTCTGTAGTTGAAGAAAATTTTGCTACCGCTACACTAGAAGACGGAACAAAAATTACTAATGACAAAGGCAGCGAGTTCGCTGTTGGAGACAAAGTATTTGTTGAAGTCGATGGTGAAAAAAAGCCAGCACCTGAAGGAGATCACATTACCAAATCTGGTATGTCAATTACTTTAGATGCTGAAAGCATGATCACTGGAATGAAAAGACCAGATGAGGCAGGCGAAGGAAGTGAAGGATTAGCTGAAGAAGAAGATATGAAGGAGATGGATCAAGGTCCATCAAAAATCCTTAATACGGCAGAAATGTCTGTAGAAGAAAAATCTGATTCAGTTGAAGAAACTACTGAAAAATTTGAAGAAAAAGTAATCGAGGAAGAAATTAATATGGCTTCTCTTGAGGACATCATCGAGGTAATCGGTGAAGTGGTAGAAGAAAAGATGAAAAAAATGGATGAGAGAATGAAAAACATCGAAGAAAAGATGTCATCATTCGCATCTGCACCTGCTGAAGAATCAGTAGTAGCATCTAACTTTTCAAAAGCAAAATCTAACAACGACGAAAAACCACTTAATGATAAAAGATATTTCGCTATGTTAGAAAAATTAAATACAATAACCAAAAAATAATTTAAATTATGAGCTTAAATGTATCAGCGTTAAATGACTTTAACAACGAAACTGCTGGAAGAATTGTGCTTGACACAGTATATAAAGGTAACACTACCGAGTATGTACAGGTGCAGGAAGGAATTAAATTTCAAGAGCCACTAAACTTAGTATCTGTAGATCCATATTTCCAAGGTGGAAACAGTGTTACTAATGCTTCAGGATCAGCAGTATTTACACAAAGAAACATAACAGTTACTAAGAGAACTGCTTATGATTCATGGAATCTACAAGACTTAACACACAAATACTTAGGTATTACTGCGTTACCTCCAGGTTCTTATGAAGAAACAATGACTATTCTAAACGATCTAACAACTGAGTTAGTTCAAAAAGCACAACAATCGAATGATGACTTTATCTGGAACGCAAGTTCAGGATCTCAGTTTGCAGGTTCAACTGTAACTCCATTTAACGATGGATTCAAAACGATTTGTAGTGGTTCAACTACAGGAGTTAATGTAGCAACAGGTATTGGTGCAAACGTAATTACAGGATCAACTGCTTACGACCAAATTACTACAATGCTAGAATCAGTAGACGTAAATGTCTTAGATGATTCATCATTAACTGTATGGTGTGGAACATCTGTTTTCCAAAGAATAGTAAACGGATTAACAACTCAAAACTTATTCCACTTTGATCCTACAACTGTATCTCAAAGAGGTGGTTTCTATGAAGTGCCACTACCAGGATATCCAAATATTAAAATATTAGGAACATACGGATTAAGATCAAGTGAAAGAGTAATTATAGGACCATCAACAGATATGTTTGTAGGAACTGATTTAGTATCAGATACAACAAATTATCAATTATGGTATGATATAAATTCAGATACTCTGAAATATAGATTAAGAAACAAGTTAGGAACACAAATAGGCCACCCGGAATATTTTGTATCTAACGACCAAGCATAAGTTTAACAATTAATACCAGATAAAAATTATGGCATGTGAAATAACAGCAGGATTTACGCTCGACTGTAGAGATAACGCAGGAGGAGTAAAAAACATTTATATTCTATCTGGTTCAATTGTCGGAACCACTGGTGCAACTAATGGTTTGTTAACAGCTATTTCAGGTTCAGGAGAATTCTTCAAATTTGAATTAACTAAACAAACAGGTGATTTTACAGAAACTATTACTCCTTCGGATGCTAATGGTACTGTATTTTATGACCAAGCAATTAATGCACCATTTCACAAGATGCAGTCATCTACAAGAAATCAAGTTAAAGTTTTAGCGCAAAACCCAGACTTAAAAATAATTGTAGAAACGAATAACGGAATTGAAGATTCAGTAGGGAAATTTTTCCTAGCTGGTCAATTTAACGGTATGACAATGACTGGTGGTTCAGGAGCAACTGGAACAGCTTTTGGTGATATGAATGGCTACTCTTTAACATTCGGTGGACAGGAACCTTTTCCTGCTAGCGAAGTTTCAGGTAGTGATCTAAGCGCAGTTATGACAGGTATATCTGTTTCATAACTAATTTTGATATAAGGGTTGTTTTTAGGGACAACCCTTTTATTAAATAAATTAAAATAAAAGAATGATACAACTACAATACGGGACAACTAGTAGCTTAGAGAATGTTGCATTTTGGTCTAACCAGTATTTCACTGGTAGTACCTTATTATTCACATTAACATCCTCATTTGCAGGACCTGAAAGCAGTCCAACAGTATATGTAGTACAAAATAATACAAATTTAACCGAAAATAATGGTTGGATTTTATTTAATGTTAGTGGATCAGATGTACCACCTAATAGTGGACACTATACTGCTAATATTTATAACAGAGTAACAGGTAGTGCAGTTGTTTGGGAGACAGCAACTGATATATGGAATACTATTCAGCAACAATGGGATGAGTATTCAGCTGCCGAATCAGCAGGTGGTTTATTAGCTACCGAGAGAGTTTTTGTCACAGGAAGTGACTGGGATGAACAATACAAATATCAAAATAACGAGTTAGCATTTTATAACGTTTACAATGGCTAAATTAAATTTTACAAGTATAAAAAGGGATTCATACAAGCTAAAAGCTAGTAATGAAAAAAAAGATAAACAATTCATCAAATATGGTGAGGATAATCAATTCCCAGATTATCTAATTTCTCTATTTAATCATTCATCAACACACGCAGCGTGTGTAAATGCAGTAGTAGAAGCAGTAAGAGGTGAAGGATTAGTAACTGAAAATGAAGCAATACTAGATAGAGCAAATCGCATGGGAGAATCATGGAATGATTTATATAGCAAAATTGCTTTAGATTATAAATTATTCGGTGGTTTTGCTTTAGAAGTTATATGGTCAAGAGATAAAACTACAATAGCAGAAGTTTATCATATTGATTTTTCATATATAAGAGCAAAAAAGAAAGATAATAGGGGCAATTGTCCAGGTTATTTTATATCAAATGATTGGAAAAAGAACTACAATTATAGTAATAAAGTCAATTTAAACGATGTACCTTACTTACCGATATTCGATCCCAGAAATAAGATGTATGAAGGTAGACAAATATATGTCCATCAACCATATTCTCCAGGTAAAGAATACTATCCACTACCTGATTATGTTGGTGCTACTAAAGTAATTGATTTAGACCAAGAAGTAGACAATTTCCACATTAATAATATAACTAATGGACTAACACCAAGTCTTGCAATTACTACATATACTAATGCTACCGATGATGAGCGAGAAGCAATAGAAAGAATGTTGAGAGAGCAATATGCAGGCACCAACAATGCTGGTAACTTAATCTATATGGATGTTCCAGCACCGGATGTCGCCCCTACGATTACGCCTATTCCACAAAATGGTGCAGATACTTATTATACAACTATTAACGATATGGTTGTTCAAAAAATATTATCAGCACATAGAATTACTTCACCTGCTTTATTAGGTATTAAGGAAAACACTGGATTAGGTAACAATGCTGATGAAATTCAAACAGCATATAGGTTATTTTTAAACACCGTAGTTACACCGTATCAACAAAACATTCTTAGTGTATTAGAATATTTATTAGGGATACAACAACAAGACAAAGTAACAGTTGGTGTGATACAAAAAGATCCATTATATGAAGGATCATTTGGAGAAAGAGAAGTTGTAACGTCACAAGAAGCGGACGTTGAAGACATTGAAGAAATTCAAGAACAAGTAGACGAAATAAACGAATCAACAGAATAAAAATGACAGATACATTATTATTATCTTGGACAAAATTAAAACAATACAGTGATATTAACGATTCAGTTGATCCATCTTTATTAAAAAATAATATTAGAGTTAGTCAAGATATAGAATTACAAAGAGTTATAGGGACAGTATTATATGAAAAACTACTTACTCTAGTAGAAACTAAAGAAATTGATGATGCTGGAAATGCTAATTATAAAAAATTATTGGATGATTATATACAGCCAATGTTACTTTATGCTGCATACTATGAGACATTAGAGTCAATTTTTATTCGCCCTAGAAATAACGGATTATTAACACCACAAGGAGGAGAGAATAGCAATTCTGTAGATAGACAGGTGTATGATATGAAAAGACAAAGCGTAAGAAACAGAATGGAATTCTACGCAGATAAATTAACACGATACATAACTGAAGAAGAACAAGAGTTTCCTGAATTAACAGCAAATACATTGTTATATCAACAGGTAGCAGATTATGGTTCACAATATTTTGCCCCGATAGTATTCCAATCAAGGGTTAGAGCAAGATATTTAAATCTAGCAAGGAGAGCAGGGTTACCAATTGTAGATTCAGCATTTAGTCAATACCCACCACCAAAAATTAGAAGATAACAATGGCAACTAATATAAGTAATTTACCAATATCATCCTCGTTTCAAGACTTAGTAATTGAAAGTGGATCAATACTACAAAATGCGACAGGTAGTGTAATTAATAATTTAACAATTACCTCATCATTTGCTATAACAGCATCTCATGCAACAAATGTACCAGCAACATCATCAGTTGCTTTAAGGGCAGTTTCAGCATCGATGGCAGATAGTGCATCATATGCAGTATCAGCATCAGTTGAAATAACAAAAGAAGTATCTTCATCATTTGCTGATGTAGCAGGATTTACAAGATTTGTAAGTGGTACAGGAGTAATAGGACCAGTTGCTAGTGCTTCATTAGCTGAAACAGCATCATTTTTAAATGGAACTGTAGTAAGTTCTTCATTTGCAGAAAGTGCTTCAGTCGCTACTCTTGCACAAACAGCAAGCAACGCAATAAACGCAATTACAGCATCACACGCATTAAATGTTCCTGCAACTGCATCGTTTGCAGTATCAGCATCATTCGCAACACAAGCTGGAACTTCAAGATTAGCTGATAGTGCATCAGTAGCAGCAAGAGCAACAACATTAAGTGCAAATGCAACAGCATCATATGCTGATACAGCATCAATTGCTAGAACAACAGTTAGTGCTTCAAATGCAGCTTCAGCAAGTAGAATTAATATTATAGAAAGAACTGATAATTTTAATTTTGGTCTTTTAATGGGAGTTGCAGGTAATCCAGAAATAGTTGGAGTACCTCCAATAAGTAAATTAAGATATAACCCATCTACAAATGTATTAAAGGATACAACATTTTCTGGTTCATTCCAAGGTAATTTAGCTGGAACAGCATCGTTTGCAGTAAGTGCATCTCATACAACAGATAGCTCATCATTTGCAACAAGTGCTTCATACGCAGTAACAGCATCACAAGCAGACAATATTAGAGGTGGAATTAATGTATCATTTAATAGTGGTTCATTTAATAATTTAACCGCAGTATCAGCATCAGTAGGGCATTTAAGAACAGTAACTGGTTCAGCCGTAATAATTGGTGATGAATTTATATTATTAAACGCAGATACACCAACAGCAAGATATGCAGGTATAAAAGTATATGATTCAGGTTCAGGAGTAACAGCATCTTTAGAATGGGATGGTAATACAGATAACTGGATATTACAAGAAGAAAGTGGAAATACAGCTGTAATAATTACAGGTCCAACAGGAAGTAGAGCATCAGAAGTATCGCCGGGTGTAAATAAAATACAAAAAGGTGGAGGACACCATACAATAATTGATTCTAGTATAACAGATACTGGAACAGCAGTTACCATAGGAAATACAACAACATTTAGTAATGGAGCAAGCGGTTCATTTAGTGGATCATTCCAAGGTGAAGTAATAGCAACAGCATCAAACGCATTATTTGCTGTAAGTGCTTCTCATGCAGAATCAGCATCAGTATCAATAAGTTCTTCATTAGCTAGCCATGCAATATCAGCAGATTCAGCATCAAGAGCATTAAGAGCAACATCATCATCATTCGCTGATTTAGCAGGATCTATTAGAGGAGGATTAACAGCATCATTTGCTGATAATGCTACAAGTGCTTCATATGCATTAAGTGCATCATTTGCAACAAGTGCTTCTTCAGCAACAACAGCATCTCATGCAATGAGCATTCCAGGTGTTATTACAAATGATATAACATTTAATGGTAGCGTAAACGGCGCAGTAGGGGCATTATCAATTGCATCAAATACAGCATCAATGGATTTATCGGCAGGTAATTTCTTCACGTTAGCAATGCCAGCAGGTGGAGCAGTGCATCTTAATCCTACAAACATACAAGCTGGACAAACAGTTAACTTAAAAGTAACACAAAACGCATCAGCTGCAACATTGAATTTCAATAATTTAGTTAGATTTGAATCTGGTAGTGAATTTACAGTATCAACAGGATCAGGAAATTGTGATATGATTTCATTTGTAACATTTGATACATCAAATCTATACGGAGCAGGTATTAACCATTTAATTGGGTATTAATGTATACACCAACCTCGGTATTTAAAAATAAACCAAAAGCAGCAGCAGGACCACCAGCGGCATCAAATTTAATTGATGATGTAGGAGTAGATGCAGTAATTGCTGTTGGATTAAGAAAATTAAGAGCTGGTTATACTGGTGATTGTATTCAAGTAAGAAGAGCAAGTGATTCAGCAACTCAAGATATTGGATTTGTTGGTGAAGATGTAGATACATCAGCAATAGCTACATTTTGTGCTGGAACAAATGGATACGTTCATACATGGTATGATCAAAGTGGTAATGGGTTTGATCTTATTCAAACAACAGCTGGTAATTTAATTTATGATGTTACAGCAGGTGTTGTTACTGATTCACAAGGTAATACAGCTTCTAAAACAACAGAATTATCTGATACATCAGGTGTAGGGGATTATTTTCAACAAGGACCAGCATATACAGGAAAATCTAATAAAACACCAACTTTATGTATGGTAATGGAGTATTATTATGGTGGTAGTGCAATTACGATTGCTGAGAATGGGAATGGATATGCAATGGGAACTTATGGGGCTAATAATAACAAATTTAAAACAATTAAATCTAATGGACTTGCTATAGCACAATTAGGTACAATATCTCAAGGTGATACTTTTGCTGTAATGAATTTTATGAATGATGATGCAGGAACTAATCTTTCATTTATGAATGGATCAAGTAATGCTGGGTTAGGAAATGGTGGAACAGAAGCATTAAATAAAGAAATATATACAGCAGAGGGATTTAACGCACCAACATATGATCAAACACAATTCTTTTATTGTTGTGCTGCCTCACTTGCCCAAAATATGTTTTTTCATGAATTTGTATTCTGGGACATAACAGCAACAGAAACAACATTAACAGCAATAGAACAAACAGCATATTTTACTAACGTAAATACTTACTACAGCTTGATATTTTAAACATTAATTGTAAATTTCTTCGTTCCAATCCCATGGAACATGTGTTGTTCAAGATGCCTTCGAAAGAGGGCATCATTTTTTTATCGTCTTCGTTTTTTTCATCATATGTATAACCGTCACCAGACTTACACTTACATAGGAATATGTTTGGATCAGATAAATTGTTCACAAAAGAACGTGCCTATTGGAGAAAGGGGCATTACCTTCTATCACAATTGCAACAAGGGGGTTAGATACAAAGGGGTGAATGAAATAAGGGGGGAGGGAAAAAATGCACAATGAACAAAGGGGCATGTCGTTTTCCAGAACACATCAATATTTATAACCGATAATAAAATTAACCAAGGGGTTTTACTGTCACTAGGATTTTTATTATTATTCTTTATTCTCATTGGGCTTGCCATCTATTCCAACATAGAGCCATTAATATTTTTTGAATATCCCTCAGGCAAGCCCATTTTTGACTTCCCTTCATATACGTATGACCGATGAATAAAAAGGAACAAGTAAATAAAAGATTAGATGAAATATATCCTCAACTGAGGATCAACTGTAAAAAAGTGTGTGGTGCTGGTTTCAATCATTGGGGCGAGAACTTATTAGCACACAGTATAGTCAGTTTTCTCAACATGGATCTCGATAAACAATATCGTATTATGTGTGAAGATGATGCAGCTGAGAACTATATAACAAGGGGTATGGCTATATCCATTAAATCCTATACATCTACATTCTTCAGAATATACAGAAGGGACCTATACAACTCCAGAGAATTATTAGAAATAAATTACGAAAAATATACTACTAAAATTGACTTTGGTGAGGATAATGAACATGAATCCAGACTTACTTGTATTGAAAAAGCAGTTAACAACTTACCTTATTATGAAAAATTCCTTGTAAAAAAACATTATTATGAAGGAGTAAATGTTGCAGAGCTAGGAAGACAATTAAACATCCAGCCTGCACGGTTAACATCAGACATTAAAATAGCACTTTTAAAAATGAAAAAACAATGCAAATAGAATACCTAATATCAGCAGCAATAGGGTTTGCTGTTGCAATGATCTTTGTTATCTTACCGGGCTGGTATAGATTAATTAAGTACCAAACACAAAAATATATTCAAAATATAGTTATAAATTTCCTACATGAGTTACAAACGTCCAACAAGAATGGTGACATTAAACAAGAACAGAAAGAAAAAGAAAAAAGGTAGGGCTATCCCTATGAGTACTGAGGATTTAAATTGGTACATATATAATGATTTACCACTACCATATTATGAAAATGGAGATGCTGAACGAGACTGGAAATTTCAAAAATTATTAATTGATGGAGAGAAAGCAGAAAGGATTCCGGGTGTATATAGTGGTTATCACTTTATTACTAATTTTGGCAGGGTGTTAAATGCTAAAATGGTAAGATGGATTACAATAAGTGATTTTGAAGATGGTAGATATATGTTATTCCATGTTGAAGGACATAGATGGTACCTAAAGAAAGTAATGGAAAAATTAGGGTGGACCTACGATTACAAAACATTAATTGAACGATACAATAAATTAGATTACCCATGCAGAAAAATGACATATTCATACAGATCGCAGCGTATAGAGACGCAGAAATAATTCCTACATTACAATCATTATTTGGTAAAGCAAAATACCCTAATAATTTAAAAGTTTGTATTTGTAACCAATACTCAGATGATGATCCATTTAATTTAGATGATTATAGAGATGATGAAAGAGTACAAATAATAGATATACCTTACCAGGAGGCAACAGGTGTATGTTGGGCAAGAAATAGAATACAACAAGAATATAACGGAGAAAAGTATACATTACAATTAGATTCACATCATAGATTTGTAAAAAATTGGGATACTAGATTAATTAAAATGCTCGAGAAACTGCGAAAATCAGGGCATACTAAACCGTTACTTACAGCATACATACCTAGTTATGATCCAGAAAATGACCCTAAAGGCAGAGTAAAAGAGGCATGGCAAATGAGATTTGACAGATTTACTCCTGAGGGTGCAGTATTTTTTATGCCTTACACTATTGAACCAAAATCACCAACACCAATTCCAGCAAGATATTTTTCCGCTCACTTCGCTTTTGCTGATGGTAAATTATGTACAGAGGTCCCTCATGACCCTAATCTGTATTTTCATGGTGAAGAAATTTCATTAGCTGTAAGGGCATATACACATGGTTACGATTTATTTCATCCAAATGAGGTTATAGCTTGGCACGAGTACACCAGAAAGGGACGTACAAAGCATTGGGATGATCATTCTAATTGGAATGATATAAATAAAGAGTCACACGCGCGTTTAAGAAAACTATTGGGTATCGACGGAGAGTGTGCACCATGTGTAAGAAATAAATTGTTCAAAGAATATGGCTTAGGTGAAGTTAGATCACAAGCTCAGTATGAACATTATTCTGGAATTAGATTCAGTGATAGAGCAGTTAGAATGTCATGTATAGAAGATAAAGTACCAGGTACAGCATCTAAAAAAGAACAATACCATAAAAAATTCAAACACGCTATAGATTTACATCCTTCATCATTTACTACAGGACCTTATACATTTGCTGCTGTAATACTTGAAGATAAAGATGGTAATTCATTATACAGGCGAGATGAAGGTGGAGATAAATTTACTATCAATACAAATGAAGAACATTTCTTTCATATATGGGTTGAAGCAAATATAGAAAAACCTTACAAATGGGTTGTTTGGGCACATAATAATGATGGTTGGGCTGAAAGAATAGAAACAATATTATGACAAATATAGCGTTTTATGGTTCACATAATGCTAGTATTGCTATTGAAAGAGATGGTGAAATATTAGAGGTAATTGAATTAGAAAGATGGGTAAATATCAAAAATGCTGGTTATGGTCAATACCAAACTAGCTACGCTAGAGATTATATATTACCAGAAATATTACAATACATAAAAGATAAATACAACATTTATTATTTTGATACTTGTATTCATATGAACACTGAATGCTATCATAATGATGTACAATACATGTATTATCAAGGCATACCAGCAAAAAGATATGTTTATGGAGAACATCATAAAGCACACGCGTGTAATAGCATTTATCAATCACCACATAAAGAAGCATTAGTAGTATCATTTGATGGAGGTGGTAATGATGGATGGTTTAATGTTTATAAAGTAGAGAAAGGTGCTTATCCACAAATGTTAGAAAAAATAGATAAAAATTTTGGTGTATGTTATAGTATATTTGGTATAGTTTGTCCTCAAATCAATAAAGAAGCATCATACGCAATACAAGGTAATTTAGTTTATTCAGGTAAATTAATGGGATTAGCATCATACGGTAATGTAAGAGATGAATGGTTAGATGAATTCTATCAATGGTATGATTTACAAGCTGGTGTTCCACACGATAATTTATTAATTGAAATGTTAAATAGATTAGATATACCTTTAAATGATAAAAATCAAGTATCTGACGATGACGCTAAAGATTTAGCAGCAACAAATCAATTTGTGTTTGAGAAAAAATTTATGGGTTATGTTCAACCTTATTTAGATCAACATCCTAATTTACCATTACACATAGCAGGTGGTTGTGCATTAAACGTTTTATTAAATACAAAATTAAGTAAAATAAGAGAAACATTTGTTGCACCAAACGCAAGTGATTGTGGTTTAGCTGTAGGTATGTTATTAATGGAGAGTATGCCTTATAAACCAGCAGATATAACATATAAAGGTTTACCAGTATTAGACAAATATAATTTAAGCAGAATATTAGAAGAAAACACTTATCATGAAAAATATAGTGTTAATAAAATGGTTGAATTAATTAAAGATGGTAAAATAATAGGTGTTGTAAGAGGTGGTTCAGAACATGGTCCTAGAGCATTAGGTAATAGATCAATATTATGTGATCCAACAATACCTGATATGAAAAACATTTTAAATGCTAAAGTAAAAAATAGAGAATATTATAGACCATTTGCACCAGTTGTTAGATTAGAGGATGTAAACAAATATTTTGAATGGGATAAAGAATGTAGATACATGTCTT
>JGI24003J15210_10001114_pt1 | contig 11712 bp, 17 predicted proteins | sample LinPmetageLP28_FD_15210 | JGI IMG/M metagenome (IMG submission 15210)
AGAATACATCCCAGCTGAAACAGCAACAGGAACACCTAAATACTACGCTATGTTTGGAGGTGCTACAGGCGTCTCAGATACGACTTCAGGACGATTGATTTTTGCGCCAGCACCTAGTACCACATTTAAGTTTAAAATGCACTATGAAGCCATCCCTGACGGTTTATCGGGGTCAAATACTACAACATATGTAAGTCAATACTTTGGAAATGGATTATTATATGCATGTTTATGTGAAGCATATGGGTATTTAAAAGGTCCAATGGATATGTTGACACTATACGAAAATAAGTATAAACAAGAACTAGACAAGTTTGGTATGGAACAACTTGGCAGACGTAAACGAGATGATTTTACGGATGGCACAGTTAGAATAACTATACCTTCAACGTCACCTTAATAGGAGATTAAATTATGGCAATAACATCGGCAATATGTAACAGTTTTAAAGCAGAAGTTTTACAAGCTTTGCATAATTTTACAGCGTCATCTGGAAACTCATTTAAATTAGCTTTGTACACAAGTAGTGCTACTTTAAATAAATCGACAACAGCTTATAGTTCATCAAACGAAATTTCTAACACATCTGGATCTGCATATTCTGCGGGTGGTGCAGCACTCACAAGTGTAACCCCTGCTTTATCAACAGATACAGCTTGTTGTGATTTTGCAGATCTTAGTTTTACTTCCGCTTCGTTTACAGCAAACGGTTGTTTAATTTATAATGATACAAACGGTGATAGAGCAGTTTGTGCAATCGCATTCGGTTCAGATAAAACTGTAACAAGTGGAACTTTTACAATTCAATTTCCAACAGCAGACGCATCTAACGCAATCATCAGGATAGCATAGGAGGTAAACTCTTATGTCTACTACGACATTTACAGTCACAGTCCAGTCAACTGGTAGTGGTAATAAATATTATATTGATGGTGTTCAACAAGATACTTTATATTTAACTGAAAGTGGAACCTATAAATTTGATCAAGCAGATTCTTCAAACGGTAATCACCCGTTAAGATTTTCTACAACAAGCGATGGAACTCATAACGAAGGAAGTGAATACACTACCGGAGTTACAACTAACGGAACTCCTGGTTCTTCTGGAGCTTATACTCAAATAGTAGTCGCAACAAGTGCACCAACTTTATATTATTATTGTACAAATCACTCTGGAATGGGTGGAACAGCAAACACACTTGCTGCAGATACGTGGGGATCTTTAAATTGGAGTGCAAATCTTTGGGGAACAAACGAAGAATTTACATCAGGTTGGGGTGTTGACGCTTGGGGAACAGGTGGTTCATGGGGACAAACTACTGATGAAGTAGTTGCTTTAACAGGTTTATCATTAACATCATCATTAGGAACTCCTGTATCTGGTGCTGAACAAGGTTGGGGTAGAGATTTTTGGGGAACAGAACCTTGGGGAGAAAGTTTTAGTCCTGTTATTTCATTAACAGGTGTAAGTGCAACAGTTACACTTGGTGAATTAGCATATGCAGCATCTATTACAGGTTGGGGTGCAGAGGCTTGGGGAGATGAAAACTGGGGTGAAAACGCAACCACAGTTTTTCCAACAGGAGTAAGTTCTACATCATCAATAGGCTCACCTACAATTTTAACTGAAATAAATATTGGTTGGGGATCAGATGGTTGGGGTGTTGAAAACTTTGGAGAGGCTGCTTTAACAGTTGAATTAACTGGTGTTGAAGCAACCACAGGAGTTGGAGAAGACGTTAGTTGGGGTAAACAAACTTGGGATTCTGCAACAACTGGTTGGGGTGGTGAATACTATTTACAAGTAGCAGATGTAATGGGACTAACGGGAATAAGTTCTACCTCATCAGTTGGAGCACCAACAGCAATATCTGATTTAGTATTAACACCAGATGGCCAAAGTGCAACATCATCAATTGGTTCTGTAGAAATAAACTTTAATATAGATGTAAGTATAACAGGTGTAAATGCTACGTCTTCTGTAGGTGTAATTACACCAGCAGATGCAATAGGGTTAAGTGGTTTAGGTGCAACATCAAATATTGGTGAGGTAGCAACAAGTGGAAACCCTATCATAAATGTAACAGGAGTATCATCAACTTCTTCTGTAGGATCATTAAACCCTGCAGATGTAATGGGATTAACAGGTATATCAGCAACTTCTTCTGTAGGATCATTATCTTTTAGTCTTAGTCCTGTAGTGTCATTGGATGGACAATTAGCAACGTCTAATGTAGCGTTATTTGGAACATCTTCAGGCTTTGGAATTCAAGCATATTCTGATGTTGACACGGGTTCAAATTCCTCGTATACAAGTGTTGCAACGGGATCAAATACAAGTTATAGTGACGTTGCATAATAGGAGATAAAATATGGCATCAACATATACACCACTCGGAATAGAGCTTCAAGCTACTGGCGAAAACGCTGGAACGTGGGGAACAAAAACTAATACAAACTTAAGCATTTTTGAACAAATAGTTGGCGGATTTTCTGCTCAATCAATAGCAGGCGGTGCACAGACTACAGCTTTATCTGTATCTGATGGAGCAACTGGTGCAGTTCTATCTCATAGAATGATTGAGTTTACAGGTTCTATTACAGGAAACCAAATCGTAACTATTCCATTAGATGTTCAAACTTTTTATTATTTAAGAAATTCAACATCAGGTGCATACACAGTACAATTTAAATATACATCTGGCTCAGGAGATACTTTTACTTTTTCAGCAACTAACAAAGGCGATGCTGTTGTATTTGCTACTGCAAACGATGGAACTAATCCAGACATTTATACTTTACCAGCTGGTGATGTAACTCTTACTGGAACACAGACTTTAACAAACAAAACTTTAACAGCACCTAAAATTGGAACTTCTATTTTAGATACTAACGGAAATGAATTAGCTTTATTAACGGCAACAAGTTCAGCTGTTAATGAAATTACATTAGCAAATGCTGCAACTGGAAACGGTCCAATTATTTCTTCAACAGGTGAAACAAATGTTGATTTAAATTTAAATCCTAAAGGAACAGGTGTTCTTAAATCAGGTGCAGTCGCAGTTAAAAAAGCAGGAAAAGAAACTATGTGGGTACCATCTTCAGCTATGTATGCCACAACAACTAATCCAGCAGAAGCCAATCAAGTTGAAACAACAGCACTAAGACCAGATATGAAAGTATTTGATTTTGCTGCAGCAGCAGATGACTTCGTACAATTTTCAGTAGCTTTTCCTAAATCATGGAATGAAGGTACAATTACTTATCAAGCATTTTGGACACCAAGCACTACAAACACAGGTGACTGTATTTGGGGATTACAAGGTGTTTCTTGTGGAGATAATGATACTATTGACGTTGCTTTTGGAACAGCAATTAATGTTACAGACGCAGGTATAGGAACAGTTGAAGATCAACAAGTTACAGCAGAAAGTTCAGCAGTTACAATTGCTGGTTCTCCTGCAGTAGATCAACAAACTTACTTTCAATTTTTTAGAGATGCAAACGCAGGTGGAGATACTTTTACTGGGGTAGCAAGACTTCTAGGAATTAAAATATTCTTTACTACTGACGCTGCTAACGACGCATAAGGAGAATAAATGGGATTTGGATATCAAGTTTTAGGTTTTGGAGCTGGAGGTGCTGTAAAAACAGTCGAAGGCGTAGAATATTTAATTGTAGCTGGAGGAGCTGGTACAACTGGCGCTCAAGCAGGTGGAGGTGGTGCAGGCGGTTATCGACTTGCTACTACTATTCCAGGTGAATCTTCTGGATCAAATTCTTCCGTAGAAGCCACTGCAGAATTTACAGTTGGTGCTCCTCTTACAATTGCAGTTGGCGCTGGAGGCTCTGGAGCAATCGGTGGACAACCTAATACTACTCAATCAAATGGAGGAGATTCTACTTTAGATACAATAACATCTGTAGGTGGAGGAGCAGGATCTGGAACAGTACCTCCTAACGATAGTGAAGGATTACCTGGAGGATCTGGTGGAGGCTCAAGTGTTGGAAGAACAGCAGTTGGTCTAGGAATTTCAGGTCAAGGAATGAATGGCGGTCAAGGACAAAATCCAACGGCACCCCCTTTCGCAGGAGGTGGAGGCGGAGGTGCTTCACAAGTAGGTTCAAATGGACCACCCGCAGGACCAGGAGGAAATGGTTTAGCTTCTGCAATATCGGGTTCATCAATTACAAGAGCTGGAGGCGGCGGTGGCGCTGCGAGAAATATTCCATCAAGTGGTGGAAGCGGTGGCGGAGGTAATGGAAATTCACTTCAAGATTCACAAGGCGGTCCAGGTAATGGATTAGCAGGATCTGCAAATACAGGCGGTGGCGGAGGAGCAGGCGGAACTCCCGCGGGCGCAGGAGGAGCAGGAGGATCTGGTATTATAATTTTAAGAGTTCCTAACACTCACACTGCAGCTTTTTCACCAGGCGTGACTTCAAGTTCAGGTACAGCACCAGGATTTAATGTATATTCAGTAACAGCAACTTCTGGATCAGAAACGGTAACTTTTAACGAAGCTTAATATGGCACACTTTGCAAAATGTAAATTACAGGATGATGGAACTTATAAAGTTCTTCGTGTCAACGCGGGTAGAGATGAAGATAATGAAATTGATCTTACCAATAGAGAAACAGAAGAAGGAATAGTTTGGAAAAGAACTAGTTACGGAACAAGAGCTGGAGCTCATTATTCAAAAAATGATGTTGGAGAATGGCATGTAGACAGAAACGAAGATGGTACTTACGATAGAACTTTAGCTTTTAGAAAAAATTATGCAAGTAAGAATTATACATATGACCCTACTTTAGACGCTTTTTATCCCGCACAACCTTATCCATCTTGGACTTTAAATGAAACAAACATTTTATGGGAATCCCCACTAGGTCCAAAACCACATCCAACTGCAGAAATGATGGCTGCTGATCAGCATTATTTATGGAATGAAGAAAATCAATCTTGGGATATTGACACCTTATAATTTAATAGTTAAAAACTTATTGCTTTCATCAATATATAAAATATACTTCTTTATAGAAATATATGTTAATAAAGAAATACTTTCCTAGTTTAATCGGTTTTGATGTTTTTAAAAAACACTCAGAACTAGAGGACAAATTATTTAACAAGTGCCTTAAAGTTATGAAACAAACTTCTAAGGGTGCTTCAAATTGGGTATCAGAAGATACATATAATACACTTGGTACCTATAATTTTTTTAATGATAATACTTTTAAAACTCTTAACAAATTTATAATAGATTCAATTAAAAAATATTGTGATGAATTACAAATAGATAAATCAAAGTTAAATTTAAAAATAAATGATGCTTGGTTTAACTATTATCGTAAAGGTGATTACCAAGAATTTCATATACATCAAAGTGCTCTAAGTGTGGTTTATCTTCTAAAAGGTCCTGTAGATGGAGGAAGGATAAATTTTAANACGCCTTTNAANCCTATGAGTATAATTCCTTTTAAAAATTTTTCTGAGGATACTTATAGATCATTATTTTTTGATGTTGTGCCAGGAACATTATTAATTTTTGATAGTTCTTTAGAACATTCAGTTTCAAAACACAATGTATTTGAACCAAGAGTAACCTTAGCTGCAAACATATACAAAAAATGATAGCATTAAATTCAAATTCGTGGCCTTTTAAAATTGATGAAATTCATGACTATGCATTTATGTCAAATTTTTTAAGTAAAAAAGAATGTGAAGAAATAATAAAAATAGGAAATAATAAAAGAATAAACGAAGCAACTGTTTTTGGTAAAGACAATGTATCGGTTCAAAAACATATTCGAAAAAGTAAAGTCGCTTGGCTTGGCTCTGATGATTTACCAACACTATACCCTAAACTAACAGATGCCATAATGACATTAAATGAAAAATTTTTTAAGTTTGATTTATTTGGATTTCAAGAAGGTATGCAATTTACTATTTATGATAAAAAAGGTTCAAGGTATGGAAAACACGTAGACAGAGGTTTAAAGACAAAAGTAAGAAAACTTTCTATAACAATTGAGTTGTCAGACCCAAAAAAACGCAAAGGAGGTGATCTTAGATTAATTACTAGTGAACCAGATTGGACAGGTAAAAATAGATTACCAAAAGACCAAGGTACTTTAATAGCCTTTCCTAGTTGGACTTTGCATGAGGTTGAACCTATAGTAAAAGGAACAAGATATTCTTTAGTAGCTTGGATAACAGGTAAAAATTTTAAATGAAAAATAATTTAGTATTACATACTTGGTTTCCAACAACTATTGGTAAAGCAGTCTGTCCTTTTTATTCTTCGATCAAAAAGAAAACTTTACAATATATAATAAAATATAAAGATAAAAATGGTAAATACCCTGATCATGTTTATGAAAAGCACTTTAAAACAAAAGAATTAAAAAAATTAAATTTGTGGATTAATAAACAAGTTTCTATTTATGCAAAAGCACATAATTTTAAAAAACTTTCTCCTTATGAAGGTTGGTTTAATGTATATGGAGTAAATCAATGTCAAAACTACCATACTCATTTTGGAGCTATCATAGCAACAAATTTTTTTATTGATGCTGGACCCAATGATATTGGAACAATATTTAGAAACCCAAATCTTGAACCAATGAATCCTTGGGAATTTAATACAACTGAAATGAATGATGCAAAAAATTTTAATCCTTTAACTTATCAAACTACTAACTATGAAGCACAACCAGGTACCTTATTAATTTTTAGAGGACACTTACATCACGGAACTAATATAAAGGTAACTCCTCATCAAAGAATAACTTTAAATTATAATTATAAATGAGATACAATTGGTATTACATAAATTCTTTTTTAAATAAAAAAGAGGTAGCTCAACTAAATAAAACTTGTGAAGTAAATGGTATTCTTCAAATGCAGAGTGCTGACACTACAAAAACAAGTGAAGCAAAAGGAGTACACTATTCTCATATGTTACCTTTTATAGATAAAATGGAAGACGTGACAAATATGATTAATACACAATATTATGGATTTAATTTATTCCCTTCAACACGAGACGGTAAAGTTTCTTATAATATTTATAAAGGTAAAAATAAAGGAGAATACAAATGGCATCATGATGCTGAAAACTTAGGAACAGCTTTTGAATTAAAATTAACAGCTATTGTTAATTTATCAGAGAAACCTTTTGTAGGAGGAGAGTTTTTTTTATGGAAAAACAAAGAAGCTGAGATTTCACAACTAATAGTTCCAGGGACATTATTAGTTTTCCCATCTTTTTATATACATAAAGTTAATCCTGTTATTAAAGGCACAAGGAAAACTTTAACTTTTTGGAGATGTGGAAAACCATGGACGTAAACTTTAAATACAAAATTGTAAGAAATATTATACCAAAAGAATTAAGTAATTTTCTTTATCAATATTGGATAATTCAAGAACAGGCTGTAAAAGATATGTTAATCAATCACGAAACATATAAGCATAATGTTTTTATAGGTAATTTTGAATTAGATACACAATGTGTTGGACACTACGCTAAGTATGGGGATTGGGCTGCAGACACTCTTTTAGAATTTGTACGACCTAAAGTTGAGGAAGAATTAAAAATTAAACTTGTTCCAACTTATTCCTATACTAGAATTTATAGAACAGGTGCTTTTTTATCGAGACATATAGACAGATCAAGTTGTAGAATATCAGCAACTATTAATTTAGGCGGAGATGAATGGCCTATTTTTTTAGATCCTACTGGAAAGAGAAGTGTAATTAAAGCATGGAATGACGAGAAAGGTGAACAAGTAAAATTAAAAAAAAACTTTCCCAAAGGAAAGCAAATAGATTTAAAACCAGGTGACGCCTTGTTTTATGCAGGAGATAAACTAGAACATTGGAGAGAGCCTTTTACTAAAGATCATTGTGTTCAAACTTTTTTACATTACAATGAAGACAATGTAGAAGGTAGAAAAAATAAATACGATACTAGAAACTATTTAGGTCAACCTAGATTTACTGATGATTAAGGTATACGAAAAATTTTTAGAGAATAAATTTTTAGATAAATTTTTAATTAAATTAGATAAACAAATAAATAGTTTAGATAATGTATGGACAAGTAGCCTGGGGTGGAACCAAAAAATAATAAAAAGTTCTTCTCCCGTGTTAATGTACCCAATTAAAAATCAAGACGATATAGATTACATAGCTAGCAGATACAGGAAAATAAAATATAATTTTAGAGATCTAACAGTTTGTTTTTATTATTGGCCCAAAGGAAGTTACATACCTTTTCACTGTGATAGTAATCCCGACTATCAAGCAGGCAGCACTCTATATTTAAACAAAGATTGGGAACCAGATTGGGGTGGTTTTTATTTATGGCAAGATAAAAAAAATAAGTATCATGCAGAAATACCTGAATATAATAAAATGATTTTAAATGATAATTTTACAAACCATGGAACAAGTCTTGTTTCTAATGATGCTTTAGAACCTAGAATGACTTTACAAATATTTTTTTTAAAATGATAAGATTTGATTTAAATGCCTTACCTATTGTTTCTGAAGATGCTACATTTACTTTTAATAAAAAAGAAATAAGTTTTATTGAAAAACTAGAATATAAAAAAACACATAACGTTACTATACCAGATTGTGGAGTAAAAGTTTCAAAAACAGAAAATGTTTTTAAACATAAGGAATTAAAAAGAGTTAAAAATTTTATTTTAAATAAGGTTAAAGAATATAGAAATAATGTATTAGAAATAAATAACAAATTAAAATGTGTTCAAAGTTGGACTACTTACAATGTTAAAGGTACTTCACATCACCTGCATGCGCACCCCAACACTTTTATAAGTTTAGTTTATTATGTAAAATGTCCAGAGCAAGGAGGTGATATACTTTTTGAATTACCAAAAAGTAGATTACAAGAAGGTTTTAATTTTAATTACAACATTAAAAATTTTAATATCTATAACTCTACAACTTGGCGTATTATAACAAAGACAGGTAAAATAGTTATTTTTCCTGGATGGGTACCCCATATGTCAACTCCGCAAGAAGTGGATGATAAAAGAATTATTCTAGGAGCAAATTTCTTTTTGGAAGGTGTTGTGGGAGAAATAAATAATCACGACTTAATAGATATAAGTTTAAATGAAGTTATATAAAAATATATTTAATAAAAAACAAAAGCAATTTGTTTCCAATTTATTTGAAAATGAAATAAATCCTTTTTACTTAGCTACTTATGCTGTTACTAAGGGAGATCAAGGCTATCACTTTGTGCATCATGCTATACATAGAGATAGGTTGAATGTTGATAATAGTGAATTAGCTCAACCTCTTAGAAAACTTTTTTCAGAGCTAGCGCCAAAGTTAAAAATTAGTTACACTAAAATTTATAGATGTGCATTAAACATAACTTTTTATAATGGTTTTGTTAATAGATGTTTAACGCATGAAGATCATCCTTTTGATCATAAACAAATTTTAATTTATTTAAATGACTCTGACGGTGAAACTGTTATATTAGATAAAAAAGGTAAAAAAGAAATTAAAAAAATAAAACCAGAGGCTTATAAGATACTGGTTATGGATCGCAGAGACCACTATCAGTTTTTTCCAAGCAAGGGTATAAGAAAAGTTTTAATTTATACTACAGACTAATGAAAGAAAAAATATTTAATAAAAAAACTTTTTTAGGTGGTTGGTATATCTCAACTGATTTATGTGATGATATGATTAAATATTTTAAATCAAATAAAAAAAAACAAAACGTTGGCAAAGTAGGGGTACAAAAAATTGATACAAGTATAAAGGATTCAATTGATTTACAATGTACTCATACAGATATTTATCCTTTAGCAGAGTATAGAACAAAAGTTCAAGAATGTATGCTTAGTTATCAAAAAAAATATCCTGAGTTAAAAAAACATTCATATTATAATTTTTATAAAGACTTTTTAATACAACATTACAGCCCTGGACAAGGGTATAAAACTTGGCATTCTGAGAGAATGAATAAAAATGATAGTGATAGATTTTTAGTTTTTATGACTTATTTAAATGATGTTGAAAAAGGAGGTACACATTTTAAATATCAAAATATAAAAGTACCAGCAAAAAAAGGTTTAACTTTAATTTGGCCTACAGATTTTACTCATACACATAAAGGTATTATTAATATGACTAAAGAAAAATATATAGCAACAGGTTGGATACATTTTACATGAAAACTATAGATAACTTTTTACCTCAAGATAATTTTAAAAATTTAAAAAACGTACTATTGGGTTCTAGTTTTCCTTGGTATTATAATTCTAAACTTAATTCTTTTGATCCTACTGAACATCGTCAAATTTATTTTACTCATTTAATTTATGACAGGAAAATTACTAGCGACTATTACACAGAATTTTTAGATTGCATTAAAAAATTAAAAATTGGCACTAATAAATTAATACGTATTAAAGTAAACTGTTATCCTAAAACAAATATTATAGAAGAACATGTAGCGCATACCGATTATAAATTTAAACACAAGGGTGCTTTACTTAGTGTAAATACATGCAATGGTTACACAGGTATTTTAGGTAAAAAAATAAAATCTAAAGAAAATAGGGCTTTATTATTTGATCCTTCAATTACTCATTTTAGTAGTAGCTGCACTAATGTAGGAGCTAGAATAAACATAAATTTTAATTATGAATAGTATAATAGATATATTTAAAGTAGGGGTGTATAAAACAAATATAGTTGATAAAAATATTGAAAAATATTTCTATGGTGTTTTAAAAGATACTTCTTCTTTTGTTTTTAAAAGTAACAAAGGAGGTCTTCAAACTAAACCTATTTTAGACATTGACGAAGAAATTAATAAAAAACTTTTTATTACCCCCGCTATTAACTTTTGTAAGCAAATGGGATTATCTAAAAATATTAAAATTCAAACAGAAAGTTTTTGGATAAATGTTAATAAAAAATGTTCTTATAATAGCTTACATAATCATCTACCTAACAGTATATCTGGTGTGTACTATTTAAATGTACCTAAAAATTCAGGAAGATTAGTTTTTTGTAATAAATTCGACTATAAAAAAGATGCTTCATTTTTCTGTGATACTGATATATCTACCTATTATAAAACTCATTATTATATAACACCTCAGAAGAGTGACCTGTTTTTATTTCAATCTGATTTAAATCATTTTGTTGAACCTAATCATTCTAATAAAGAAAGAATAAGTATATCTTTTAATATAAATGTCTTTGATAATTGATCGATTTTCTAAATATTTAACAGCTATAGAATACCCTAAAGAAAAAACATCTTGGAATATTTCTGGTATTATAAAAGGACAGAATGCATTTTATAGATTTGATGTTAGAAATATGTTTAACTTATCTGATGAAAGACTAGCGCAGACAGGCCATCTTAATTCACAAGCTCAAAAAATGGTTCTTGAAGGTGAAAAAGATTGGCTTATTCTAGATTTAGAAGAGTTGCACAAATATATACGTAGAAAAAAGAAGATGAAGGTCTATGTAAATGATTTAATCAAACACTTAGAATGGACAACTTTCTTACCTAAATAGCTTGTGGTATAATTCAGCATGCCTTTAGCAAAAGTAAATATAGCACCAGGTTTTGATAAACAATCTACGCCAGCAGACGCAGAAGGTCGTTGGGTAGATGGTGACAATGTACGTTTTA